>Ga0102832_1000062_pt1 | contig 310039 bp, 281 predicted proteins | sample EBPBio282013_DNA_FD_88942 | JGI IMG/M metagenome (GOLD analysis project Ga0102832, IMG submission 88942) | Wastewater treatment Type I Accumulibacter community from EBPR Bioreactor in Madison, WI, USA - Reactor 2_5/28/2013_ DNA (Illumina Assembly) | ecosystem: Engineered > Bioreactor > EBPR >... | reverse complement strand
ACACTTAGAGGTCTGAAAAAAGTAGAATTGGAGTTCGGATTACACGCTTTAGCACACAATTTAAGAAAGAAAGTTGCCTGAAGAGGACAACTTTTCACTTTTTCTTAAAATATTGAAAAACTTTTATAACAAAAAAATCCGCCTCAAATTTTGTTGTGAGACGGATTCTTTTTATTCCTAAATTTGCACCCTGAAAATCAAACTACTTCAAACGAAGTCAAACAAAATCAAACTGAATTTAGATGCGAACAAAATCAACAGGAAAGAAAAAAATCAATATCGTGACTTTAGGATGTTCCAAGAACGTTTACGATTCCGAAGTTTTGATGGGACAGTTGAAAGCCAACGGAAAAGACGTTGTGCACGAAGACAAAGGCGACATTGTGGTCATCAACACCTGTGGATTTATTGATAACGCAAAAGAAGAATCAATCAACACGATTCTGGATTTTGTTGAAGCCAAAAACAGGGGAGAAGTTGAAAAAGTGTTCGTTACAGGTTGTCTTTCCGAAAGGTACAAACCAGATTTGGTGCGAGAAATTCCAGATGTTGACCAATATTTTGGAACAAGAGATTTGCCGATTTTATTGAAACATTTAGGTGCAGATTACAAACACGAATTGGTTGGGGAACGACTGACGACGACTCCAAGACATTACGCTTATCTAAAAATCTCCGAAGGTTGCGACAGACCTTGTTCGTTCTGCGCAATTCCTCTGATGAGGGGAAAGAATATTTCCACCCCAATCGAAAACTTGGTAATTGAGGCGCAAAAATTAGCCAAAAACGGGGTCAAAGAATTAATACTCATCGCTCAGGATTTAACTTATTACGGATTGGATTTATACAAAAAAAGAGCGCTCGGCGATTTGCTTTTAAGGTTGGTGAAAGTAGAGGGAATCGAGTGGATTCGTCTTCATTACGCTTTTCCAACGGGTTTTCCGGAAGATGTTTTAGAAATTATCAAGAACGAGCCAAAAGTCTGTAACTATATCGATATTCCTTTACAGCACATTAATTCCGACATCTTGAAAGCGATGAAACGCGGAACTTCTTATGAAAAAACGAATGCGCTTCTAGACAAATTCAGAACTCAAGTTCCGGATATGGCGATCAGAACGACTTTAATCTGCGGTTTTCCGGGAGAAACAGAAGAAAGATTTCAGGAAATGAAAGAATGGGTTCGTGAGCAGAGATTTGACAGATTGGGCTGTTTCACTTATTCCCACGAAGAAAACACTACTGCTTTCGAATTGGAAGACAATGTTCCGCAAGAAGTAAAAGAAAGAAGGGTAGAGGAAATCATGGAATTGCAGTCACAAATTTCCTGGGAGAAAAATCAGGAAAAAATCGGAAAAGTTTTCCGCTGCATCTTCGACAGAAAAGAAGGAAACTATTTCGTGGGAAGAACAGAGTTCGATTCACCGGATGTTGACAACACCGTTTTGGTTTCTGCCGAAAACACCTATTTATCTATTGGAGAATTCGCTGATGTTAAAATTACTTCCGCGGAAGAATTTGATTTGTACGGCGAACTGGTTTAAAGAAAAAGCAAAAATCCAGCTTATTTTTACTAAAAATACATATTTAATAAAGCAAAAAACTTTCAGAATTTCTGAAAGTTTTCATTTTGTTATCAATACTGATTATCAGTAGCTTTGCGTTGATTTTATAGCATTGTTATGCAATAATTAGTTAATAATCTTAACATTTAGTCGTTGTTTTTAACACTTTTTAACAATGTTTGTCGATTCCCATTATCAGCGGCGAAACACGGTTTGTTAACAAAATTTTAAGAATTCGTTAAGAGACTTTAACCAACAAAGTGTTGCATGTTTCAAATTCGGGATAAATTTGCAGTGTCAAAACCAATAAAATAATTCAAAATGATGAAAAGAGCTATTCTCGTAATCATAATGATGATTTCAACACTTGGTTTATTCTCTTTCAAGAATAATGCCACAGATGCTAAAAAAACAAGTTTTGCATCGTACTACCACGATAAGTTTAATGGTAGAAAAACAGCAAGCGGAGAGATTTTCAGTAACGCGAAACTTACCGCAGCTCACAGAACGCTTCCTTTTGGTACTGAAATAAAGGTAACCAATTTGAGGACAGGAAAAAGTGTAGTAGTAGAAATTAACGACCGAGGTCCGTTTCATTCTTCCAGAGCACTTGATCTTTCGAAAGCAGCGTTCAATTCGATAGGTAATCATAAAAATGGTACAATGCCTGTTGAGTATGAAATTGTCGACAACGATTAACATTACGATTTAAATGTAAAGCCGGTTCAGTAGAGCCGGCTTTTTTTATTTCATCTTTTATTGTCTTAATGAAGTTCTACCATCACCGGACAGTGGTCGCTGTGTACGGCTTCCTTAAGAATTACTGCGCGCGACAGTTTCTCCTTTAACGTATACGACACGAAATTATAATCCAATCTCCAACCTTTGTTTCTTGCCCTGGAATTTTGCCGGTAACTCCACCAAGAATAATTGTCGGGTTGATCATTAAAAAACCTAAAACTGTCAATCAATTCGCACTCAGCAATAAATTTGCTCAACCATTCTCTTTCAATTGGCAGAAATCCTGAAACATTTTTCAAACCTTCCGGATTGTGAATGTCGATCGGTTTATGGCAAATGTTGAAATCGCCAGAAATCACCAAATTGGGAACTGTTTTTTTTAACTCTTTAATATAGTCTAAAAAATCATAGCAAAACTGAAGTTTAAAATCTAATCTTTCAATATTCGAAGCAGAAGGAACATAAACCGAAATCACAGAAAAATCCTCGAAATCTGCACGAATAATTCTTCCTTCTGAATCGTAATGTTCAATTCCGCAACCGTATTCAATATGTTTGGGTTCAACTTTAGAGGCGATCCCAACTCCGGAATAACCTTTTCGTTGTGCAGAATGCCAATAACTTTTGTAACCGATTTTTTCTAAACTTTCAATATCGATTTGGTCATTTCCCGCTTTACTTTCCTGAATGCAGATAATATCGGGGTCAGCAACTTTAAGCCAACCCAACAAATCTTTCGTAAAGGCAGCACGAATTCCGTTGACGTTGTAAGAAATAATTCTCATTAAAAAACTTGTTTCTTCAAAAATACGGAAAATGCGGGAAGTTGGAAGATGGAAGATGGAAGCTGGAAGCTGGAAGATGGAAGCGGATTTGGATAAATAGAATAGATGAGCTTCTATCTTATAATCCTCGAAACCAAATCTATCACCTCTAATCTAGTAACTCGAATCTCGAAAGCCGCACCTTGCAAAAAACAGGGCGGAAAAAACCGAAGCTTTTTCCGCCCAAAGAACCCAAATCAAATAAACTATGAAAAAAAACTATTTGGGCTCCAAAATGCTGATCGGAATAATGCACTCCTCCAGTGAAATTCCGCCGTGTTGGTACGTGTCTTTGTAGTAATTTACAAAGTGATTGTAATTTTTTGGGTACGCCAAAAAGATGTTATTCTTGGCGAAAATATATTTAGAACTCAAATTTCCTTTGGGTAAAAACAGTTTTTCCGGGTTTGAAATCGCCCAAACATCGCTGTTTTCGTAAGTCAGACTTCTTCCTGTTTTGTACCGAATGTTGGTTGAGGTTTCTCTGTCGCCCACTACTTTGCTCGGTTTTTTCACGTAAACCGTTCCGTGATCGGTGGTAATCACCAACTTGAAACCGTTTTCAGCGGCAGTTTTGATAATCTTAATTAAAGATGAATTTTCAAACCAATTATAAGTCAATGAACGGAAGGTCTTGTCGTCACGAATCAACTGATTCACAATCACATTATCCGTTTTTGCGTGAGAAAGAATATCGATAAAGTTGTAAACAATAACGAGTAAGTCATTGTTTTTGTGTTGGTTAAAATCATCAAGAATTTTTCTTTCAAAATCCGCATTTAATATTTTCAAATATTTCATTGATTTGGAGGAAAGTCCCAATCTTTTCATCTGATCCTCTAAAAAGTCGCGTTCGTGCTCGTTTTTGTTACCTTCCTCATAGTCATTAAACCAATATTGCGGAAATCTCTTTTCAATTTCAGACGGAAGCAAACCGGCAAAAAATGAATTTCTCGCATATTGCGTCGCAGTCGGCAAAATTGAAAAATAATAGTCCTCCGAAGTTTTGTTATAAAATTTCGTAAAAAGCGGTTCAATTACTTTCCATTGGTCATAACGTAAATTATCAATCATTAACAATAAAACCTTTTCCTTCTCAACCTCGCTCTTCACCTTGTCCTTAAAAAGAGTATGGCTCATCATCGGTTTGTCACTTCCATGAAGCCAGTCTTCATAATTGTTTTCGATAAATTTGGAAAACTGAATATTCGCTTCCTCTTTCTGCGACTGCAACAAATCGGAAAACTCGTTATCAAAAACTTTGTCGAATTTAATTTCCCAATTCAGGATTTTCTTGTAATATTCCGCCCAATCTTGGTAGGTTTTCAGATAAGAAAGCTCCATGGAAAGATTTCGGAATTCCTGTTGATATTCCAAAATGGTTTTCTGCTCTACCAAAGTATCTTCCTGAAGGTTCTTTTTTAAAGACAGCAAAACCTGATTAGGATTTACCGGCTTTAAAATATAATCGGCAATTTGCGAACCGATTGCCTGTTCCATGATTTGTTCTTCCTCGTTTTTCGTCACCATCACAATTTTGATGGCAGAATCGATATTTTTAATCATTGGAATCGCTTCCAACCCTGAAATTCCGGGCATATTTTCATCGAGAAGAGCCAACTGGAAGTTTTCTTTTTCAATCATTTCCAAGGCTTCGTTGACGTTGTTTACGGGTGAAACATCGTAACCTTTGTTCTCTAAAAATACAATATGGGGTTTCAGTAAATCTACTTCATCATCGATCCAAATCAGTTTTGACATATATTTTTGTTTAAAGTTTAAAGTTGAATGTTTAAAAAAAAACAGCAGTTCCAACCTTTTAAATTGCCATCAAAAATACAACTAATTTTGCCAAGTTTTCTTTAAAAACACGTTAAAATTGAGTTAAAGTGAACGGTCCTGCAATTGCAATTGAAGTTAAAATTAAAATCATGGCATATTTATTTAAATTTGTGGCTGGAAGATGAAAGAGGGATGCTGGAAGATTTTACAGCTGCATATAAATTTCAAATTTCAAACATCAAATTTCAAAATCAAGGCATGACCAACAAATTCAAAATTATCAACGATCCTGTTCACGGTTTCATCCAAATTCCACACGAAATTATTTTTGATGTGATTGAACATCGCTATTTTCAGAGGTTGAGAAGAATTTCGCAAACCGGATTACTGAATTTGATTTTTCCGGGTGCGACTCATACGAGATTTCATCACGCTTTAGGAGCGATGCATTTGATGTTTACGGCGTTGGAAACTTTAAAATTGAAAGGTGTAAAAATTTCCAGAGAAGAAGAAAAATCTGCAATGTTGGCGATTTTGCTTCACGATATTGGTCATGGTCCGTTTTCGCACGCTTTGGAAAATATGTTGATGGACGATTGGCATCACGAAAAACTGTCGCTTTTGCTGATGAATAAAATGAACGGGGAATTTGGCGGCGAACTTACAATGGCGATGGAAATGTTTCAGGGAAAATATCATAGAAAGTTTTTTAACCAACTAATTTCTTCCCAACTCGATGTTGACCGACTCGATTATTTAAAGCGCGACAGTTTCTACAGCGGCGTTTCCGAAGGAAATATCAACACCCAACGAATCATTTCCATGATGAATGTTTCGCATGAAGAATTGGTGATTGACGCCAAAGGAATTTACTCGATTGAAAATTTCCTCACGGCGAGAATGTTCATGTATTGGCAGGTTTACTACCACAAAACTTCGGCTTTGGCGGAACATCTCTTGGTTAAAATTTTAGACAGAGCTAAAAAACTCGTTTCTCTCGGAAAAGACTTACCTGCTTCTGAAAATTTGAAATATTTTCTCCACAACACCGATTTTGAGAGCGCTACCGAAGAAGACATCCAACGATTTACCGAACTCGACGACAACGACGTGATTCAGGCGATGAAATTTTGGACGAAAAATGAGGATTTTATTTTGTCTTATTTATGTAAATGCGTGATTCAAAGAAATTTCCCGAAAACGATGATTTCATCGAAGCCTTTTGATAAAGCATTTATTCAAGAAAAAGTGGAAAAAACCAATGAAAAATTTGGAATTGAAAACGGAAATAAATTGGTGGATGAAATTTCAAGAAGCCTGCTTCCTTACAATTCCGAAAAGCAGCCGATTTACCTTTTACAAAAAAACGGTGAAAAAATTACGCTTGAAAATTCTGAAAATCAAATCCTTTCCTCATCGATTAATCAGTTGAACACGAAGTATATTTTGTCATTTCCTAGAGAAATTTAATCCTTAAAATTCCCAAAATTATATAGCGTATTTCATAATTTCTTATCTTTGCAGGATATGGAATTTACTGCATCTCAAATTGCAAGTTATATCAACGGGAAAATTATTGGTGACGAAAATGCCGTGATTACAGGCGTTTCACCAATTGAAAGTGGCGAAGAAGGTCACCTTTCTTTTGTTGCCCAAGATAGATTTGCAGATTACATCGGCTCTTCGAAGTGTTCAGTTCTCATAGTTTCAGAAAAACTTTTAACCAAAAACAATTACTCTAAAACCATTATCGCTGTTGAAGATGCTTATCTTTCTTTTCAGGTTTTAATGAACCTTTACAAAGAAATGCAGGGAAGAAAATCAGGCATCGAAGACGGAGCGGTTTTTCACGAGACTTCCAAAGTGGGTGAAAATGTTTATGTAGGAGCATTCACCTGTGTTTCAGAAAAAGTTAGAATCGGAGACGGAACACAAATTTACCCCCAAGTTTTTATCGGTAAAAACGTAAAAATTGGCAAAAACTGCATCATTTATAGTGGCGTTAGAATTTACGATTACTGCGTGATTGGTGACCATTGTATCGTGCATTCCAATACGGTAATCGGATCGGACGGTTTTGGTTTTCAGCCCACAAAAGACGGTTACCAAAAAATCCCGCAACTTGGAAATGTGGTGTTGGAAGACCATGTGGAAATCGGTTCAAATTGCAGTATAGACCGTGGTACAATCGGTTCAACGATTATTGGTAAAGGAACCAAAATCGATAATTTGATTCAAATCGCACACAACGTAAAAATCGGGCAGAACAACGTCATTGCTGCACAAGCTGGAATTGCAGGTTCAACTGTAATTGGTGATTGGAACCAAATTGGTGGTCAAGCTGGAATTGTGGGTCATATTCAAATCGGAAACCAAGTGAAAATCCAAGCGCAAAGTGGCGTAAATAATAGTACTAAAGACGGCGAAATTCTCTACGGCTCACCTGCAATCAATGCAAGTGATTACCGCAGAAATTATGTTCATTTCAGAAACTTCACCGAAATTGTAAAACGTTTAAATAATCTTGAGAAAAACTCAAAAGATAAAACTAATGAGTGATAAACAAAAAACTTTAAAAGAGGAAGTTTCACTTTCAGGAATTGGACTTCATACCGGAAGAGAAGTTACCTTAACCATAAAACCTGGAAAAGAAAACACAGGTTTTGTATTCGTGAGAACCGATTTAGAAGGCAATCCGCAAGTGGAAGCCGACGTAAATTACGTGACTACAACTGAGCGCGGAACAACTCTAGAAAAATTGGGCGTAAGAATTCACACTTGCGAACACCTCCTTGCCGCTTTGGTTGGTTGTGATATCGACAATGCTGTTCTTGAAATGAACAGCGCAGAACCACCAATTTTAGATGGTTCTTCCAAATTTTTCGTTGAAGCAATCGAGAAAGCCGGAATTGAGGAACAAAATGCGCCAAGAGAATATTTGGTCATTAAAGAAGTCTTAAACTATGTTGATCCCGTTACAGGTTCTGAATTAACGATCATTCCATCAGATACTTATGAAGTTACAACGATGGTCGATTTTGGAACAAAAGTTTTGGGCACTCAAAATGCAACATTAAAAGACATCACCGAATTTAAGGATGAAATTTCAACCGCAAGAACATTTAGTTTTCTTCATGAACTTGAAATGTTGCTGGATGCAGGTTTAATAAAAGGCGGCGATATTTCCAACGCAATTGTTTACGTTGATAAAGAACTTACCGACGATACCGCCGAAAAATTGAAAAAGGCATTTGGCAAAGAACATCTATCCATCCGTCCAAACGGAATTCTGGATAACTTGACCTTAAATTTTCCAAACGAAGCTGCACGTCATAAATTGCTTGATGTAATTGGTGATTTGGCGTTGGTTGGGGTTAAAATTAAAGGGAAAGTCATTGCCAATAAACCTGGACATTTTGTGAACACCCAGTTTGCAAAAAAACTCAACAGACAGTGGAAACTGCAAAGAAAAAAGAACGTTCCAGATATTGATATTTACAAGGAGCCGGTTTTCGACATCAATGGAATTATGAGATTGATGCCGCATCGTTATCCGTTTCTTTTGATTGATAAAGTTTTGGAACTTTCCGATACACACGTGGTGGGATTGAAGAATGTAACATTCAATGAACCATTCTTCGTAGGACATTTCCCCAAAGAACCTGTAATGCCCGGAGTTTTACAAGTTGAAGCTTTGGCACAAACAGGAGGAATTTTGGTTTTGGCAAGTGTTCCAGATCCTGAAAATTACTCCACTTACTTTATTAAAATCGATAAAGTAAAATTCAAGAAAAAAGTCGTTCCAGGCGACACCATGGTATTTAAAATTGAATTAATCTCTCCCATCAGAAGAGGAATTGTTCACATGCAAGGTTACGGATATGTTGGCGATAGCGTAGTGGTTGAAGCAGAATTGATGGCACAGGTTGCAAAAAATAAACCCGAGTAATGGTACATCAGTTAGCTGCAGTTGATAAACGTGCAAAAATTAAGAAAAACGTAATCGTAGAACCATTTACCACCATCGCAGGTGATGTCGAAATTGGTGAAGGAACTTGGATTGGTTCCAACGTTACGATTATGGGTGGAGCAAGAATCGGTAAAAACTGCAAAATTTTTCCAGGAACGGTTATTTCAGCAATACCGCAAGATTTGAAATTTGATGGCGAAGATACACAAACCATTATCGGTGATGGAACAACTTTAAGAGAATGTGTCACGATTAATCGGGGAACAAAAGCACTTGGATATACAAAAGTAGGCAGCAATTGCCTGATTATGGCAACTTCTCACGTAGCACACGACTGCATCATCGGAAATAACGTGATTATTGCAAACGGTTGCGGAATTGCAGGTCACGTAGAAATTGGTGACTTTACAGTAATGGGCGGTTTATCCGCAGTACAACAATTCGGAAAAATAGGTAAGCACACGATGATTTCAGGTGGTTCTTTGGTTAGAAAGGATGTTCCGCCTTATATCAAAGTGGGACGAGACCCGATTTCTTACGCAGGAATTAATTCTGTTGGACTAAGAAGAAGAGGCTACACCAACGAGAAAATCTTCGAAATCCAAAAAATTTACCGATACCTTTTCCAAAGTAAAATGAATGTTTCACAAGCAACAAGCATCATCGAAAAGGAAATGCTTCCAACTGCTGAACGTGATGAGATTTTAGAATTCATCAAAAACTCACCAAGAGGAATCGTGAAAGGTTACGGAACAGGGAAGGAGTAGGGGCAAATCGTGAAACCTAACCAAGTGGTTCGACGAAGTCAATTGTCCAGAAAACAAAGTTTTCTAAACCCGGAACAAGAACATAATAATCAGTTTAAGACCTTAAACCTTGAACATCAAACTTTAAACAAAATTTTTTAGATGGCAACAAGCAACGATATCAAAAAAGGACTTTGCATTGAATACAGCAACGATATCTACAAAGTAATCGAATTCTTACACGTAAAACCAGGAAAAGGTCCTGCTTTCGTAAGAACAAAACTAAAATCAGTAACCAACGGAAAAGTAATCGACAATACCTTTTCAGCAGGTCATAGAATTGATGAGGTGAAGGTAATCACCAGAAAATTCCAGTATCTTTATGAGGATGATAATGGTTTTCACTTTATGAATAATGACGATTTCTCTCAGATCTACATCAACAAAGAAATGATTGAGAACGCACAGTTCATGAAAGCAGGTGAAGAAGTAACTATTATTTTGAAAGAAGCGGATGAATCTCCACTTTCTGCCGAAATACCACCAACGGTTTATTTGGATGTGGTAGAAGCTGATCCAGGTGTTAAGGGAAATACTGCAACCAACGCTTTGAAAAATGCCATCGTAGAAACAGGAGCAAGAGTAATGGTGCCTTTGTTCATTGAAGCTGGTGACAAAATCAAAGTAAACACAGAAGACGGAAGTTATTTAGAAAGAGTGAAATAGTTTGGCTGGAAGATGGGTGCTGGAAGATGGATGCAAATCACGATTCTTTTAGCACCCATCACCCAACTACCAACACCCAACATAGGAATGAGATTCAACCAACCGCAGACTTTAAAGACCATTGCTGAATTAACCGGCGCCAAAATGATTGGCGACGAAAATTTTCAGGTTTTGGGAACAAATGAGATTCATATGGTAAAACCGGGTGAAATAGTTTTTGTGAACCACCCCAAATATTATGACAAAGCATTAAATTCTCCTGCAACCATCATTCTCATCGATAAAGAAGTAGATTGTCCGGAAGGAAAAGCACTTTTGGTTTCAGATGATCCTTTTAGAGATTTCAATAAAATCAACACTCATTTTACAAGAATCTACAATTTTACAGAAGAACTTCATGATATAGAAGTGGGTGAAGGAACAAAAATTCATTCTTCAGCAGTTATTGGAAACGAAGTGAAGATCGGAAAAAACTGTCTGATTTTTCCAAAAGTGGTGATTGGTGACCGGACCGTAATCGGTGATAATGTGATTATTCAAGCCAATACCGTTTTAGGAGGTGATGCTTTTTATTACAGAAAACTTAACGGAAATTATGACCGCTTAATTTCAGTCGGAAATGTGGTCATTGAAAATAATGTGGAAATCGGAAATGGCTGTACCATTGATCGTGGAGTTACGGATTCAACGATTATTGGTGAGGGTTCGGTTTTAGACAATCAGATTCAAATTGGGCACGATACCATTATCGGAAAAAGATGTTTAATCGCTTCACAAACGGGAATTGCAGGTTGTTGCGTGATTGAAGATGAAGTTACGATTTGGGGACAAGTGGGAATGGCTTCTGGAGTTCGTGTCGAAAGCGGGACGGTTCTTCTGGCTAAATGTGGCGTGAACAGAAATTTGAAAAAGGGAACTTATTTCGGTTCAATTGCTGAAGAATTCAGAGAATATTTAAGAAAAGAAGTGAAGATTAAAAATCTGAAATAGATTTTTGTACTCGCAGGAAATCAAATTTATTGAGTAAATTTGTAAGCATTAAAAATTTTAAAATAAATTATAAAAAATAAAAAATGTCAGTATTAGTAAACAAAGATTCTAAAGTAATCGTACAGGGTTTCACTGGAAATGAAGGAACGTTCCACGCAGGACAAATGATTGAATACGGAACCAACGTTGTAGGCGGTGTAACCCCGGGAAAAGGTGGTTCTGAACATTTGGGAAAACCAGTTTTCAACACCGTTGCAGATGCCGTGAAAGAAGCGGGAGCTAATGTTTCCATTATTTTCGTACCACCTGCATTTGCTGCAGATGCGATTATGGAAGCTGCAGATGCGGGAATTAAAGTGATCGTGGCAATTACGGAAGGAATTCCTGTAGAAGACATGGTGAAAGTAAAATCTTACATTGCTGACAGAGATTGCAGATTAATCGGACCAAACTGTCCAGGAATCATCACTTCAGACGAAGCAAAAATCGGAATCATGCCTGGTTTCGTTTTCAAAAAAGGTAGAGTAGGAATTGTTTCAAAATCAGGAACTTTAACTTACGAAGCTGCAGATCAAGTGGTAAAAGCAGGTTTCGGAGTTTCTACTGCAATCGGAATTGGTGGTGACCCAATCATCGGAACGACTACAAGAGAAGCTTTGGAACTTTTCATCAATGATCCTGAAACTGATGCGGTGGTAATGATCGGAGAAATCGGAGGTGGTTTGGAGGCTGAAGCTGCAAGATGGTATAAAGCCAACGGTTCTACAAAACCTGTTGTTGGATTTATCGCAGGACAAACCGCACCGAAAGGAAGAACTATGGGACATGCAGGTGCAATCGTAGGTGGAGCTGAAGATACGGCACAAGCTAAAATGGCAATCATGAGAGAAAACGGAATCCACGTGGTAGATTCACCTGCGGAAATCGGTTCTACGGTTGCTAAAGTTTTAGGATAAAACCAAACACAAACAAATATGAAAAAAATTATTTTCAGCACTGCGATTTTAGCATCAACTTTACTCTCGGCGCAAATTGACTTAAGCAGTACGCGCTACGGAATTACAGCCGGTCCAACTTACTCCAGAGTAACAAATGCACATAATCCGTCCGGGCCGAGATATTCACTGTATGCAGGACTTCTTGCGTTAATCCCGATTGATGACAGCTATCAATTCTATATTCAGCCTGAAGTGGAATATTTAGGAGCAGGTGAAAGTGGGAAAGACAAAAATGCAAAAGGGGTTGATGCCTACAACGCAATATACGGAAACCATTATATTAGTGTTCCTATCTATTTTAAAGGGTATTTCTCGGAAGATGAATCGGAATTTTTTGGAATGGTTGGACCCAAGTTTAATTTTTTGGTTGGACAGAAATTTAACAGTTCCACTCCACAACGCTACACCGCTGAAGGCGATCCAACCACCGGAATAAATGGTAAAGCATCCAGTTTTAATTTTGCAGTTGGTTTGGGAATTGGATATTCTTACAAAAGACAATTGGAACTGGCTTTGAGATATGACTTAGGAATTACAAATACCTATAAAGGTTTGATGAATGAACTAACTAAAGATCCAAATACGGCAAAGAAAAAATCAGAACAGGTCATTAGTGTAGGTTTAAGCTACATTTTTGAATAATTAATTCTAAACTAAAAAATCCCGTCATAAGCTATTATGACGGGATTTTTTTATCTTACCCTCAACCTCAACCTCAACCTCAACCTCAACCTCAATCTTAACCTAACTTCTAATCCATTTCCAAAGTTCTTTTGCACTGGCTTTGTTTCCGTACATTAAAATTCCTACACGATACACTTTCGCTGCGATGTAAATCATCAACAAAGTGGAAAGAATCAATAAGATCATGGAAAGCGCAATCTGCCAAATCGGTACTCCGAACGGAATCCTCGCAATCATTGCGACCGGTGAAGTAAAGGGAATGATCGACAACCAGAATCCAAGCGGTCCTTCCGGATTATTCATGATGGTAAAACTTCCGTACATTCCCAACATTAAAGGAATAATTGCAAATAGGGTAAATTGTTGTGTTTCCGTTTCGTTGTCAACCGCAGAACCAATCGCTGCATACATCGAACTGTAGAAAATATAACCGAGTAAAAAGAAGACGATAAAAACGAAGATAATCAACGGAAAATTCATGTCCAAAAGAATGTGCGAAACTTCTGTCGCCATTTGTTTAAAATCAAATTTTTGAACCATTTCCGCAGATTGCTCACCACCCGGAATTTGGCTTTGCATCGCAGCAAATCCTGTATTCAAAAAAATCGCGCCAATCACAGCCATGGTAATCCAAACAGAAAATTGGGTCAAAGCCACTAAAGTCACGCCCAAAATTTTTCCCATCATCAGTTCAAATGGTTTCACCGATGAGATAATGATTTCTACGACGCGGTTGTTTTTTTCCTCCAAAACGCTTCGCATCACGCGAACTCCGTAGATGATGATGAACATAAAAACTGCGTACATCAAAACCATACTTAATCCCGATTTCACACCGAACGAAAGATCGTTATCGGCACCTTTTTCATCCACCACATTTTTGGTGTTGAGGTCGAAGTTTTTATCTAAATCTTTAATCTGATTTTCGGACAAACCAAGTGTTTTGATTTTTTCTTTTTTAATAACTCTGGAAAGATCGGCGATAACGCTCATTTTGGTGTCGAATCCAATCTTTTTGTTAATCAGGAGTTTAGAGTTCTTTTCAAGTTCGTCGTAATTATTGTCTTTTAGTTCAGGAATGATGAGTAGTCCTTCGATTCCGGTCATGTCTTTTAGCGTGGCGGTTAAAGCGCTCTCATTTTCCTGTGGAACGAAAACGTACTTTATTTTTTCATCACTTTTAAGATTTCCTACAAAAATTCCGCTTTTATCTACAACGTTAAAAGTATTGGAACTTTCATTCGCTTTGAACATAAACGCAATTAAAGCCCCAAAACCAATCATTAAAATTGGCGCAAGAAGGGTGAGAATAACGAAAGATTTCTTTTTTACCTGGGTAAGATATTCGCGTTTGGTGATGAGGAATATGTTTTTCATAATTATAATTGATAATCGATAATTGAGGAATGATAAAATTGACTGCTTTAAAATCAATGATCAGTCATCAAAAATCATTTATGATTGTACTGCATTGATGAACACTTCGTTCATACTCGGAATTTTCTCGTCGAATGAGCGGATTTTTCCTATTTTCATCAACTCGTTTAGCAATGAATTTTGGTCTTTTTCATTTTTAATGTCGAAAGAGAGAAGTTGATTTTCAGTAGAATAATCTTCAATCTGAAATTGATTTCTGAAATTCTCAAAAATCGCTTCATCAACATCAGAAAGTGTCACTCCAAAAATGTTTTTCTTGAATTTTTCGCGCACTTCAAATACTTTTCCGTCCAGTACTTTTTTAGAATTATTAATCAATGCAACGTAATCGCACATTTCTTCCACACTCTCCATTCGGTGTGTTGAAAGAATAATCGTGGTTCCCTGATTTTTTAAATGAAGAATTTGATCTTTTATCAAGTTGGCATTCACTGGATCGAAACCAGAAAACGGTTCATCCAAAATCAGCAATTTAGGGCGGTGCAAAACAGTAACTACAAACTGGATTTTCTGTGCCATTCCCTTGGAAAGTTCGGCAAGTTTTTTCTTCCACCACTGATCGATCTGTAGTTGCTCGAACCAATATTTAGCCTGATTTAGAGCGTCGTTTTTGCTCATTCCCTTCAATTCGCCGAAATAAAGAATTTGGTCTCCTACCGTCATATTTTTGTACAATCCGCGTTCTTCCGGCATATAACCGATTTGCTTGATATGTTCCGGATTTAACTTTTGATCATTGATAAAAACCTCTCCAGAATCAGCCTGCGTAATTTGGTTGATGATTCTGATGAATGTAGTTTTTCCGGCACCGTTTGGTCCAAGAAGTCCGTAAATGCTTCCTTTCGGAACATTGATGGAAAAATCGTCGAGCGCCAATTTTTTTCCGGCGTTATAGGTTTTAGTTACGTTTTCTGCTTTAAGCATGAATGAGTTTTGTTTTGTTAGTCGAAAAAATCCACCCAAAGTTACGAAATTGGGTGGTTGCAAATAAAACCGCAGATTTTCTGCGGTTTTTTGAGTAAGGTTTACGGTGATTTTAGAACTTCCTAATTTTGATGGATCGGTGTTTCTTGCTTGTTGGTCCGACTTGAGGTCTTTTAGCATGCATTTGCCGAACTGCATTCAAAAGCAGCAGCTGTAAGTAAATTTTCTTCATACCTATTTTTCAACAAAAGTACCTTAAATAAGTTTTTTAAGTTGAATAATGAAGTATCATATTACTTCAACTCGCACGATTGTGACAAATGTTAGCGTTTGAATTTTTTCATATCATGATTTTACTTCAAAATGAAGATGATCATAAAATTCTTTGGCGTGCTTTAACACATCATCCATTTCATCTAATGTAAAAACTTCCAGAAATTTCATTCGCCATTCCTTAAAATGCGGGATTCCACGAAAATAGTTGCTGTAATGTTGACGCATTTCGATCAATCCAAGTCTTTCGCCTTTCCATTCTGCACTCCATTCTGCGTGTTGACGAACGGCTTCTAATCTCTGTGAAATAGTTGGTTCAGGGAGTTTTTCTCCACTCTCAAAAAAATGTTTGATTTCCTCGAAAATCCATGGATATCCTATAGCGCCACGACCAATCATTATTCCGTCGCAATCATATTTTGTTCTGTACTCTAAAGCTTTTTCGGGAGAATCCACATCGCCGTTTCCGAAGATTGGAATTTCGATATTCGGATTGTTTTTCACCTTCGAGATGTAATCCCAATCGGCTTCACCTTTATACATCTGCGATCGCGTTCTTGCATGAATCGTCAATGCTTTAATCCCGGCTTCCTGAAGTCTTTCGGCGACCTCCATGATGTTGATGGTTTCGGTGTCCCAACCAAGTCGGGTTTTCACCGTTACAGGAAGATGGGTTGAATTTACAACCGCTTTCGTTAGACGCACCATTAAATCGATATCCTTTAAAACTCCTGCTCCGGCTCCTTTGCAGACGACTTTTTTTACCGGGCAACCAAAATTGATGTCCACCAAATCGGGATTTACCGTTTCCACAATTTTTGCAGAAAGCGCCATTGCTTCTTCATCGCCACCAAAAATTTGGATTCCTACAGGTCTTTCATAATCGAAAATATCGAGTTTCTTGCGGCTTTTCATCGCATCACGAATCAAACCTTCTGAAGAAATAAACTCAGAATACATCAAATCTGCACCATGCATTTTGCACAATCTTCTAAATGGAGGATCAGAAACATCTTCCATTGGTGCAAGCAAAAGAGGGAAATCCGGTAATTGTATATTGCCGATTTTTATCATGGTGCAAATGTAGAAAAACTTGGTGAGTTTTTACGAGTGGGGATTTGAGGGTTTGAGAGTTTTATTAACAAAACAATAAACTCATCATTTTATCCCGAATCCCGTAACGTAACTCGAATCCCGTAACTGGTATCTCGGGAATCAATCAAAATCGTGGTGGGTGTCGTCTTTGGAATTACGGTGTACGAACCACATTCCGATTGTCAATCCTACAACTCCTGCAACTGCGGTCATAAAGGCACGACTTGACTTGTCTGGGTAGTCGCTTCCGATGTAATTCATCAAAAATAATATGATGAAGGTGATTACAGCGATTACTAAAAATTTTTTGCTTTTTATGTCCATTATTTTAATCGGTACGAAATCATTAAACCTCCTTTGTATGGAATAAATTCCCCACTTCTATTCCAAGGCCTTTCTGCGTCATCATATCTAATGTCTAAACCTTTAACATACCCGTGATAAAACCCTTCAGAGTGACCACCGCCCACAAAAAGATCAAGATTCCATTGGTCGTTGATTTGCCATTGGTAGCCAATTGTTGCACCTAACATAATTGAAAATCCTCTCTGGTATAGATCGGACAATCTGTAAAAAGGTGAATTTGGGTCGTATTGCGCTAACCTATCGCTCCAGTAGCTCCATTTTTGCATATTGAAAGCTGAGAAATGCAAATTACCACCAACATACCAATGTTTAAAAGCTTCATTAAAGTAATACCGTCCTTCAACACCGCCCATGTAAATTTGAGCATACTTCCCCATAAAAGATTTCCAGGGTGAAACGAAAACCTCTCCCTGAAGCGTCCATTTTTTGCTCAACTGGTGTTCTAGACCAAGATTCAGCATTCCTATGGGAAGAAAGAGTGCATTGGCTTTTAGGTAGGTTTTTTTTCCTGAGGCGGAATCCGATGTTTGAGCACTTGCAAATGTTACAAAAGAAAGGGCCAAAACAAAAATGAATTTTTTCAAGGTGACTTATTTTAATGTTTCTAAAAGTTTTTTTGCTGATGTCGCGTCTTTACCTTGAGTTTCTGCAAGGTGCTTTGATAATTCGGCATACATTACTGCATTTTCTTTTTTTCCTGCTTTTGCATAAAGCTTAGCCAGAATGTAGGTGTTTTCTGCGGTTTCGGATTTCATGACCGATTTTTCAGCCCAATCCTGTGCTTGCTTTAGGGAAGAAGGATCAGATACATGTTCGCTAAAAATCCAAGCTGCCTTCAGCAATTCTTCAGGATCAAAATTTTCTGAATTTTTATAGTAACTCAAGGCAGCTTTTTCATAGCCCGCAAAATTTCCTATATTGGGATATAGAGTTATCTTCATTCTGTTCAGAGCAGTTTCTGCCTCTGTTTTTCCTACTAATGGAATGGCGTCTTGGTAGAACAGGTCATCATTAATAATTCCTGTTTTCTGATCGAAAGATCGCTCCATCACACTTGAAAGCTTGATGTTTACATCAAATTGCTTGTAGATATCCTCGGACATAACAGCCACAATTTCAGCCCTTCTGCCGGTGAAAATTTTATAATTTTCGTCGGTCGGAGATTTCAAGAAATAAAGTAATAATCCAACTTCTTCCCGCGTCATTGGCTCATTTTTTCGGATTGAAAAATACCTTTCCGACACTTTTTTTGCCAACGGATAATCGCTGTCGGAATATAATTTCATCATATTGATCAAAAATTCCGGATCTGTTTCGCCTTTATCAAAAAGTTCTTTGTAGGAATTGTTTTTCAGTTTGGGATTGTTGGCTTCTTTGGCAAAAGACAGGAATTGGTTTTCGTCCATATAACCATAAGATTTAGAAACTACTTCTCCGTCGCCATTCAGAAATAAGAAGGTAGGGTAGGAACGGATACCGTATTTCATGGCAATTTCGCGACCTTCACCTTTTTCCATGTCAAATCTGGAATTAATAAAGTTGGCGTTGTAATACTCTTTGACCGACTTAATGGGAAAAATATTTTTTTCCATCATTTTACAGGGACCGCACCATGACGCAAAAGCATCCATAAAAACGAGTTTTTTTTCTCTTTTAGCTTTTGCTAAAACTTCTTTGAAAGTGGTGGTTTGGAAATCAATGCTTTCCTGCGCAAAAAAAAGTACAGAAAAACTCAATAATATAATAGAAAATAGCTTTTTCATTGTAGAAGAAAAAATTTGCTGCGAAGATAATTATAAAAAAATTACCATACCCGAAATCTTAAAATTTATAAGATAATTTAACGGTTTATGATGTTGAATCGCTATATTTTCAGAGTTGACAGATTCGGCGAGAATATTTTTTGTAGGAGCTGATCGTAAAGTTTCGATTGCTATATTTGCGGTATGGAAATCTTCGACATCATAATCATCGGTGGTGGACCAATTGGTTTGAACTGCGCTTTGGAAGCTGAAAAACATCAACTTAAATATTTGGTTATCGAGAAAGGGACCATCGTCAATTCCCTCAATCATTATCCACTTTATATGCGTTTTTTTTCAACGGCCGAAAAGCTTGAAATTGCTGAAATTCCATTTATCACTACTTCGCCAAAACCCGGAAGACAGGATGCTTTAGAATATTACCAAGGAATTGCAAGACAAAGAAATATCAATATTAAGCTTTACGAAAAAGTGCTTAAGGTTTGTAAAAATCAATTTTTTGAGGTGGAAACTTCCAGACAAACTTATTTGGCAAAAAATGTTGTGATTGCCACAGGATTTTATGATATTCCAAATTTTCTTAATATTAAAGGTGAAGACTTACCGAAAGTAAAACATTATTATACCGAACCATATCCTTACTCAAAACAAAAAATCGTCGTAATTGGAGCAAGTAATTCAGCCGTTGATGCCGCCTTGGAAACCTACAGAAAAGGAGCAGAAGTTACGATGATTATTAAAAGTTCAGAAATTTCAAAATCCGTTAAGTATTGGGTAAAACCTGATATTGAAAACCGGATCGCAGAAGGAAGCATTCTGGCTCACTTTAACTCTGAAGTGGTTGAAATTAAAGAAGATTCCGTTATTTTTAAAGATAAAAATGGTGAAACTCATGAAATTAAAAACGATTTTGTTCTTGCAATGACCGGTTACTTGCCGGATTTTGAATTTTTAAAAAACAGCGGAGTTGAATTAAAGGGTTCCAATCTAAATCCAGTTTATAATCCCCAAACCATGGAAACAAACGTTAAAAACCTGTATTTGGCGGGTGTTGTTTGTGGCGGAAAAGATACTCATCTTTGGTTTATAGAAAATTCCAGAGTTCATGCAGAAATGATTGTGAATAATATTTTAAAATGTATTTAATTGATTATTAATATTTTCTTATCGTAAAGAATAAAAATTTTCTGTACATTTGAAATAACCAAATCAAAATTATTATGGAGACTTTTATTAAGGAATTAAAACGGAGTTGTGAAAATATTTTGAAAACAATTAAAGATGCTATTTTCGTTAAGGGCATCATTTAAAACAAAAAACTTCGGAATCCCGAAGTTTTTTTTATGTAATTTTTTCACAGAAATTTATTCTGGTTTGTAACCATCTTTTAAAGTCACCGTTCTGTTGAATACCAATTTTTCATTTGAAGAATCTCTGTCTTTTGTGAAATATCCAATTCTTTGGAACTGATAGGGGTGTCCAATCTCAGCATTTTTCAAACTCGGTTCTGCGAATCCTTGGGTAACTTTCAAACTTTCCGGATTGATGAATTCCATGAAATCGACTTCTTTTTCTGCATCGGGTTGTGGAGTGGTAAACAATCGGTCGTAAATTCTTACTTCTATTGGCAAAGCATGTTTTGCCGAAACCCAGTGCAAAGTTCCCTTTACTTTTCTCAGACTTTCCTCGGTTCCGCTACCAGATTTTGATTTGGGATCGTAGGTGGCATAAATCGTCATGATTTCGCCATTTTCATCCTTGTCAACTCTTTCTGCTTTAATGATGTATGCTGATTTCAAACGAACTTCACCGCCTAATTTTAAACGGAAAAATTTATTGTTGGCTTCTTCCTTGAAATCTTCTCTTTCGATATAAAGTTCTCTGCTGAAAGGAATTTCACGAGTTCCTGCGTTCTCATCTTCGGGATTGTTTTCGGTTTCCAGCCATTCTTCAGCATTTTCATCATAGTTCTCAATCACCAGTTTTACGGGATCAACAACAGTCATCACTCTTGTTGAGATCTTATTCAAATCTTCACGTACAAAAAATTCCAATAACTGGATATCAATCAAGTTCTCACGTTTTGCGACCCCCACTCTTTCAATGAAATTTTTAATGGAAGTTGGTGTAAATCCTAATCTTCTCATCCCAGAAATTGTAGGCATTCTTGGATCATCCCATCCTGTCACTACTTTTTCTGCAACCAATCGTTGAAGTTTTCTTTTGGAAGTGATCATGTAAGAAACGTTCATTCTTGCGAATTCGCGCTGTTTGTTTCTCACTTTGGTTTCATCATAAACCTGATCCAAATACCAATCGTACAGTGGACGGTGATTTTCGAATTCTAAAGAACAAAGAGAGTGCGAAATTTGTTCGATGTAATCCGACTGTCCATGCGCCCAATCGTACATTGGATAAATTTTCCATTTGTCGCCTGTTCTGTGGTGAGGTCGTTTCAAAATTCTGTACATCACCGGATCGCGCATGTTCATGTTCGGAGATTTCATGTCGATTTTTGCCCTTAAAGACATTGCTCCTTCTTCGAATTCGCCGTTTTTCATTTTCTCGAAAAGCTCCAAACTTTCTTCAACTGGTCGATTTCTGAAAGGAGATTCAATCCCTTCCTCAAAAGGATTTTTTCTTTGGGCGGTGATTTCTTCGGACGTTTGCTCGTCAATATAAGCTTTTCCGTTCTTAATCATCTGGACGGCCCAATCGTAAAGTTGGTCGAAATAATCGGACGCATACAATTCCTTATCATATTTAAAACCCAACCAATCGATGTCGGCTTTGATGGAATCCACAAATTCCTGTTCTTCTTTTTCAGGATTGGTATCGTCGAAACGTAGATTTACGGGAGCGCCATATTTCTCGCCCAAACCAAAATTGATGCAGATGGCTTTGGTGTGACCAACATGCAGATAACCATTTGGTTCCGGCGGAAAGCGGAAGCGGAACTTATCTTTCCCAAGTCCGTTTGCTAAATCGTCTTCTATAATTTGCTCAATAAAATTGAGGGATTTTTTTTCTTCGTCCATTGTTTAGAATTGTTGGGTGCGAATTTACGGATTCTTGGGGAATAGAAAAAAGTTATTGGTTTTACATGCATCATGTTAGAAAATATTGATGTGATCATGTTTTTTTTAAAAATACCGTGTTTTCACGGTGGTTTGTTTTGAAATTCAGTATTATTTTTAAAGAAAAATTAATATCATGAAATTTCTTTTTCTGTGGGTGGAAAAGCTCTATAATACCATTCGAGGGAATGGTTTGTTTATAGCCATTGCTGTATTTTTTCCTTTCGTAATTTATCAGCTTGATGCGGGACGAGAAATTTTGTATTTCCTCAACAATGATGAAAGCGGATTGAACTTATCATTGATCATTTTTTCTTTTTTTATGCTGAGTTTAAGTCTTTGGTGCATTCCAGCTTGGTCCATAAAACTTTTTCAGCAATTAACGGCTATAGATTTAAATGAGCCAGAAATTCATCGGTCGGTAAGCGATAATTATTATGGTTATACTTCTTATAAAGTTTGGATTAACAACTAATTAAAAATAACCCATAAAACTTAAAAACATGTCAGTATTTATTTTAAGCAATAGAAAAATCCTTAACGAAGCTGGTAAACAATCATTCTCCAATGAAGAGTATTCAGTGCCCAACTTTCGAATTGCCAAGTGTAATTTCGATAGGTGGATAGAGCCCACCAAAGCTGAAATAAAAAAGAAAGATTACACCGGTAGAAAAATTTTGGACTACAAACTGCTCTCCGAACCGGAAATCCAAGGTTATCAGCAGGTTCTTGAAGTTTTAAGGAAAGAAAAGAACCTTGGCGAGTCAAAATTAACCTCCGCAAATCTTGGTGGTACACAAAGAATGTTTTACGACCTTTATAAAGAGATGTCGGCCACGAAAGAAAATAGTGATGTTTTGATTTTCATCCATGGATTTGCATACACTTTTGATGATGAACTTATAGCCATTTGTGCACTGAAAAAAATGTATATTGACGATCCGAAATGTCCAGTCAACCATATTCTGTTCATCAGTTGGCCGGCTTCAAGTACTGTTTTTCCTCTTACCTATTTTGATGATAAGGCAGCGAGTATAAATTCTGGAAACTCTTTACTTCGTCTTTTCTATTTATACACACAGTTTTTGAAAGATATCTTTTCCGACGGCGAATTGAATCCCTGCAACCAAAGAATTCATATCATTGCTCATTCGATGGGGAATCGTCTTTTGCAAAGTATGCTTTACAGTCTGAAAACAAGTAATATTTCACGGGTAATCGATCAGGTGGTTTTGTTAAGCGCAGATGTGAGCTACCGTGTTTTTGATGAGGTTGAAGACTCATTTATAAAATTACCTCTATTGGCAAATCGAGTAAGTATTTATGTGAACCGTAAAGATGCGGTTCTAGGAATTTCGCAATTCTCAAAGAATATATTATCGCCCCGTCTTGGAAAAATAGGTCCAGCCGATATCTCTAAATTCAAAGCCGTAGTTTCTGTCATTGATTGCACCTGGACAAAAAACGATTTGGAAGATTCATTCAAATTTAAATACGGTAACCACTGGAATTACCTGTCAAGTTCTGCTGTACAATCTGATATTGTTTCTGTTTTGGGAGGAACCGACCAAAATCTTATCGCAAAAAGAGAAAAAGAAGGGACGAATATATTCACTTTAGCTTAAGTTCGATTCCTTTTGTTATTGACCTGCAAACCAGTTTGGTTCGCAGGTTTTTTATTTGTTTTTTAGCTGAAGTTAATTTTATTAATGATAATTAATGGTTAATTATTTAAACAAAACTTCTTAGTAAGCAGAAAATCATTAATTTTATAGAGTGAAGAGAATTGTTGGGGCGAACATCTAATAATCGCACCTGCAATTTTTGAGTAATTATTTTTAAAGAAGAGCTACATGAAATAAAACTTTATGTTTTCAACTTATCAGCAAATTGTTTATACGGTTATCATTTATCTGTGTCTTTTTCTTTCATTCTTCTATAGAAACAGAAACGGAATCGATTTATTCATTTATTTCACGGTAGTATGCACCATAGAAATATTGCCAATTATACTAGGTAAAGAATGGAGTGGTAGAATCTACTCCGTTGCATCCTTGATGTACATTGGTTTTTTTACTTATTACTACGGCAAATTTATGCGAAACCAGAAGAAGCTAATCTATGTCTTGGGACTAATTTCAGGTTTAGTGTGTTTTTATTTTATGCTTGGTTCCTCAAAAAATTTCGCAGTTGGATTAGGGGTCACGCTTGCGTTATTTTATATAATCCTTTCGCTCAGTTGGCTTTTTAACGAGGTTAGAAATGTTGATGAGGATTTTATTGCCAAAAAGCAGGTTTTTTGGGTAAGTTCTGCCATTCTTTTATGGAGTGTTTTTTTCCTGTTCAGGATTGTGCCTATGTATTGGCTTGAAAAAAATGATCTTGCGTTTTTAATTATGCTCGACAAGATTTTCAGGATTGCTGTTACAGTCACCTATATTATTTTTATTATAGCAATAACCTGTAAGAAGTAGATGTAGTGAAAGAGATCCCGTTTGAGTTGAAGCTCGGTTATGTTCTTGCCATTGTTTTGATGGTCACTTTGGTGGTCTTCATGATTTTTATTGTTGTTCTATATAGCCGGAGACAAACGGTTTTGCAGAATGAAAGGAAACTGAAAGAGGTAGAATACCTAAACTTGCTTTTACAAAAAGAATTAGAATATCAAAAGATTGCAATTAAAGAACGAGAGCGAATTTCTCACGATATGCACGATGATTTCGGGGCAGTAATTTCTGCACTAAAATTGCAGATTAATTTTTTGAAGCACAAAATCAAAGATAAGGAAACAGGGAAAAACATTCATGAGCTTTTGGAAACTTGTGATGAACTGAATATTTCAATGCGGGAAATGCTTTGGAGCCTCAATTCCGAAAACGACAGTCTTTTCAATTTAATTGAATACATCTCCAATTATGCCGAAAACTTTTTCTCTAAAACCGATATAAAAGTTCATTTTAACAATAGCAGTACACTCGATATGATGATCTCATCTGAAGTTAGGCGCAATCTGTTTCTGTGTGTTAAAGAAGGACTGAACAATGTGTACAAACACGGCCAAGCAAAAAATGTTTACCTCCACTTCAATCAAACCGAAAAAGAATTCTCAATCGATGTTATTGATGATGGAATAGGGATAAAGCAAAGTCGAAAAGATGGAAACGGTTTTTCCAACATGCATTGCAGAATGACTTCACTAAACGGAATTTTCAAAACCATGTCTGTGGAAAAAGGTGCGCACCTCAACTTTATTATGCCATTATTAAGCAAAAGTTAAGAAGTGAAATAAATCTTGAAATTAAATTACTTTCAATTGAATAGCATGAAAAATTTTAAGTGAAAAAAACTATTCATATTAATGGCGGTTTAAAACCTTTGTAGTAGGGGTGTTTTTGGCATCATTTTGGAAAGCAACCTCGCATCACTTATTAACACTTAAATAAAATTCTATGAAAGAGATGAAAAGAAAGTTTGCAAATATTTTGCAAAGTTTAAGAAGAAGTATCTTCGTAGAGAACGTAATTTAATCTTGAAAAAGTTAAATTAACAAAAGTCTGAAAATCTATTTTTCAGACTTTTTTCATGGAAAGTTGGTCGCCATTCAACTCCAGCACAGAATCAAAATTATTGGTGAAAAGTCCGCCTGTTCCCAAACCTTGAGGAATTTTTGGTTTTTTGTTGAAAGTATATTGTGCAATCGAATTCAAACCGATACTGCTTTCGAGCGCAGAAGTAATCCACCAACCAATCTCAAGATTTTCGGCTAAAGAAATCCATTCATCAGTTCCCGAAAATCCTCCAACCAAAGAAGGTTTCAGAATTATAAATTGAGGTTTTATGGTTTCTAAGAGTTGTTTTTTATCCTCAAAATCTACAATCCCAATCAATTCCTCATCCAAAGCAATCGGAATTGGAGTTTCCGCACAAAGTTGCGCCATCAAAGAATCTTCGGACTTCGGACTTCGGACTTCAGACTTTTTTATCGGCTGTTCAATGGAATGAATTTCCAAATCCGCGAGTTCTTTCAATACGTTTTTTGCTTCCTCAAAAGTAAAACCACCGTTTGCATCAACTCGCAATTCCAATTTTTCTTCCGGGAATTTTGTACGAAGTTTTTTTAAAATCTCTCTTTCAGAATTCCAATCCACGCCGATTTTCAGTTTGATGCAGTCGAAACCCAATTCCAGTTTTTCCTCAATCTGTTGTTGCATGAAATCAGCATGACCCATCCAAATCAAACCGTTGATTTTTATGGAAGATTTTCCATCGGTAAACTCACTTGGAAAATAAAGGCTTTCGCCATGTTTTAAATTCAAAATCGCCTGTTCGTAACCAAACCAAATCGATGGAAAATATTTCAATTCATGTTTTAAAAATTCCGAATCTTCATTGATGTTTTCACAAAGCCAATTCAATTTTTCCTCATATTCAGGAACATCGTCGTAACTCAGACCACGGAAAAGTCCGCATTCCCCGATTCCTTTTTTTCCGTTTTCAGAAATTTCTAAGATGAATGTTTCTTTGGTGTGCAAAATTCCACGGGAAGTTCCGCTTGGATTTTTGAATTCTAAAATGTATTTGAAAAATTTGGCTGATTTCATTGCGGTTATTTCTCGTGATTCAGTAGGTCTTCCAGCGAATCAAAAAGTTCCAAAATTTCATCTTTTTGTGGATTGTTATTGTTGATAATTAATGAGGTGTATAACAAAATATCTTCTATTTTAACCAAGTTGTCAAACTTACTTATTTTATCTTGAACTGTACTGTGCTCGTACCAACGGTTGAAAGCATTAAATCGTTGACGTTCTTTTTCGTCAAAATAGGAACAGAAATAAATTATAGAATTCAAATTATTTTGCAAAAAGTCCACTATAATATTTCTTACAGTCGCGGAAACATTGTAATCAAACGGTTCTTTTTCTTTGGTGGTTTTAGCCAAAATCACCTGAAAAACATTATTGAAATTTTCAGAATTGGATATGGAGTTGAAAGTTTCATCAGGAGAAAACTTGACGCTATAAAAAATACCATTTAGGGTGCTAAAATGGTATTCTAAATGATTGTAATCTTTAGTGTAATTATAGCCTTCCAAGTTTTATTTCTTTATTTTCAATTTCTTTCTGCAAAAGTTTTTTCTCAAGAAGTTTCCTTGCAATTTCTTGTTTCTGAATTGCTTTCTTAATGATTTCTACGGCTTCTTCACGAGTTACCGTCAATTTTGCCTTGCTCATATTATTGCAATATTAATAATTATTTGATTATCAGCAAAAAGGTAGCCGCTTCTACTTATTTTCAGCATTCCTCATAAACTCCTCCGCTTTTTCCACCATTTCCAAACTTCCGCAGAAAAACGGAACTCTTTGGTGAAGTTCGGTTGGCTGAATTTCCAAAATTCTGGTGAAACCGTCGGTACATTTCCCTCCCGCTTGTTCCGCCAACAAAGCCATCGGATTGCATTCGTAAAGCAATCTCAATTTTCCGTTGGGCGATTGTGAAGTGGATGGGTAAATGTAAATTCCGCCTTTAATCATATTTCGGTGGAAATCGGACACCAAACTTCCGATGTAACGCGAAGTATAGGGACGGTCTTCTTCCTCTCTTTGACAATATTTAATATAATCTTTCACACCTTGCGGAAATTTCGCATAATTTCCCTCATTGATGGAATAAATTTTTCCTCTTTTAGAAAAAGTCATATTCGGGTGAGAAAGGTAATAAGTTCCCAAACTTGGATCGAGTGTGAAACCGTTCACGCCATTTCCAGTCGTATAAACAATCATGGTGGAGGAACCGTAAACCACATATCCTGCCGCAGCTTGATTCACCCCTTTTTGCAAGAAATCTTCCAAAGTTACAGGAGTTCCGGGTTCGGTAACTCTTCGGTAAATGGAGAAAATAGTTCCAACGGAAACATTCACGTCGATGTTAGAAGAACCATCCAAAGGATCGATCAACACGACATATTTGCTTAAATGTGCATTCGAACCACACTTGATTTCAATAAAATCGTCGCTTTCTTCAGAGGCAATTCCACAGACAACTTCCCGTTGAGAAAGTGCTTCGATGAAAATTTCGTTCGCTAAAACGTCGAGTTTCTGCTGTTCTTCTCCTTGAATGTTTTCATTTCCCGCTTTTCCGATGATGTTTGCAATTCCCGCTTTGTTCACTTCACGGTTCACCACTTTTGATGCAAGACGAATTGCACTCAACAATCTCGAAAGTTCACCCGTGGAATATTGGAAATCCTCCTGTTTATCGATAATAAATTCACCAAGCGTCTGAAAATTTTCTGCCATGTTTATACTTTTTGATTTCTTACAAATTTCGGAAAATTCTTTGGATTTTATCTCATTACTTTCAATATTAATGACCGAAATCAGTATTTTTAAACAAAACCATCATTAAATAAACTCATAATACAATACATCGTTTTCTAGTTCCGTTCGAAATTTATAATTTTGAAAATTGTAATTTTTTCTACGAAGGAAAAATTTGTTATTAAAATGTTGATTATTAAATATTTAGATGAAGGTTTTTAAGTTTGGTGGTGCATCGGTAAAAGATGCGGAAGGTGTAAAAAACGTTTCCCTGGTTTTGGAAACTCAAGGTTTCGAAAACTGTCTCTTGGTAGTTTCCGCAATGGGAAAAACTACGAACGCACTAGAAAAAGTGGTGCAAAATTATTTTGATAAAAACGATTATCAAAGCGAAATCGAAAAAGTCAAACAAAACCATTTGGAAATTTCCAACGGACTTTTTCAAGAAAACCATCCCGTTTTTGCAGAAATATCTTTGTTTTTTGATGATATTGAATCATTTTTAAGAAGAAACAAATCCCCGAATTACAACTTCGTTTATGATCAAGTCGTGAGTTGTGGCGAAATGATTTCCTCTAAAATTTTAAGTGAATATTTGAATGATATTCAGTTTAAAAATACTTGGCTGGATGCTAGAGATTATATTAAGACCGATAATTACTACCGCGAAGGAAACGTGAATTGGGAAGAAACGGAAAATAAGATTGCGGAACTCGATAAAAATCTTTGTTATGTGACGCAAGGTTTCATTGGTTCAGAGGATAACAATTTTACCGTAACTTTGGGAAGAGAAGGGTCCGATTATTCGGCGGCGATCTTTGCGTACTGCTTAAATGCAGAAGCAATGACGATTTGGAAAGATGTTCCGGGCGTTATGACAGGTGACCCGAGAAAGTTTGAAAATGTTTCACTCTTGTCCAACATTTCCTACGAAGATGCGATTGAAATGGCATATTACGGCGCATCGGTTATTCACCCGAAAACTTTGCAGCCGTTAAAACAGAAAAATATTCCATTTTTTGTAAAGTCATTTGTAGAGCCAAAGAAACCGGGAACCAAAGTTGGAAACGGAGGAAACTTTCAGAAAGAGGAATCTTATATTTTAAAGGAAAATCAAAACTTATTACGAATTTCGACACGCGATTTTTCCTTTATTGCAGAGGAACATTTGAGTAAAATTTTTGCACTTTTAGCGAAAAATAAAATCAAGATTTCTTTGATGCAGAATACGGCGATTTCTTTGGAACTTTGTTTAGAAGATAAATACGGAAACATTGATGAACTCAATAAAGAGTTGCAAAAAGATTTCCAGACCGAATTGCTAAAAAATCTTTCACTTTATACGGTTAGAAATGCAAAATTGGAAGATTTGGGCGATTTCTATAAAAATAAAAATATACTTTTAGAACAGAGTTCAAATAAAACCATTCAGGTCGTAACCAACTGATAACCAATGAGTCTAATTTCTAAAAACGATTTAATTAAAGCATCGGGACTAAGCAAAATCGGATTTCTTAAAAGTCCGGTCGCTTCCGCAATTATGCGCTTAACGAAAATCAATAAAGTAAACGAGCTTTATGATATTCTGAAAGACAAAAATGGAAAAGACTTCTTCGATTCCTTCGTGAGAGAAAGGGATTTGAAATATGTCGTTTTTGAGGAGGATCTTGCGAAAATACCAAAAACGGGACCTTTTATTTTGGTTTCCAATCATCCATTGGGAGCGATTGACGGGATTTTAATGACAAAAATTCTCACGGAAATCCGTCCTGATTTTAAAATTATGGGAAATTTCCTTTTGGAAAAAATCAAACCAATGGAGCCGTTTGTGATTCCCGTAAATCCTTTTGAAAGTCGAAAGGAAATAAGAAACAGCTCAACCGGAATGCGTGAAACTTTAAAGCACGTTCAAAATGGTGGCTGTGTCGGAATTTTTCCTGCAGGTGAAGTTTCTAACAGAAATAATGAGTTCAATGAAATTCTTGACAAAAAGTGGGAAAAACCAGCTTTGAAATTAATCAAGATGGCAAAAGTTCCGGTGGTTCCAATGTATTTCCATGCCAAAAATAGCCCACTTTTTTATCAAGTTTCAAAGCTTCATCCTGATTTGCAAACGTTGATGTTGCCTGCGGAAATGATGCACAAACGTGAAAAAGCAATTCGCATCAGAATCGGAAAACCTGTTTCTGTGAAAGTGATGGAAGAACATGATACGACAGAAGAACTGGGGGAATTTCTGCAGAAGAAAATCTATATGTTGAAATCGTACTATGACAAAAGAAAATCGATTGCAGAACGCTTAAATATTCCGAATCTTAAACTCAACTTCCCCCTGTTAAAGGAAGAAAACGTTGTACAAAACATTATTGATGAAACGCCACAGGAAGATATCGTAAAAGAAATCGAAGCGCTTTATAAAAAAGATAAAATGCTTTTCCGAAACGGGAATTACGAAGTTTTCTTTTCGTCTTATTCGGAAATTCCTTCCATTATGAGGGAAATCGGGAGACAGCGTGAACTGACTTTCAGAAAAATCGGGGAGGGAAGCAATTTGCCTTTCGACCTTGACGAATACGATGAACATTATCACCACCTTTTCCTCTGGGATAATTCCGCGAAAAAATTAGCAGGAGCATATCGAATGGCACTTGGTGCAGAAGTCATGAAAAGATATGGGATTGATGGTTTTTACACCAGTTCACTTTTTGAATTTGATCCGGAATTGCAACCGTTTTTCCGTAAGGTGATTGAAATGGGGAGAGCGTATATTTCTACTGAATACCAGCAAAAACCTTTGCCTCTTTTTCTTTTGTGGAGGGGAATTGTTCATGTTTGTCTAAGAAATCCTGAACATAAATTTTTGATGGGCGGTGTAAGTATTTCCGATAAATTTTCCGAGTTTTCAAAATCGTTGATGATTGAATTTATGCGTTCTAATTATTACGATTCTGCAGTTGCGCAATATATTCACCCGAAAAAGGAATTTAAGGTAAAGCTGAAAGATCGTGACAAGCATTTATTCTTCGATGAAGTAGAGTCGGATCTCAACAAACTTGATAAAATTATTGACGATTTGGAGCCTGAAATGCGTTTGCCGGTTTTGATTAAGAAATACATCAAACAAAATGCAAAAGTGATTTCCTTCAACGTTGATCCAAGTTTCAATGATGCAATTGATGGTTTAATGTATATCCGCATCAGCGAACTGCCAGAAAGTACCATCAAACCTGTGTTGGAAGAAATGAGTGAGCAAATGCGTTCGGAAGAAAATAATTCATCTGAAAATCAATAGGTTTTTGATTTTAATTAAAAAAGTTTATGAAAAGTTTGTGTAATCCCGCAAAAGTTTCTATTTTTGCCGCACTCAATTACCAAACGGTTTCTTAGCTCAGTTGGTAGAGCAACGGACTGAAAATCCGTGTGTCCCTGGTTCGATTCCTGGAGAAACCACAAACCACTCTATTTATAGGGTGGTTTTTTGTTTTTAGTCGTAGAAAATATCGCCGTTTAAATGTATACCGGCCGACATATCTGGCTTTATGATGAATTATTAAAAATTAGGAAAGTTTAAGATTTAACCTTTTAAGCCAATTTAAATTAAATTCTCTCGAGCTCATCTCCCGAAATTTGAGTCTTGAACGATCCGTAATTCACCGTCACCTTCTGGTTTTTATCAATTTTTTCAATCGTACCCACGGAAGTTGAACCTGCAATTCTCACACGTTGACCCACTTTCAGCCAAACAGCACGTTCTTTTTTACGGCGGTCTTCCAATTTTTCGTTGGTTTCAGCAATTTTTTCCTGAACGTTTTCCTTTTTCAGTTGTTGTGTGATTTTTCGCTTTATTACCTGAAGTTTCTTCGTCTCATCTTTATCAGAACCGAGTTTGCGGAATTTTTCCTGCTCGAGTATCTTCACGAAATCTTTCACGACATCTTTGCGCGATTTCCCTTTTACATAAGAATCGATGAAGCCTTCAATCTTGTTTCCAAACTGAAGTTTGCGGTGCTCTTCTTCGTATAATTTTTGAAAGTTAAAAAGTTTTTGCTGAAGTTGCTCGTTCAGTTTTTCTAGATTCTCTCGCTTGTTTTGGGTAGATTCTTTTTGCTCTGTTAAATTCGATTTTAATTTTTCGACCTCAAATTTTTCCTGCTGAAGTTTTACAATCGTTTTGTCAAGGTTCACAATATCATGTTCCACCTTTTTTTTGGCGGAATTAATGATGAAACGTGGGATTTTATTTTTCTCGGCAACTTCGAAAGTGAAGGAACTTCCGGCTTGTCCAACCTCTAATTTGTAAAGCGGCTCCAATGAATATTCATCGAAGAGCATCGCTGCATTTTGTGCGTTCGGAAGTTGCTCGACAACAAGTTTGATGTTCGTGTAATGCGTCGTGATAATGGCAAAACTTTTCTTGTCGTAGAAAAATTCGAGGAAACTTTCCGCCAAAGCTCCGCCCAATTCAGGATCAGAGCCGGTTCCAAATTCGTCAATCAATAAAAGTGTTTCTGAATCGGCTTCCCGAATAATTTTAGACATCTTTTTCAGTCGGGAAGAGTAGGTGGAGAGATGGTTTTCAATCGATTGATTATCACCAATGTCCGTCATTAAATTGTTAAAGAAAAACATTTCCGATTTTGGATGAACGGGAACGAGAATTCCGCTCTGAATCATCAGTTGCAGTAATCCAACCGTTTTTAGAGTAATTGATTTTCCGCCTGCATTGGGTCCGGAAATACACAAAATTCGGTTGTGTTCCGTTAAAGTTAAAGTTTGCGGAAAAATCTGCTTATTTTCTTCTTGATTTCTAATCAGCAAAAGAGGATGGAAAGCATTCAACAAACGCAAAGTTTTGTGACGGTTGATTTTAGGTAAAACGCCGCCGACCTTTTCAGCGAATTTTGCTTTGGCCCTTGCTAAATCTAAATCAAAAATATAGTTTTGATAATCAGAAAGTTGTGGTTGGAATTCGGCAATTTCTGCGGTAAGTTTTCTTAAAATTTTGTCGACTTCCTTTTTTTCTTCCTCTAAATTTTCTTTAAGTTTGAATTGATGTTTTACCACCGATTCCGGCTGAATGTAAGTAATGGAACCTGTTTTGGAAACACCCAAGACGCGCCCTGAAACTCTTTTTTTATAACCCGATTTTACCGCCAAAACTCTTTGGTCATCGATAATACTTTCACGAATATCATCCAGAAAATCGGTGGAAGAAAGTGCTGTCAAAGTTCGGTTGAAATTTTCCTGGATGGCTTTTCTGGCGTGTTGAATTTCTGTTCTGAGCGTTTTTAAGATAGGAGAAGCTTCACTTTTCACTTCGCCAAAACGATTGAAAACCTTGTCAATCTTGTCGATTACTTCTTTTCGGTATTCTAAATCTTTAACGTCATTATTGAGGTTCAAAAACAATTCTTCAAATGGTGGAAAAAATTTTTGAAGTTTTCCGATTTGTTCCGTCAAGCTTTTAATTTTAATGAAAGCTGAATTTTCCAACCGGAAATTTTCAATCATCATCAGTTTCAGTTCCGTTTCGATATCCTCATATTCATCAAAGGGAATGGGGTTTTCACTTTCAAAACTCGACAAATATTCTGCAACTTTTTTTAAGGAAATTTCCGCTTCGTCAATTGGAAGGGGACGAAGTTTTTCAATTTTTTCTGCGGTTTTGGAGGAATACGCAAAAGGCGAGATTTCCGCTAATAGCTCCGGAAACTCAAGTTCGTTTAAATCTTCTTTTTGAATGTGCACGGAGCAAAAATAGTGAATTTACAGCATCACAAGAATATATTAAGTTATAAAAACTTATTTTTGAAAATCAATATCTGAAATTTGCCACTCAAACACTCAACCACTCAAGCACTCAAACAAAAAATGACTTGGACTGAAATTCTTGCCCCCATCAAAAACTCCGAATATTATGAAAATATTTGGCAGAAAGTAAATGCGGAATATGCTTCCACAAAATGCTTTCCACCAAAAAATCAGATTTTCAGAGCGTTGGAGTTAACGCCTTTTGATGAAGTGAAAGTAGTGATTATTGGTCAAGACCCGTATCATAACGATTTTCAAGCAAACGGATTGTGTTTTTCGGTTTCCGAGGAAGTTGCGGCACCACCTTCTTTAAAAAACATTTTCACGGAATTGAAAGAAGATTTAGGAATTGAACGTACCAAAAAAGAACTCGATGATTGGGCGAAACAAGGCGTTTTACTTCTGAATGCCACACTTTCTGTAAAGGCACATTCGCCAAATTCTCACAAAGATCTGGGTTGGGGAAAATTCACCGATTTCATTATCAAAGAAATTTCCGATAAAAAAGAAAACGTGGTTTTTGTTTTATGGGGAGCTTTCGCACAAAAAAAGGAGGAACTCATTAATTCCTCCAAACATTTTATTATTAAATCTGCCCATCCATCGCCGTTCTCGGTGTATCGTGGCTTTTACGGAAGCAGGCCTTTTTCTAGAATTAATGATCATTTAAAATCAAAAAATCTCCCACTTATTTCGTGGTAGTTCCGCCTCTTTGAACGGTAGTATTTACGGGATCTCCTTTCTCGAATTTTAGTCCAATCTGGTAAGTTCCTTTTAAAGCTTTAAATCCCTTCTCCGACGTGGTTTCAGGAGTAACCGATACTAAAGAAATGTTGTAGCCGTTAAAACTTTGGGTTTTTGTGTAGCCTTTGTTGGCATCGTTTATGGTGCTGATTTGCAACGTCATAGGTCGTGTTGCAAGTCCCATAAATTCTACATCCGCTGTAGCGACTCCCGCCCAAATGCAATTTACATCTTTTGGGCATCGGCTGTCTTCAGACATCTGCTTAAAGGTGACATTCATTTGGTATTCTTTCACAAATTTATTTTCGCCTTCTTTCAAATAAACTATTCCTGTTTTGGTAGCATTAATTTTCTCAGCTTCCTTTACTGCATCAGCATCGGGAGGTAATCCTACGGACATTTTCGGCTCCTCGGTTTTTGGGGTAGTTGTACCTGTTGCAGACGTGGAAACATTGGTGGAAGATTTTGTATCTGTTTTAACAGTAGTGGAATGATCTACCTTTTCATTTTTAGCAGAATTTTGAGTGGTTTGGCATGTCGCTAATGTCAAAAAACTGAATGTGGAAAGAACAAGTCGGTGTAACATCATTTTATTATTTAAATAGATCAATTAACACCACCAAAAACATTGCCAAAGCAACCATCAAATTAAATCCAGTTCCATAAAGGAAACCAATTAAAGCGCCTTTGGTAGAATTCCAGGCTTTTTTTTTGTCGTTTGCGTCATGAAGTAATTCACCGATGAAAACGCCCAAAAACATCCCGATCAGAAAACCAAAAGGTACTGGAATAAAAAACATACCCGCAAAAGTCCCAAGCACCGAACCCACGCTTCCCCATCTCGTACCGCCATATTTTCTGTTGGTTCGTGCAGGAATTACATAATTTAAAACTACTGAAATTGCTGTTAAGGCCACAAAAATCCAAACGTAAACCATGGAAAGTGGTGCATCGGTACCGAATTTGTAGATGAGCAAACCGCATAAACTTAACAAAAGTCCGGGTAAAACAGGAATGAATGTTCCCAGGATTCCTAAAATCATTAAAACGACGGTAATGAGATAAATGAAGGTGTAATCCATCTGAAATTTTTGTTAAAAATACGCATTAATCGATTAAACACAAACAGATTTCTTATTTTTGCGACAATGAACAACGAACTGAAAGATACCAAAGATTTTCTGCAAACCATAAGTGACACGCTTCATTTTTGGTTGAGGGACAATTTTCCCGACAGTTGGGTTTTGCTAAGTCAGATCGTGTTCAAGTTTTTACTTTTGATTGGGTTGGTTTACGCCATCGACTTTATGGTTAAACTTTTCTTGAATGGAATTTTCAAGATCTTTTTTAATAAAGATAAATATCCCGTTCTAAAGTCAATTTATCAGTCCCGAATTACCAATTCCTTCTCTCATTTGATTGCGCTTTTGTTCGGAAGTTTTGCGCTGTTTTCCATTTTTTACCGTCATCCCAAAAGCTTCACTTTTTTGGAAAGAATGGTGGGTTTGGCGATCGTTTTTGTGGTGGCAGGAATGCTTTACCGTGGTTTGAATGCTTTTAGAAATTATTTCATTATTCAACAGGATTTTTACAAGATTATTGCACTCAATGCGGTATCACAAACCGTAAAGATTTTTGGAATTTTTGTTTCTTCGGTTGTTGCAATTTGTGTGATTTTTGGGATAAGCGGTTCTGCAATCGTTGGTAGTTTGGGAGCAATTACAGCGGTCTTGGTACTGGTTTTCCGTGATACGATTCTGGGATTTGTAACGGGAATTCATGTGGCAACTTCCAAAAACTTAAAGGTTGGTGATTGGATCGGAATTCCGAAATATAATTTAGAAGGAAATATTGAGGACATCAATCTTCTGACCACAAAAATTCAGAATTTCGATAAAACCATTTCAACGATTCCGACTTATGATTTGTTGACGACGGAAATCAAGAACATTCAAGTGATGTCTGAAAGTAACACGAGAAGGATTAAACGGTCGATTATTTTTAACATCAACTCCTTTAAATTTTTAGGCAGAGAAAGCATCGACAAACTCGCAAAAATTAATCTCATCACTGATTATCTTGAAATTAAAAAAGAAGAAATGATTAAAGAGCGGGAACACATAAAAAATCCTGAACTTTTGATCAATGGAAGACAGCTTACCAACATCGGCGTTTTCCGCGAATATGTTTTTAATTATCTGAAAAATAATCAGTACATCGACCAAAACGGAACCATTATAGTAAGACAACTCGAAAATACTCCGCAAGGAATGCCGCTTGAAATATATTGTTTTACCAACAGTTCGGAATGGTCGAATTATGAAGATATCCAAGCCGATATTTTCGACCATCTACTGGTCGCTTCCAAGGAATTTGAGTTGGAAGTAGTACAGTTTTCAAAAGTGTAACCAACGGATTTCAAGCTTCAAATCTTAAATGGAAATCATTCGCGAACTTTAAAATTTAAATAAATCAATCGTGAGCAAACCTATAATCTAAAAACCTCAAATCTCGAATCAAACAATGACAAAACTGAGCGTAAATATCAATAAAATTGCCACCATTAGAAATGCAAGAGGCGGTGAATTTCCGAGCGTTACAGAGGCTGCTGTAAAATTGCAAAAATTTGGTGCAAAGGGAATAACAGTTCATCCGCGTCCCGACGAAAGGCATATCACAAGAAAAGATGTTTATGATTTAAAACCTTTAATTACCACGGAATTTAATATTGAAGGAAATCCACACCGACCTTTTATTGATATGGTTTTGGAAGTAAAACCTGAACAGGTGACTTTGGTTCCCGATGCAGATGATGCGATCACTTCCAATGCAGGTTGGGATTGCGAAAAAAATTTAGAATTTTTAAAATCGGTGATTTCTGAATTCAAAAATGCGGGAATCAGAACCTCCATTTTTCTCGACCCAAATCCTGAAATGGTGAAATTTGCCGCCGAAACAGGTACGGATAGAATTGAACTTTACACCGAAGCTTACGCAAAAAAGTATCCGATCAACAAAGAAGAAGCCGTAAAGCCGTATTACGAAACCGCAGTTGAAGCTGCAAAATTTGGTTTGGGAATCAACGCAGGTCACGATTTGAGTTTGGAAAATCTAAAATATTTCGCAGAAAATATTCCCAATTTACTGGAAGTTTCAATTGGTCACGCCTTAATCTCCGAAGCTTTATATTTTGGGTTGGAAAATACGGTTCAGGCATATTTGAAGCGATTGGCTACTTGGTAATTCGGTAATTCTGCAATGAAGTTTTTGAAATTTCCCACCATTTTAATTTTCTTGTTTTTCTGCAGCTGTCAAGTCAATTATCCAATTTTACAGCCGTGGAAAAATGATGTTTCCAAAAGAAACTTTTCTTGGAAAGAACAAAAAGATTCCATCCATCTGAAAATTTCAGGCGAAAATCTACAGCCAATTTTCTTTAAAAACAAAGACACTTTGCAGCGCGGTTTTACCATTGAAAGCTTTTATTTTCAAGGAAACCAAGGTCGGAAAATCAACGCATGGCTTTTAAAACCCAAGAAAAATAGTGCTCTAAAATCTGTCTTCGCACTGCACGGAAATTCGGGAAACATCAATACTCATTTCGAAAATTTCGCTAATTTGACAGATTTTGGTTTTCAGGTTTTTATTTTCGATTATTCGGGATTCGGTTATTCCGAGGGAAAAGCAAACAGAAAAAATGCTTTAGAAGATTCTTATATTGCTTTTGAATTTTTCAAAAATCTAAGCGAAGTAAAAAACACTCAAAAAATAATTTACGGGCAATCCATCGGTGGAAATTTCGCAATTCCTGTTGCAAAAAAAAATCAGAACGAAATCGAAGGTTTGGTTGTGGAGGGAACTTTTTTGCAAACCGACGATATTGCGAATCATTATGTGCCTGTTTTTGGGAAAATTATTGTTAAAAATAATTTCGACAACGAAGAAAATCTCAAAAATTTCAGAAAGCCAATATTGGTTATACACAGCAAGGACGATAAGATTGTTCCCGAAAAATTGGGCAGAAAACTTTTTGAAAAAGCTAATCCACCAAAAAATTTTACGCTGATAGAAAAATGCCATGTCTGTGGAATAAGATTTTATGCGGGAGAAATTGCAGAAAAAATAAACAAAGTCATTTTTAAAAATTAGTTTGTATTTTTGAAGAATGGATTCTACAATCACAGTTCATGATTTTTCAGCACACCTTTTTTGGGATGTGGATTTGGAGAAATTTGATTTGGACCAATACAAGGAATTTATGGTTCAGCGTGTTTTGGAATATGGAATGCTGAAGGATTGGATTTTGCTAAAAGATCTGTAGGGAAAAGAAGCTATTAAAGAGATTTCGCTTTTCTTGAAAGATATAATTCCTGTCACGCTTTCGTTCTTGTCAACTATTTTCAGTATTGAGGAAAAAGAATTTAGATGCTATACACCCATAAAATCCGAACTGAACTTTTGGAACTCCTAGAAAAAATGGCAACTGAAGAAACTTAATTACCTATTTTCAACAAGCAGAAAATTCTCCAGAACCTGAAGTTCTTGGGGAATTTAATTGGGAAAATTGTAAAGAGGTAATTAGTAATGAGTACTTGAAATTAAAATTTTTATGAATATCCTACACTCAAAAATATACGGACAAGAAAAATCAGGAACGCCGCTTCTCGTTTTCCACGGACTTTTCGGAATGCTCGACAATTGGGGAAGTTTCGGGAAGGAAATGGGCGAACTTTTCCCTGTGCATTTGATTGATTTAAGAAACCACGGCAAAAGTTTTCACTCCAAAGAAATGTCGCACGACGATTTGGCGCACGACATCACCCATTACATGGAACATTACGGAATAGAAAAAGCCAATTTGCTCGGTCATTCTTTAGGTGGAAAAGCGGTGATGCAATTCGCCATCAAATATCCCTTGAAAGTGGAGAAACTCATCGTTGTAGATATCGGTCCAAAAGCTTATCCACCGCATCATCAAGGAATTTTAAAAGCGTTGGAAAGTGTGGATTTCAACCAAGTAAATTCACGCCAGGAAGTTGAGGAAATTTTACAGCAATTCATTCCCGAAAAATCTGTCATTCAGTTTCTTGCAAAAAATTTATATTGGAAGGAAGACAAGAAATTAGCTTGGCGTTTCAACTTGAAAACTTTATCTGAAAAATACAGCGATTTCGTTTCTAATGCGATTAAATTTGGAGTTTTTACCGGAGAAACTTTATTTATTGCAGGCGAAAAATCAAACTATATTTTGCCGCAGGATGAATTTCAAATCAAGCAGCAATTCCCAAATTCTTCCATTGTTAAAATTCCCAACGCAGGACATTGGGTTCAAGCAGAAAATCCAAAAGATTTTAATGAAGTGGTGAAAGATTTTTTAATGCATCAATTTATTGATTAATTTGAAGATGAATGCAATTGAAGGTTTGAAAATGCATTTTTAAAGCGTATTTTTGTAAAATTCACCATTCACCATTCACCATTGACCATTCACTGAAGAATATGACACTCGTAACCGGCGCTACAGGAATTCTCGGCAGAGTAATCGTTTTGGAACTTCTGAAACGCGGAAAAACGGTTCGTGCCACGAAAAGAAAAACGAGCAATCTTGAAGAAGTTCGCCATTCTTTCAAATTTTATACGGAGAATCCCGACGAATTTTTCAATAAAATTGAATGGGTTCATATCGATTTTGATGACATAGATTCGTTAAAAATAGCGGTGAATGGAGTAGAAGAAGTGTATCACTGCGCCGCAAAAGTCAGTTTCCATCCCGATGCTCGTAAGAAAATGTATCATACCAATATTGATGGAACTAAAAACTTGCTTTACGCTTGTGAAAACTCATCGGTGAAAAAATTCTGCTTCGTGAGCTCCATTGCGGTTCTCGACGGATTTAATGAAAATGGTATGATGGATGAAGATTCCGATTTCAATTCAAAACTCGAACATTCTGCTTATGCAGAATCGAAACATTTTTCAGAAATGGAAGTTTGGCGCGCTTCTGCAGAAGGTTTAAACGTGGTCATCGTAAATCCTGGAATGATTATCGGCAGCGGAAACTGGAACGAAAGCAGCGGATTGATTTATGAAAACTTCACGAAAGGTTTCACTTTTTCAGGCGGAACTTCTTATGTTGATGTGCGCGATGTTGCGAAAATTTCAGTGGAATTGATGGAGAAAAATATTTTCGGGGAGCGATTTATATTGATTTCTGAAAATAAACGATACAGTGAAATGACCAATTTCGTGCGAAATAAATTAGGAAAATCTACTCCGAAAATTCTTTCAAAATCGGTGTTGAATTTTGCTAAAATTTTAAATTTCTGCTTTGGATGGTTTATTCCATCTTTGAAAATGGCGAACAAAGCAAACATCGAATCGGTCACAAATTTGAATCCCATTTCCAATCAAAAAATTAGGGAACGTCTTGATTATGAATTTATTCACGTAGAAGAAAGTCTTGATTTTCACTTAAAAAACTATAGACAAGACAAAAAATTGTAGTTGAAAATAATTGAAATAATTCGCCAAGAGCCGAATTCAATTTTAAAATGTAAAAATGAATTTCACCCAATTCCTCAATAAAAACACCAAAAGATTTCCCATGAAACCCGCAATAGGTTTCAAAAAAAACGAAGAATGGAAAGAACTTGATTGGAAAAATTTTCGAAGAATGGTTTTCAAAACAGCCAATGCTTTGAAAGATGCGGGAATTGCTGAAAATGACCGGGTTGCGATTTATTCCGACAACTCTGCGGAATGGATTATTTTCGATTTGGCCATCATTTCTCTCGGCGCAATCACGGTTCCGATTTATTCTACAAACAATCTCGAACAGGCGGAATACATTCTAAAAGAATCAGAATCGAAAATGATTTTGGTCGGAAATCAGGAACAGTATGATGCGGCGTTTGAAATTTTGAATAAAAGTCATATTTTGCAAGAAATCATTGTTTCTAAAAAATCGGTTTGGATCAAAAAAGAGAACTCACAATACTTGGAAGACTTCATTAAAAATGCTGATGAACGCTTCAAAATTGTCGAAAAAAATGACGATGATTTAGCCACCATTATTTACACTTCGGGAACAACGGGTGTTCCGAAAGGAGTGATGTTGACTCACGGGAATTTTCAAAAATGTTGCGATGCCCATTTCGATTTCTTTAAATTCAGAAATTTTGAAGGGGAACATTCTTTGGCGTTTTTACCTTTAACACATATTTTCGAGAGAAGTTGGACTTTGCTTTGCCTCTACGGCGGTGCAAAAGTTTCATTTTTGGAAAACACCAAACTCATCGCAACCGCTTTAACTGAAGTTAAACCAACCATGATGTGTTCTGTTCCAAGGTTTTACCAAAAAATTTATGCGGGAATCCAAGAAATGGTTGCAGAAAGTTCCGATTCGAAAAAGAAAATTTTCAACTGGGCTTTGAAAAATGGGGGAGAACTTGCGGAGTTGAAACGACTTAATAAGTCGATTCCACTTTCATTGAACTTGAAGAATGCTATTGCCAACAAATTGGTTTTCAGTAAAATAAAAAATAAATTGGGTGAAAATCTTTGGTTCATGCCATGTGGAGGAGCTTCAATTTCTTCCGAAGTCACAAAATTTTTTGATGCGATGGGAATTCACATTACCGTTGGTTATGGATTGACAGAAACTACGGCTACTTTAACCGCATTTCCCCTGCAAAATTACGAACACGGAACAGCGGGAATCACTCTTGGCGACACCCAAATTAAGATAGGCGAAAACGATGAAATTTTGGCAAAAGGAAGCGGAATCATGAAAGGCTACTACAAAAAACCCCACGAAACCGCCGAAGTTTTTACCGAAGATGGTTGGTTCAAAACAGGTGATGCAGGAAAATTTGACGAGAAGGGAAACCTTGTTATCACCGATAGAATCAAGGATTTGATGAAGACTTCTAACGGAAAATATATCGCACCGCAACCGATTGAAAATATGCTGTCCAACAATAATTTCATTACTCAAGCGATGGTGATTGCAGAGGGAAAACCTTATGTAACCGCATTGATAATCCCTAATTTTGAAGCGTTGAAAGAGCAGCTCCCAAAGATGAATATTAATTTTACCAATTGGGAAGAAGTTGTAAATTTAGATGAGGTAAAGGAATTTTACCACCAAAAAATCAACGAGATTCAACACTCGTTTTCAGGATTTGAGAAGGTGAAAAAATTTGTTTTAATGCCGTCAGAATTCGAGATTGGAAGTGGCGAAATAACCCCAACTTTAAAGGTGAAACGAAATGTGGTGATGAAAAAATATTCTGACTTAATTGATAAAATGTACCATAATTAAACAATGACGTAACAATTCGCTTCTTGGCGAATTCAAAAAATATAAAAATAAACCACAATAGGAACAAAAGAAATCTGTTTATGAATGTCCTGCAAATGCAATATTTCTTTCTAATGAGCAGAACACAAAAGAATGAAAATCTGCGATTTTCACTATTGTGAACTTGTTGTGAGCAAATAAAATAAACGCATTAAAATCATAGAACTTTTGTGCCTTTTGTGGTTTTAAAAAGCATTAATCATAATTTTTTCTCAAGTTAATCAAATGAACGAATTTCAAGGAAATCCAAATTTCAATATCTCAAATCAAACCGTTTTTGCAAGTTGTCCCTCCAATATTGCTCTAATTAAATATTGGGGAAAATACGAGAATCAAATTCCTGCAAATCCGAGTATCAGTTACACGCTAAATCATTGTAAAACAAATACTTCTATGGAATTTTTTGCAGATGAACTATTTTCTGTCCAAACCTATTTAGCGGGAAACGAAGAGAAGAAATTTGCCGAAAAAATTGAGAAATACTTCAAGAATATTGAAGATTTTTTACCTTGGATTTTAAAGGGAAAATATATCATTAGAACCGAAAACACTTTTCCGCACAGTTCGGGAATCGCAAGTTCTGCATCAGGTTTCGGTGCGATTGCAAAATGTTTGATGAATCTTGACGAACAATTTTCAGGAAAAATAGCAGACGATTTAAAAGCAAAAAAAGAAAGTTTTCTTGCACGTTTAGGAAGTGGAAGTGCGTGTAGAAGCCTCTACAACGGATTGGTTGTTTGGGGAAAAACAGACGAAGTGGCAGGAAGTTCGGATTTATACGCCGTTCAATATCCTAATGAAGAAATTCATCCGATTTTTAAAAATTTCAACGATTGGGTTTTGCTGATTCACGAAGGTGAAAAATCGGTGAGTTCTACTGTTGGTCACGGTTTGATGAAAACGAATCCGTATGCGGAAAGGAGATTTCAGGAAGCTCATGAGAATTTTACTATTTTAAAAGAAATCCTTAAAACAGGAGATTTGCAAAATTTCATCAAATTGGTGGAACATGAAGCTCTGACTCTTCACGCAATGATGATGATGAGCGAACCCGCTTTTATTCTCATGAAAACAGGAACTTTAGAAGTCATCAATAAAATTTGGAATTTCCGTAAAGAAACGGGGTTGGCTTTGTTTTTTACTTTGGATGCAGGTGCGAATGTTCATCTTCTTTTCCCTGAAGATTCCGATTCCGACAAAATCAAGGAATTTATTGTAAAAGAACTTCTTCAACACACCCAAAATAATGGAGTGGTGAAAGATGAAATGAATTTCTAAAAATACGAATTACGAAGTACGAAATTTGAATGTTGAAACTTGCACCAATTGCACCCTGCAACAATTTGCACCTAAAGAAACTATTTTTTCACCGAAAGTTTACTCATCGAATGCAGCACGAATAACACGATAATTCCAAGGATTGCAGCCGAAATTGACAAAATAAATTTAGAGTTTTCTTCGTGCCAAAAACCTAAATCCCATTCCATTACGTAAAGGTTGAAGCCGATGAAAATAACGAAAAGTGCTAAAAATATTTTATAAAAAAGTTGCATTGTTGAATTTTTTAGAATTTAATATACGTTGTAAACAATTGTGCAAAGTTAGCAGTAAATAATTTAATAGAAATCGCCAAAAGTACAATTCCGAAAACTTTTTGTAGAACCTGTAGCGTAGTTGGACCTAATTTTCGTTCCAGCCAATTGGCCGATTTTAGGACCAAATAAACAAAAAGCGTGTTCAAAAGAATCGCTGCAATGATATTGATGTCGTGGTAATTTGCACGCAGTGAGAGCAAAGTAGTCAAAGTTCCTGCCCCTGCAACAAGCGGAAACGCAATCGGAACAATCGATGCCGCTTTTGGTTCTGTATTTTTGTGGATTTCAATTCCTAAAATCATTTCCAGTGCGATGATGAAAATGACGAAAGCACCTGCAATGGCGAAAGAATTTACATCAACCCCAATAAATTTCAAGATTTTATTTCCGATGAATAGAAATGCAAGCATAATACTCCCTGCAACAAGAGCTGATTTTTCGGAATCTATTCTGCCAAATTTTTGTTTTAAGCCCACAACAATCGGCAATGATCCTACAATATCAATCACTGCAAACAAAACCATGGTCGTCGTCAACGTCTCTTTTAATGAAAAATGTTCAAACATTTCTTGAAATTTAGAATTTCGCAAAAATATAAAAAATAATTGATTATTTATTAATTTCTGAAAATAGGGTTGAGATCGAGTTGAAAAGTTCTTCAATCCTTTCTTCGCTGTGGAAAGGTGCAAATCTTTCAAACTGGATCTGTTCTGATAAAACTCTGTATTGGTCAGCGAACTGTTGACCTTTGTTTTGCTCAAGAAAACGGCGGAAATCGCTTTCAGATTGTATAAGATTTCGTTTTTTTGTTTCGTTTACCAAATCATTGTACACCGAAAAGAATGTTGCGAAATCTTTATTATCTTTTAATTTTTTTAGATATTCTATATTTTCTTCTACGGAATTGTTTAAATCTTTTCGGATTAGATCTTCGGTTTCCGCAATCGAAACAAAGTTTTTTTCGGCAACTTGAGGTTTTAATTTTCGCTTTTCACGTCTTTTTACCACCACAAAGAACATGGCAATAAAAGCCGTCAATAAAGCAAAATTTCCGAAAACAACTTTCCAATTGATGCTGTTTTTGTCTTTCACTTTTAGGTTGTGAGTTTGCAAAACAGGTGTGTTTACTGTTTCTAGAACAGTATTGGTATAATCATTTACTTTCTCTAAAGTCGATTTTGCAGCCGCAATTTCTTCAGGCGTTTTCACATTCAAAGAAATAGATTTTGCACCTAAATCCACATATTTTTTGATGGTTGGATTGAAGAAAGAAAAATCTTCAAAGTTAATAGAAACTAATCCTGCTTTTTTCGGAACCACCACATAATCAGCAGTTACCACTCCCGAAAGTTCGTTTAGATGCGTCGTTGTTCTCGCAGTAATTTTTGGTGGATAGAAAATGTAGTCGTTGGAATTTACAATTTTCGGCAAATGCAGTGTCCCAAAGTTTCCTGCTCCCGAAACTTTCATCGTCACATTTACAGGTTTTTGGATTTCAGAAACTTCTGTAGCGTTGTTGTTGACCACTGCAATATCAAATTTCCCAACGGCATTTTTAAAAGTTTCCGGCATTCCGGCCGGAAGTTTTTTTACGTTTAATTTCACTCGGTTGGAGACGATTTTGGCTTCTCTATTGGAATTTGAAATTGAAGCTGTAACCGGATTAATCTCAATATTTCCCTCTTCGGAAGGGAAAATCATGAACACCGCAAGAACTTGCGAATTCATTCCTGCAGAGGACTCAATTTCAGATTTTGCAAAACTTACCGGCTTAATTCTAGCGTTTTTTTGCTGCGGAACTTGGATGTTTCCAACATTTCTAAAACTTCCGTAATCGCGGCTGTATGCTCGAAGAATGGCAATCGTGGATTCGTTCTTATAAACTTCACGGTCCTGAACTTCAAGACTTAAATACAGGTCGTTTAAAGTGGAATTGTCTGCAACAGAAGTTTTTTTCTCCACATCGCGAACGTTGATGTCGAAAGGTTCGGTTTTATAAATTTTACCGTTCACGGTCACCAAAACAGACCCGAATTTAATTTTTCCTGATTGTTTTGGAGTTAGAACCCACTGATAAACCATTTGATTGAGAACGTCTCCTTTTTTTGCATCCAAAACAACCGTGTTTTGTTCAGAAGCAGTTCCAATGATGTCGAATTTTGACAAATCAGGCATTCTCAACGGAGTTTCCTGCTGCATGTTTTCACCGCTTATTTCGAGTAAAACAGTAAGATTAAGTCGTTGATTTACTTTGGCGTCTTTAACATTAGAAACCGCCAAAGTGACTTGACCGTGAGCAAAAATCGCGGAAAATAGAGATAATATGTATAAAAATTTCAGTTTCATTACCAATCCTTCTCGTTGCTTTGTGGCATGGAGTAGGAGTTTTTGTTGAGAATCCGTTTTGCGGTTTCCCGTTCTTTGTTTTCTACACGGTTTAAGATGGAGTTTTCTAAATCTTTAGGCATTTTATCGGCGTCGTTGTTCTTACTCTGATCGGGATCGTTTCCTTCGCCTTCGCCTTTATTTTGTTGACCGTTTCCTTGTTCCTGTTTTGGTGTGTTTCCTTTGTCCTCACCCTGGTTTTGGTCTTTGTTTTTATTGTCTCCAGCACCGCCGTCGGAATTGTTTTTTTGTTGTTGCTGTTGCTGTTTTTCCTTTTCTTTCCGCATCGCAATTTCATAATTTTTTCTGATGGTTTCGTTGTAAGGATCTTGTTTTAAAGCCTGTTTGTAAAGTTCAGCTGCTTTTTTGGAATCGTTTTTCTGCATGTACGCATTTCCTGAATTGTAAAGTGCTGCAGATTTGTCTGGAATCGTGGTCGCCAAATTTTCTGCTTTCTCGAATTCAGCTTTTGCTTCGTCGTACATTTTTCTTTTGTACAAAGCATTTCCGAGGTTGTAATGTGCGGTGAAATCTTTTTCGTTCAGTTTTGCGGCTTCCATATATTTTGAGGAAGCATTGTCGTAATTTTTCTTGTCGAACTGTTGGTTACCTTTAAAAATCAAAGTGTTGTAATTTTCCTGCGCGGAAAAAAACATCAGTCCAAAAATCATTAATACTGCCGAGAAAATAGCATTCGTGTTCATTATTGCAAAATTATTCCTTTAATTGTTAAAGTCTATAATCGAAATTGTTAAATTTCGGTTAAAGTTGCCCTTAAACAGACTGATTTTGAGTTAAATATTAAATTCCCTCTTCGGATTAAAGAGAAAAATAATCAAAAAGAAAAAGAGGGAAACTGCAAGAAAATATTGGTAATAATGAATAGCGTTATTTGATTTCACGATGCTTTCTGACGAAGTTGAAGTTTTGCTCAAGCCATCGATAATTTGTGAAGTGGCGTTGTCTAAATTATTTCCATCCACGTAAGTTCCGCCTGTTTCGTTGGCGATATTTTGTAAAGCGTTGACTTGTCTTTTAGAAATCACGGTTTGTCCCGAAACATCAGTTTTATAACCCATCAATTGTCCAAAAACATATTCAGGAATTGGTGCACCTTCTTCGGAACCGATTCCGACACTGATGACGGAAATTCCTTCTTTATTGGCTAATTTGATGGCTGCCTTTTCATTTCCTTCATTGTCTTCCCCATCACTTAAAAGCACGACTTTTCTAGACCCTTTTGCGACGTTTTTAAATTTATCGGCAACTGTTCTCATTCCGTTTAAAAAGTCAGTTCCCTGAATTTTCATCACGTTCGTTTCAATTCCTCCGATGTAAGTTTCCGCCGCTGTAAAATCCGTTGTTAAAGGCATAATCGAAGAAGCTTCACCCGCAAAAACCACGATTCCTACCTTATCGTTTCTCATTTTGTTCATGGTTTGAACCATGATGTTTTTGGCCTCATCCAAACGATTCGGTTCCACATCTTGCGCATTCATCGAGTTGGAAACATCGAGGAGAAAAATCACATTGTTCATTTTTTGTTTGGATTTCACTTCTTCCGAACCGCTCAATAAATCCACGATGGAAAGAATTAAAAACAAAGTTGCAATCAAATAAAGCAACGGTAAAATTTTAGAGAACCCCGATTTCTTTTCAAACAATTCATTTTGAAAACGAGCTTCGGCAAAAACATTTTTCTTGCGGTTTTTCCACTTCACGTAATTGAACAAAACAATCCCGAGCAACGGCAATAGCAGCAGCAAAAGTAAGTACCAATAATTTCCTAAATACCAATTCACACGCAATTTTTGTTTAAAGTTTGAAGTTTAAGGTTTCAAGTTCCATGTTCCAAGTTTTTGTCATTACTTATTGCTCATTGCTCATTACTCATCAACTCAAGAATTTATAAAAAACCCATCTCAAAAGCGCATCTAAAAGCAAAACTCCCAAAGCAATCCACAGGAAAAATCTAAAATATTCTTCGTAATTATACAATTTGGTCGATTTCAATTCGCTTTTTTCAAGTTGGTTGATTTCGTTATAAACATCCTCCAAACTTTGGTTGGAAGTGGCTCTAAAATATTTTCCACCCGTTGTTTGCGCAATTTCCCGCAAAACGGGTTCGTCAATTTTAACCTCGACTTCATTAAAAACCAAGTCGCCGAAAATATCGGTCTGTGTCGGCATCAAAGCATAGCCATTCGTTCCAATTCCTATGGAATATACCTTAATATTATTTGATTTTGCGAGTTGTGCACCAACTTGAGGCGGCATCGCATTTTCTATGGTATTTACACCGTCGGTCATTAAAATAATGATTTTCGATTTGGCTTTGCTGTTCCGCAAATGACTCACCGCAACAGAAAGTCCTTCTCCGATTGCAGTTCCGGGCTGCAATTCGAGCGGATTAAGATTCTCGAGTTCATCCAAAACTACGGCGTGGTCAGAAGTTACGGGAACTTTCGTAAAAGCTTCTCCCGAATAAGTCACCAAGCCAATTCTGTCGCCTGGTCTTTGATTGACAAATTTTTTGGCGATTCCTTTTAAAGCCGTTAATCGGTCGGGTTCCAAATCTTTTGCCAACATACTTAAAGAAACGTCAACAGAAAGCATGATGTCGATTCCTTTGCTGTCGTCATTGTCTTGCGAAATGGTGAAAGTTCTTGGACGAGCCATCGCAATAATCAACGCCGAAAGAATCATGTATTTTGAAATTTTCAGCAGAGAGAGAACGAAGAGAATTCCCTTGTTTTCCTGCATATTTTTGGTAGTGGGAACTTTTATTCCTGTTCGTCTTTTCTTCTTTAAATCTAAAATGAAGAGCGGAATGAACGCCAAAAACAGCAGCAAAAACCACGGACTGTAAAATTCAAAATTCAAAAAATCTAACGTCATTTTATACTCCTGTTCTTAATTGTTCGGCTTCCAAATCTTTTGAGGAACGTTTTACGAAAGCTTTCATATCTTCAAAATCCTTCGACATGGTTTGCTCATCAGGAAAAGTTTTGGCAAATTTCACCAAGTCGCTGCGAAGAAAAACATCTTCCACGATTTTTTCGTTTTCGGGTGAAATGGCATTGTTCACTTTCATTACACCAATCAAATCGTCGGTCAATAAAACATCTGCAGGGATTTTATATTGCTTCGTGATGAAGTTTCTTGAAATCTCAATCAATTCCACATAAAACGAACGGTAATTTCCTGATTCGATGTACTTTTTCTTCTTTAAATTGTCTAATTCTTTCAGCGTCTGATTCGTCATCACGACTGGAGAATTTTTTCTGCGTCGTCCGTATTTTACAATTTGCCAAATCAAGAAAATCAGAGCGAGAAGAATCAAAACACCCAGAATATACCATTTATAAAGTTCCCAATAATCTTTCACATCGAGTTTTACCTCTTTGTTTTTCATGATGTCGTTGATCTGGTCGCCTTTCTGTGCGGTGTTCACGACTTCAACTTCGTACGGAATGGTGTGGTAAACTTGTCCGCCAATTTTAAAATCTAAAGCGGGAATCGTAAATTTTCCTTCCTCAAAAACTTGGAATTCAATTATTCTTTCGTATAAATCGGGTTGTTTGCTGATGCTGTCTTTGATTTCCTCAAAATGAAAAGGAAGCAACTCATTTTTCGGCGCTGCAACCACATCTTTCCCCTGAAGATTGGAGATATTGACTTTAAAAACCCCGACTTCTCCCAAAGCCAAAGTTTTCTTGTCGAGTTTGGAACCCAATGTTTGCGAATAAGCAAAAACATTGATGAAACAGATAAGTAAAAATATAATCCTCTCCCTAAATCCCTCTCCAAAGGAGAGGGACTTGCAATGCATTTCACTCGTATTATTTATGTTAAGTTTCATATTCTTTTTAATTTGCCCAATTCGGAATTGGGTTCCACGCTGCGTTTAACTCGATATCCCAAGGAGATGATGACATGGAGATTGTATTATTCAATTTCTCTCAAGATTTCCATGTTTCGTAAATCAATATTTCTCCATTATCATTCCTCAATGATTTTCGCAATAATTTTCAAATTAAACGATTCTCAAATTTTCAAATTCACTCACCGCTTCCTAAAATACTGATACAAAAACTTCGAGTAATCTTCTCCTGTATTGATATTCATAAAACTTGCCGAGGAATTTTCAAAATCTTCGGTTACTGATTTTATCTTTTTCTTCTGATTTTCTGCATAATTATAGCGCCATCTCGAATTCGATGTTTTTGCCCAAACTTGTTTTCCTGTTTCAGCATCGTGGAAAAGTGCATAACCAATATCGGGAATTTCATTGTCTTTGTCATCAAAAACACGCATTCCGAGAAGTTGGTGTTTTTTCGAGGCAACTCTTAAAATTTTTAGATCATAAGAATCCTCAAAATCTGAAAATATAAAAGCCATTGATTTTTTCTGGAAGACACTCATCATAAATTGCAATGCTTCATCGATTTTTGACTCTGCAGGAACGTATTCAGAAGTCAAAATGTTACTGATTATCGCCAAAATATGTTTTCTTCCTTTCTGTGGCGGAATCACTTTATACACTTTGTCGGCAAACAAAATCAATCCCACTTTATCGTTATTTCCCGCTGCGGAAAAACCTAAACTTGCACAGATTTCTGCTACAAATTCACGCTTCAATTGAGTTTTCGTTCCGTAATCCATCGAAGCAGAAATATCCACCAAAAGCATCATCGTCAATTCGCGTTCTTCTTCCATAACTTTCACGAAAGGTTCACGAAATCGGGCGGTTTTATTCCAATCTATTCTACGGATTTCATCACCAAATTGATATGGCCGAACTTCCGAAAAGGTCATTCCCTGTCCTTTGAAAGCGCTGTGATATTGCCCCATCAAAGTAGCCTCCGACTTTTTTTTAGTCCGAATCTCAATCTGCTTTACTTTCTTGATGATATCTTTAATGTCCATGATTGCTGACTGATAAATGATGATTGATAATTGAGGGTGAATTGAAAAACTTCTCACCAACACACCCACTCACCCGCAAAATTTACGGTGCCTGCACTTTCCCCAAAATCTGATTCACGATTTCATCGGCCGTAATTTCTTCCGCTTCCGCCTCGAAACTCAATCCGATTCGGTGTCGAAGAACATCTTTCGCAATCTCTTTCACATCTTCAGGAATAACGAAGGCGCGGTTTTTCAGGAAAGCCAAAGCTCTTGCTGCAATTGCCAAGTTGATCGACGCTCTCGGTGAAGCCCCAAAACTGATGTAGTTTTTCAAATCGGAAAGTCCGTATTTTTCTGGATATCGTGTTGCGAAAACCATGTCGAGTATGTATTTCTCAATTTTTTCGTCTAAATAAATTTGGTTGATGAGCTCTTTAGCCTCAATAACATTTTGTAAAGAAATCACAGGTTTAATCACAGGTTGGTGTGAAGTTGCCACCATCTGCATAATTTTTCTCTCGTCCTCGAAATCAGGATAAGAAATCGTGCATTTGAGCATGAAACGGTCACTTTGCGCTTCAGGCAAAAGGTACGTTCCTTCTTGGTCAATCGGGTTTTGCGTGGCTAAAACCAAAAACGGTTTCGGTAATGGCATGGTTTCATCACCGATGGTTACTTGCTTTTCCTGCATCGCTTCAAGCAACGCCGACTGCACTTTCGATGGAGCACGGTTAATTTCATCTGCCAAAACGAAATTCGCAAAAATCGGTCCCCGCTTAATCGAGAAATCGTTGTCTTTAATGTTGTACATCATCGTTCCCACCACATCCGCAGGAAGCAAATCGGGTGTAAACTGAATCCTCGAAAATTCACCATGCACCGCATCCGCCAAAGTTTTAATCGCCAAAGTTTTCGCCAATCCCGGAACGCCTTCCAAAAGAACGTGCCCATTCCCGAGAAGTCCGATTAACAGACGATCCACCATGTATTCCTGACCAATAATTGCTTTGTTGATTTCCTGCTTTAAAAGCGAAAAAAAGTAATTCTGTTCCCTTACTTTTTCCGTGAGTTGTCGTATATCTTCGGCTTGATGTAGTTCTGACATAGGTTCATGTAAATTTAATCCGTAAATTTCTAATAAATAAGGACACTAATCAACACAATTAATGCCAATAATGAGTTAAAGTTTGTTAAAAGAAGGGAGATGGAAGCGCTAAGTCGCACGTTTAAAAAAAATTGGCAAATTCTCAAATCCTCAAACCCTCAAACTCTCAAACAACTATTTGGCGCCGGGAACCTGCTTTCGCTACTCGCTTTTTTTCGGCGGCGGCGAAGCCGCCGCCGAAAAAAGACCGCAGACATACCGCTTAATAAGGGCTAGTTACCATTCCGCTTGCGCCTAAAATTATTTGAAAATTGAAAATATTTTCTACCATCTTCGGACTTCCTACTTCCATCTTCCCGCTTTTTTCCCTACTTTTGAACATTAAAACACCCCAAAATGAACTATCATTTTCAGGCACACCGACAAGTCCGAAAAAATCTTCTCGAAATTTTGCAGAATAATTCTTTGCAGGATTTAATGCTGATTCCCGATGGCTTCAACAATAACATGTATTGGAACATTGCGCACACCGTCGCAACGCAGCAACTTCTTTGTTATTATTTGAGCGGAAATCCCTTCCGAATCGATAAATATTGGATTGAAACCTACAAAAAAGGAACGCTTCCCAACTTGAACGTTCAGCAATCAGAAGTGGATGATTTGGCATTTCTATTAATAGAAACTTCAAAGATTTTGTTGAAAGATTACGATGCCGATTTTTTTTCAGATTATACTCCGTACACCACAAGTTTTGGACTTGATTTGAAGAATATCCAAGACGCCATTATTTTCAACAACATGCACGAAAGTTTGCATTACGGTTACGCAATGGCGCAGAAACGGGCAATTTTAGGGGAAAAGTTTTAGAATAATTCATAATTAATAATTAAAAATGAATAATTAATAATGAGAGCAAAAAGACTATTAATTGTTAATTATTCATTATTTATTTGAAACACATGAAAGACGACTTTATATTTGGTTTGCGACCGGTAATCGAAGCCATCGAAGCAGGAAAAACCATCGACAAAATATTTTTGCAAAACGCTTTGCAGGGACCAATTTATGCCGAACTGAAAACACTTTTAAGCAAACATAAAATCCGCCCGAATTACGTTCCGGTAGAAAAACTAAATCGTTTCACGAGAAAAAATCATCAAGGAGTTGTTGCCTTTATTTCGGATGTTCCTTTTCATTCGATTGAAAATATTTTGCCTGAAATTTTCGAATCGGGAAAAACACCCTTTCTTTTAATTCTAGATAGATTGACGGATGTAAGAAACTTCGGTGCAATCTGTAGAACTGCTGAATGCGTTGGAATTGACGCAGTAATTATCCCCGAAAAAGGAGCTTCGCCCATTAATTCAGACGCGATAAAAACTTCAGCCGGAGCAATTTACAATATCAAAATCTGTAAGGAAAAAAATCTTGCACACACGGTGGATTTCCTTCAACAATCGGGAGTTCAAGTTTTTGCCGCGACAGAAAAAGCGCAAAAATTAATATACGACGTGGATTTCACACAACCGTGCGCTTTAGTAATGGGAAATGAAGAAACCGGTATTTCAAAAGAAGTTTTGCACCATTCCGACGAAAAAATCAAATTGCCGATTGAAGGAAAAACACAGTCTTTAAATGTTTCCGTTGCTTGTGGCGCAATTTTGTACGAAGCAGTGCGACAGAAACTGTAGGGACAAATTGTGATTTGTCCAAGCGTGTTATTTGTCCATTCCTGATAAGTATTTAAAACGGTATCAAACAATTTCAAATAATTTCAAACAAAGTCAAATCAAACCAAAATTTCCGATTTAAAAAAGATTTTTATCTTTATTAAAAAATTGGGAAATATGCAGAAGAGTACTATTTCAAAAAGTGACGTTAGAACACATATAAAAGATATCATCGTTGGGAAAATTGAGAAACTTGAAAAATTTATCGAGTTTACTTTAGAGGCGAGTCGCGAAATAAAGAAGACGCCAAAATACGATTCCATTCGTGAGGAAATGCAGGAAGAGATTTATCAGATGCAAAGACAACTTGCAGCACTAAACGATTTGCGAAGAAATCTCACCAAAGTTTTGAATAAACCCACCGATAAAATTCAGTTGGGTTCAATGGTTTTTACGAATAAGGCCAGATTTTATATTTCGGTTTCTTTAGGTGAATTTTTCTTTGAAGGCGACCGTTTCTATGCGATTTCCGAGGAAAGTCCGATGGCGAAAATTATGCACGGAAAAAGGACGGGAGATTCTTTTGTCCTTAATAATATCAGTCAGACGATTGAAGAGGTAATGTGAATTCTAAAAGTTTTTTCAAAAATCTTATACCAATCAAAAATAATTTCTTCTTTTAATTCGATACTTTTGTCTTGATACAAAAGTATCCAAAAAATCAAGAATGGATTTTTTTGCTAAAAAATTAAAATTTCTTCCAAGAAAATTTCCAAAACTCGGGCGGAAAGATAAATTTAGATTTTAAAAAATTTATTGCCGCCACTCAAACAATGGAAATTTTTATTTTGTTATAATAAAGAGAATTCCGGCAGCAAGAAATTTCAATTTTTCTTAACGCAAAAATTTCCTAGGTCGTTTAGAACTAGTATTCTTGGAGAATTAAATATAAAAGGATGAATAAAGCAGCAGTTTTAAAGGAAATTATAGAAAGCAGAAGAAGTATTTTTCCGAAAGATTATTCCGGTGAAAAAATTGAAGAAGAGGTTTTAAAAGAAATTTTAAACTCTGCCAATTTCGCTCCCAATCACAAGAAAACAAAACCGTGGCGTTTTCAAGTTTTTAGAAATGAAAAAAAATTAGAACTTTCCAACAAACTTGCTGAAATCTATAAAACCACAACTCGACCCGAAGTTTTTCTAGAGAAAAAATATCTGGATATTACGCACAAAATTTCAAACACCGATACTTTAATCACAATTTCTGTCAATTTCAGCGGCATGGTTCCGGAATGGGAAGAAATTGCAGCAACGGCGATGGCTGTCGAAAACATGTATTTAACTTGCACCGTTCACCAAATCGGCTGTTATTGGAGTACACCAGGAATGATACAGCATTTGGGCGAATTTCTGAATTTGGAAGAAAATCAAAAATGCATCGGTTTGTTTTATTTGGGGAAAATAAAAACAGATTAAGTTTTAGCCAAAAATTATATTGACCAAAACAAAAATCGCAACAGGAACTCCAATTGCGGCAATTAGGTAATTTCTATTATTCACCTTAAAAACTTTCCTGAAGATAAAAGCAAACAATTGCTGAACAACAAAAATGATTCCCGCATAAATCATGAAAACGATCCAGTTTCCCCAAGATTTCATCCATTGAAAATTATAAAAACCTTAATCAATGTACAATACAAATAAGGTTGCAACAACTGAAATAATCAGAAATAAATAGGAACTTGAAAAATTTTTAATTGGTCGATTTTATTTAACAACGAAAAAATTTCATAAAATATTAGTGGTTTAAAAGAATCGCTGCTTCTTTCGCCGCATACGTGAAAATCATATCCGCGCCTGCTCTTTTAATGCAAGTCAAGCTTTCAATAATTGCTTTGTCGTTATCGAGCCATCCGTTTTGTGCGGCGGCTTTTAACATGGCGTATTCACCACTCACATTATAAACTGCAATCGGCAAATCGATGGTTTCGCGAACTTTGGAAACGATGTCCAAATAAGGCATTCCTGGTTTAATCATGATGATATCGGCTCCTTCTGCAACGTCTTTCAACACTTCGTCAATCGCTTCACGGGAATTGTGAAAATCCATTTGATAGGTTTTTTTGTCTTTCGGAATTTCTACATTTTCTTTCGGCGCAGAATCCAAGGCACTTCTGAAGGGTCCGTAAAATGAACTCGCATATTTTGCAGCATAACTCAAAATTCCAACATCAGTAAAACCACTTTCTTCCAATCCCGTGCGAATCGCGGCAACTCTTCCGTCCATCATGTCACTTGGTGCAACGATATCTGCACCTGCTTCTGCGTGAGAAACCGACATTTTTACCAAAGCTTCGTTGGTGGCGTCGTTGTCAATTTTTCCGTTGGTGATTATTCCGTCGTGACCGTAAATCGAGTAGGGATCGAGTGCAACATCGGGCATTACAACCATTTCCGGGACTGCATCTTTAATAGCTTTAATCGTGTTTTGCATCAATCCGTTTTTGTTCCACGCTTCAGTTCCTTTGTTGTCTTTCAAATTTTCAGAAACTTTCATGTACAGATTGACCGCTTTTACTCCAAGTGAATACAATTCATGACATTCTTTCACCGTAAGATCCAAAGTTCTGCGGTAAATTCCCGGCATCGATGGAATTGCTTCCTGCTTATTTTTACCCTCCATCACAAACATCGGCATTACGAAATCGTTGGTGGTTAAAACGGTTTCCTGAACTAGACTTCTAATAGAGGCATTGGTGCGTAATCTTCGGTTTCTTGAATAGATAATCATTTTGGAATGGTATTTGAGATAACTTTTGCAAATTTAATTATAGTTTTATTAAAAAGCTATTGCATATTAATTTGAAATTCTTACTTTTGTAAGGATATTTCTAAATAAAAAGTTATTATCGGTGAAAAAATTATTCTTTTCTTTAATATTTATCGGCAGTTTAACAGTTTTTTCGGAAAAAGTTTCCGCTCAATCTGTTCAAAGAGAACCGGTGGCAACTTCTCAAAAATCTGATGACGGAGTGATGGTTGCGTACCCAAATCCAGCAAAAGATTTTATTATTGTGAAGTCAAAAGATACTTCATTAAAAATAAAGTCGGTTACTTTTTATTCTATTTTAGGGATGGAAGTTGCGCAGTATGCTGTAAATATGAACTCGGGCGAAATCCGTTTGGATCGCTTGAGACCCGGAAAATACTTGATGAAATATACATTAAGTGACAATACTCAAAAAGTTACCCAAATCGTTAAACAATAACTCAATTCCCTGAAAATTTTTCAGGGTTTTTTTTTCGGATGCTTTAAACAAAATCAACTATAAAAATTTCAGTATTTTTGTTCCTATGGAAACAAGGGAGAAAATTGTGATTATTGGTGGCGGTTTTGCAGGGCTTCAACTTGCCAAGAAACTCAACAACAAAAACAAGAAGATTATAATCATCGACAAGGTAAATCACCACATGTTTCAGCCGTTGTTTTATCAGGTGGCAAGTGGAAGGATCGAGCCTTCTAATATTTCCTTTCCTTTTCGTAAAATTTTTCAGAATTCTAGGAACATCCGGTATCGAATGACAGAAGTTCTCAAAATTCTTCCCGAGGAAAATAAAATCATCACTTCAACCGACGCAACAGAATTCAGTTACGATAAATTAGTAATTGCGACAGGTTGTAAAACCAATTTTTTCGGAAATGATAAAATGGAAACTCTCACCTTTGGGATGAAAAATACACAGGAAGCAATCGCCATTAGAAACCATGTTTTATTGACTTTCGAGAAATTAATTATTGAAAGAAAACGCAGTGATGACGGCAATTGGAACATCGTAATTGTAGGAAGCGGACCAACCGGAGTAGAATTGGCTGGAGCTTTTGCGGAGATGAAAAAGGACATTCTTCCCCGCGATTATCCGCACATGAATTTTGATGATTTGAAAATCATTCTCATCAGTTCTACAGAAAAACCTTTAAGCGTGATGAGTCCGGAATCGCAGAAAATGTCTGAAAAATATCTGAAAGAATTGGGAGTTCATTTTATGAGCGATGAATTCGTTACAGGTTATGACGGAGACAAAGTGATGATGAAAAGTGGGAAGGAAATACCATCCAACAACGTGATTTGGGCAGCAGGAGTTACCGGAAATGTCATCGAAGGTTTGAATCCAGAAATAATAGTGAGAAATCGCTACGAAACCGACCGTTTCAGTAAAGTCTTGGGTTATAAAAATATTTTTGCAATAGGCGATATTTCTTACATGGAAACTCCGAAATATCCTCAAGGTCATCCGCAAGTTGCCAATGTTGCCATCAATCAGGGAAAAAATTTAGCAAAAAACCTTCTGAAAAAATCTGAAAAAGATTGGGTGGAATATGAATACGAAGACAGAGGAAGTATGGCAACCATCGGAAAACACAAAGCGGTTGTCGATTTGCCGAAGTTTAGATTTCAGGGAACTTTTGCATGGTATTTCTGGATGTTTCTGCATTTGATGCTGATTTTAAGTGTACGAAACAAACTTGCCATTTTCTTCAATTGGATGTGGAGTTACTTCAACAAAGATTCCTCCTTGAGATTGATTATCATCCCAAATAAAAAGAACCGAACCGAACAATGAGAATAGATATTATAAGCGTTTTACCCGAATTGATGGAAAGTCCGTTTAAAGCATCAATTCTGAAAAGAGCGATGGATAAAGGTTTAGCGGAAATTCACTTTCATCAGTTAAGAGATTTTGGTTTGGGGAAATACCGCCAAATCGATGACGAACCTTACGGAGGTGGAGCTGGAATGGTGATGATGATTGAACCTTTGGACAACTGTATTTCTCAACTGAAATCGCAAAGAGATTATGATGAGGTGATTTACCTAACTCCCGACGGAGAAACGCTTAACCAAAAAATTGTTAATAAGCTTTCCATTAAAAATAATCTGATTTTTCTTTGCGGTCATTATAAGGGAATCGATCAGAGAGTTCGCGATTTACATATTACTAAAGAAATTTCCATAGGCGACTATGTTTTAACCGGCGGTGAATTGGCTGCCTGTGTTTTGGCAGATTCGGTGATAAGACTTTTACCAGGTGTTTTAAATGATGAACAATCAGCTTTGACCGACAGTTTTCAGGATGATTTACTTTCACCACCCATTTACACAAGACCCGATGAATACAAAGGTTTGAAAGTTCCCGAAGTTTTGTTGAGTGGTAATTTCAAAAAGATTGAAGATTGGCGTCATGATGAAGCAGTGAGAATTACCCAAAAAAAAAGACCAGACTTGTTGGAGTAAATTTAAACATAACCAATTATTTTTATTAAATTTACAATCCAAAAAAATGAAGGAGACAAAAACTCATTAATGACAAACACCGATTCCAAAGAGCTGATTGCTTTCTACAACGTAGAAAACCTTTTTCTTCCAGACCCACCTCCTGTTCACAAACTAGATCCAACAGTTTCTGGGTTAAGAAATTGGGACAAGAAAAGGTACAGTAATAAACTCTTCAAAATTTCACATGTTTTTCAACTGATCAAAGAATCGGAAAATGCATTACCGATGTTGATTGGTCTGTCCGAAATTCAAGGCCAAAAACCTTTGGACGAATTGGTGAAAATGGATCCGTTCAACTCAAATTATGGCGTGATACACTATGATTCCATGGATGAAAGAGGGGTGGATGTTGCACTGCTTTATGACAAATCTAAAATTGAAGTCATTTCTTCCGAACCCATCACTTATTTTTTCGAGATTGATGATGAAGATCCAGCGAATTATGATACAACAAGAGATATCTTATTTTGTAAAGTGAAATATTCTGGCGAAATGATCAACCTTTTTGTGGTTCACCTCCCTTCCAAAAGAGAACGTGACGTTAACAAACCAAAACGGGATCATATCTTAAAGGACATCAAGGAAAAAGTTTTGAAACTAAAATCAGAAAATGAAGCGGTCATTATTTTAGGTGATTTTAATGAAAATCCTGATGATGAAAATTTAAAGAATTTGCTTTATGATGAAAATTTTAATAAAATCTTAACAAATCCATACGTCGATTTATATAATAACAGAATATTTTCAACGTTCCATTTTAAAGATGGCTTACTTTTTGACCAAATTATTTTATCTGATGAATTTTATGATTCAAATTTTCCATTTTCATTTAAAGATGCAAAAGTTTTTAATTCCGAAAAATTGAGTACTTGGAATAGGAAATTTTCAGGAAGACCATTCAGAACTTATGCTGGAACTCGATATTTGGGAGGGTACAGCGACCATTTTCCGGTATTGACAGAATTTATCAAGCGCAACAATTAAAGAAAAAAGAAAAAAAATAGAAAATGAAAAATGCAGCAAATACGGATTATCATCTAGATTCCGTAGATAAAGAAATCATTTATATGTTGATGGATAATGCAAAAACTTCATTGGCACACATTTCAAAAAACGTAGGAATTTCTACAACGGCGGTTCACCAAAGGATTAAAAAATTAGAATCTGCAGGAGTTATCGAAAATTCGATTTCCTTTTTAAATCCAAGAAAAATTGGTTTTAAAGTAGTTTCCTACATCGGTGTTTTTTTAGATCAACCCAGTCATTATCATGATGCAATTAAAGCGTTGAAGGATGTGAATGAAGTGGTTGAAGCACATTACACCACCGGAAATTACACCATATTTTTAAAAGTTTTATGTAGAGATAATGACCATTTAATGGAAATTCTTAATAAACTACAAAAACTAAAAGGCGTAACAAGAACAGAAACATTTATTTCACTGGAACAAAGCATCAACAGACAATTGAAAGTTTAATGCTGTTTTGAAAAGTAAAAGTGAAAAGACATTGTCGAAGAAGATGATGTCTTTTCTTTTTTTTTGGACTATATGTTAAAACTAATAATTCTTAAAAACAATTCCTTAATTGACAAGAATTGGTTAATTTTACAATCCTTAATTTTAATAGAAATTTTCTGATTAAATTTATTCGTTTATGGAAAAAGTTTTGGAAAAAAATCATAAAAAAGTGAATCAAAATCATACCGAAGAAAGAAACGAAGGTTTACCTTTCAATACCAAATATTTTGATGCCATCAACATCAACCGAAGTGCGATTGAAAGACGCGTTGGAACTTTGACTGGAAGAAGAAGCGTGAAAAAGGAATTCCAGGCAGCATGGTTATTGAAAGCAATCTCTATGATTGATTTGACGACACTTGCAGGCGACGACACGCGCGGAAATGTTCTCCGTCTTTGCGAAAAAGCAAAACATCCTGTTCGTGAGGATATTTTACAAAAACTTGGAATGCAGGACGCAAATTTAACAACTGGAGCAGTTTGCGTTTATCATAACTTAATTCCCTACTCAAAAGAAGCTTTAAAAGGAACTAATATTCCAATTGCAGCGGTTTCCACTGGTTTTCCAGCTGGAAAGATTTCTTTGGAAGAGAAAATTACGGAGATTAAAAAATCTGTCGCGGCAGGAGCAAAAGAAATCGACATTGTGATTTCCAGAGATTTGGTTCTCGAATCAAAGTGGAAAGAACTGTATGAAGAAATTAAACTTTGCAGACAAGCTTGTGGAGATGCACATATGAAAACCATTCTCGCAACAGGAGAAATTCCAACGTACACGAAAGTGGCAAAAGCAAGTTGGGTCGCCATGATGGCGGGTTCCGATTTCATCAAAACTTCCACCGGAAAAGAATCGGTGAATGCAACTTTGGCGGTAAGTTTAGTCATGATTCGCTGCATCCGTGAATATTACGAATTGACAGGAGTAAAAGTCGGCTATAAACCTGCAGGTGGAATCCAAAAAGCAAAACAGGCACTCGATTATTTAATCCTAATTAAAGAAGAACTCGGAAACGAATGGTTAAATCCAGACTTATTCCGTTTCGGTGCAAGTTCACTTTTAGGAGATATCGAAAGACAACTCGAACATTACGTAACTGGAAGATACAGTGCGAATTTCCGTCATCCGATGGCATAAAAGGAGTTTGAGGGTTTGAGAGTTTGAGATTTTTTTTGGGTGAGTTGGTGAATGGGTGTGATGCAGGGTTTTATTTTCAAATTTTCAAATTGCTACATTTTCAAATTGTTACATTATTACTAAATCATTTATCAATCATCATTTATCAATTATATCGTGATGGAAATCAAAGAAATATACGACACCATGGTTTACGGTCCCGCTCCTGAAACTGCAGCACCCGCTGTGGAATTTTTAGAAAATCACAAGAGAAGTTTCGACCTTTTTATTGGCGGAGAATGGGTAAAACCAAATTCAAAGAAATACATCGACTCCACCAATCCTTCCAACAAAGAATTTTTGGCAAAAATTGCGGAAGCCGACGAAAAAGATGTGGACAATGCGGTGAAAGCGGCTAAAAAAGCACTTCCGGAATGGGTGAAAATCGGCGGTTTCGAAAGAGCTAAATATTTGTACGCTTTGGCAAGACAAATTCAAAAAAATTCTAGACTTTTTGCAGTTTTGGAAACTTTGGACAACGGAAAACCCATCCGTGAAACCCGTGATATCGACATCCCAATTGTGGCGAGACATTTTTACAGTCACGCAGGTTGGGCAAAATTGATGGATACCGAATTCAAAGATTACAAAGAAGTTGGAGTTATCGGACAAATCATTCCGTGGAATTTTCCATTAATGATGTTGGCCTGGAAAGTCGCTCCAGCTTTGGCAATGGGAAACACCATCGTTTTAAAACCTGCGGAATACACTTCTTTAACCGCACTTCTTTTTGCAGAAATCTGTGAAAAAATTGGACTTCCAAAAGGTGTGGTAAATGTAGTTACAGGAAAAGGAACCGTTGCAGGAACCGCTTTGGTAAATCATAAAGACATTCAAAAAGTAGCATTCACTGGCTCCACGAAAGTGGGTAAAATATTAAGAACAGAAATTGCGGGAAGCGGAAAGAAAATTTCCCTTGAATTGGGCGGAAAATCACCATTCATCGTTTTTGAAGATGCGGATTTGGATTCTGCGGTGGAAGGAATTGTTGATGCGATTTGGTTCAATCAAGGTCAGGTTTGCTGTGCAGGTTCCCGACTTTTAGTTCAGGAAAGTATTTCCGAAAAATTCTACAAAAAATTAAAGAAAAGAATGGAAACGCTCCGAATCGGCGATCCTTTGGATAAGGCAGTCGATATGGGCGCAATCGTGGATAAAGTTCAGTTGAAAACCATCGAGGAATTGGTAAAACTTGGCGTTGAAGAAGGTTGCAAAATCTATCAACCAAAAAACGGAGTACCAAAAAATGGTTGGTTTTTCCCACCGACTTTGTTCACCGACGTTCCGACAAGTTCCATGATTGCGCAGGAAGAAATTTTCGGGCCAGTTTTGGTGGCGATGACTTTCCGTTCGCACAATGAGGCGGTTGCTTTGGCGAACAACACGAGATACGGTTTGGCTGCAAGTATTTGGACGGAAAACATCAACCTCGCTTTAGATGTCGCTCCGAAAATCAAAGCAGGCGCAGTTTGGATTAACTGTACGAATCAGTTTGATGCGAATGCGGGTTTCGGTGGGTACAGAGAATCCGGTTTCGGCAGAGAAGGCGGAAAGGAAGGACTTTACGAATACATTAAACCGAGAATTGAAGACGAGTTCGCTTCAAAACCGATTCTTCCGAAAGTTGAAAAGCAAAGTAAGGAAAAGTCGGTACTTGTCCACCAAAAATCATGGCTTGCCAATATCGACCGAACCACGAAAATGTACATCGGCGGAAAACAGGTGCGTCCCGACGGAGGTTACAGCATGGAAATCAAAAATGCGTTCGGTGAATACATCGGTGAAGTTTCCGAAGGAAATAGGAAAGATCTCCGGAACGCCGTAGAAGCAGCGCACGCCGACAAATCGTGGAGCGGAATGACCGGTCACGGAAGAGCGCAAGTTCTTTATTATATCGCAGAAAATTTATCAGTTCGTGCCGAAGAATTTGCAGAAAGAATTGTGGAAATGACCAACCAAAGTTTAGAATCCGCAAAAGAGGAGGTAGAAAAATCCATCGAAAGAATTTATACTTACGCGGCTTTTGCCGATAAATACGATGGTGCAGCGCATTCCACTGTTCAAAGGATGGTGACTTTGGCAATGCCTGAACCAGTGGGCGTGATGGCGATTATCTGTCCCGACGAAAATCCGCTTTTGGGCTTTATTTCCACGGTGATTCCTGCGATTGCGATGGGAAATAACGTGGTGGTGGTTCCTTCCGAAAAACATCCGTTTTCGGCGACCGATTTCTACCAGATTTTAGAGACTTCCGATGTTCCTGCCGGAACGGTAAATATCGTGACCGGACACAAAGAGGAACTCGCAAAAGAATTGGCAAAACATTACAACATCGATGGAATTTGGTATTTCGGCACCAAAGAAGGAAGCAGGGATATCGAATTGCTTTCCACCGATTCCATGAAACGTTCTTGGGTGAATTACGGAAAATACAGAAATTGGCTCGATGTTGCCCAAGGTGAAGGTCAGGAATTTTTAAGACACGCCACGGAAATTAAGAATATTTGGATTCCGTATGGGGCGTAGAAAATTCGAGATTTAAAATTCAGAATTCAATATTAAAAATCTGCAAAAGTTTTGCAGATTTTTCTTTCCCAAAAAACCATAATCCGCCAAAACTTGAAAATAAATAGCGTTTTGGCGGATTATATTTTAAGTTTAAAAATAGAAAGTAAAATTCTATTTTTGCAAACCCATGGCAAAACGCACTGTAAAAAGAAAAACCACCCGAAAAATCCACAAAAATCGCAAGAAACATTGGCTTTTGCGTCGGGAAATTCTGTTGCTCATTTTGGCGGTGGCTTTACTTGGAACGGGTTTTTACTTGAAAGAAAAAATTCATTTTTATTATGCGATGTATTTCAACAAGTTTCAGCATAAAAAACTTTCCAATTCTGAATTTGAAGAAAAAAGAATCAACCGAATTATTGGAGATTATGCCGACAAAACTTTCGGAATCGATATGTCGCATTACCAAAGAAAGGAAGACATTGAATGGGACAGTTTGAGCATTGGAAACCGCTCAATCCCCATAAAATTTGTGGTATTACGTGGAACGATGGGCAATAAATCTACCGACAAACATTTCGACGAATTTTGGAAATTGGCAAAAAAACACAACCTTATTCGTGGTGCGTATCATTTTTACCGAGCCGATGAAGATCCTGTAATGCAGGCTAATAATTTCTTGGCCAACGTAAAATTGGAAAGTGGAGATTTGCCGCCGATTTTAGACATCGAAAAAAATCCACGCAGGAAATCCAACAAAAAATTGGTGGAAGACTTAAAAATTTGGTGCAGAATTGTAGAGGAAACTTACGGCGAAAAACCGATTATCTACACCTATTATCATTATTACAAAGACTTTTTGAAAGGTCATTTTGATGATTATCCGCTTTGGCTCGCCAATTACAACGATGTTCTTCAACCTTCACCAAAAGACGATTGGGATTTTTGGCAGTTCACCGAAAACGGTATCGTTTACGGAATCAATACCAAAGTGGATGTGGATATTTACAACGGCAGTTTGTGGAGTTTGAAAAGGTTGACTTTGGATTAAATCATTCGAATCATTTCACGATTCAAAAATGATTTCCGTATTTTCGCAAACGCTAAACACCCAACACCAAACATCCATCATCCAACAAAAGAATGAATTACGTTTCCGCAGAAAATCTTTCCAAATCTTACGGAGTTAAAACTCTTTTTAAAGACATCACCTTCCACATCAACGAAGGCGATAAAATTGCGATTGTCGCCAAAAATGGTACCGGAAAATCGACTTTATTAAAGATTTTGATGGGAAAAGAAATCGCAGATTCGGGAACGGTTTCCATTAATAAAGACATTCAAGTCGTTTTATTTGACCAGGAAATTGATTTTGAAGGCGAATTGAATGTGGAGGAATTCATGATGACACTCGATTCTGCGCCGATTCTTGCCTTGAAAAATTACCATCATGCGCTTCATACCGAAAATCCAAACGATATGGAAAAAGCGTTGACCGAAATGGAAATCCACAAAGCATGGGATTTGGAAAATGAGATGAAGCAGATTCTTTTTCAACTGAAAATCACCGATTTGGAAGCAAAAATGAAAACGCTTTCAGGTGGACAAATCAAACGTGTTGCTTTGGCGAAACTCCTTTTGGAAACCCGTGCAGAACATCGTCACACGCTTTTAATCATGGACGAACCAACCAACCATCTCGATGTGGATATGGTGGAATGGCTTGAAAATTATTTGTCGAAAGCAATGGTTACCTTGCTTCTCGTGACACACGATAGATATTTTTTGGATGCGGTTTGCGACACGATTTGGGAAATGGAAGACTTTAATCTTTATGTTCACAACGGAAGTTACGCGACTTACCTCGAAAATAAAATGATTCGTGAAGATAATTTGAACTCGACCATCGAAAAAGCCAACAATCTTTACCGAAAAGAATTGGAATGGATGCGGCGACAACCAAAAGCGAGAACCACCAAATCAAAATCAAGAATTGACGCGTTTTACGAAACCGAAAAAACAGCAAAAACCGATATAAGAAAACAAGGTTTGGAACTCGATTTCGAAATGAAACGTTTGGGGAAAAAGATTCTTGAACTGAAGAATATCGATAAAAAATTTGGTGAAAAAGTTTTGCTGAAAGATTTTTCCTACCAATTTCAACGTGGAGAAAAAGTAGGAATCGTCGGGAAAAATGGAGCAGGAAAATCAACTTTGCTTAATATTATTCAGGGTTTGGAACCTTTTGATAAAGGTGAAATTGAAACAGGTGAAACCATTAAATTCGGGTATTTTTCACAGAAAGGTTTGACCTATAACGAAGACGAAAGAGTCATTGATTTTATCAAAGAAATTGGCGAGAATTTTCCTTTGGCGAATGGAAGAACCATTTCTGCATCGCAGTTTTTGAGATTGTTTTTGTTTGATGACCAAACGCAATATTCACCGATTTCCAAACTTTCGGGTGGTGAAAAACGGCGATTGCATTTGATGTATGTGTTGTATCAAAATCCAAATTTTTTGATTTTCGATGAACCGACAAACGATTTGGATTTGCCGACTTTGACTGTTTTAGAGAATTTCCTGCAAAATTTTCAAGGTTGTTTGATCATCGTTTCGCACGACCGATATTTCATGGATCGAATTGTAGATCACGTTTTGGCGTTTGAAGGCGACGGAAAAATCAAAGATTTTGTCGGGAATTTTTCAGAGTACAGAGAAAGCCGAAAGATGGAAGAGGGAAGATGGAAGTCAGATCATCTCAATCAAAAAATCGAGAATTTTAAGGAAGCGGAAGCTAAACTTCCAGCATCCAGCTCCCAGCTTCCAGCCAGAAAATTATCCTTCAAAGAACAGCGCGAACTCGAATCCATCGAAAAAGAAATGCCCGAATTAGAAAGGAAAAGAAACGATATTCTTGAAAAGCTCAACAACGAAGCCGATTACGAAAAGATTTCAGTATTGTCCAAAGATTTAGAAACCATTTCCGAAAAATTGGAAGAGATGGAAATGCGTTGGCTGGAACTGCAAGATTAGATTTCAGATTTTATATTCTAGATTGCTCCTTACTAACTACTCATTGCTCACTAACTATGACAGAACAAAAACTTGAAGCCAAATACGGACTTTTCACCGCCATCGCAATGGTCATCGGACAAGTCATCGGTTCCGGAATTTTCTTCAAAGTCGATGACGTACTTTCTGCAACGCAGGGAAATAATTTTGCTGGACTTTTGGGATTTTTAATTGTGGGAATCAGCGTAGTTTTTGCAGCGGTTTCGATGGCAAATTATGCGGAAGTATTGCCAAAAGACGGCGGAATAATAAGTTACGTGGAATACCGTTTCGGGAAAAAAGCAGCGGCGTTTGTGGGTTGGATATATTTGAGTTTGTTTTATCCTTTGCTCACAGCGGTTTTGTTTACGGTTTCGGGGATTTACATTGCGCATTTAATTGCAGAATTTGTCAATTTTAAGCCGACATTTTTGCATTTCACTTTGATTGGATTGGTCAACTCGTTGATTTTTTTGGCTTTAAATATATACCGTCCGAAATCAAGTGGAATTTTTCAGCAAATGACGGCAACTTTAAAACTGATTCCATTGATTTTAATTTCATCTTTAGGAATAATTCTTTTGCTGAAAGGCAATGTAGAAGAACAAAGAACTTTTTCTTACGCAGTTAATCACCTCAAAGAAAGCCAAAGTTTCTGGCAATTGGTTGCGGCGAGTTTTGTCCCGATTGCGTTTGCTTTTGACGGATGGTACATTGCGACGCAAATTTCTGGCGAGGTAAAAAATTCTACCAAAAACCTTCCAAAAGCTTTGGTTATTGGAACGATTACGGTTTTAGTGGTTTACGTTTTATACTATTGCGGAATTGTTTTGGGAATGGGAAGTGATGAGGTTTTGAAATTGAAAGACACTTATATCACAGAATTTTCTAGAAAAATGGCTTCGAATTCGGGCGCGATTTTCATGCAACTATTTATTATTATTTCAGTTTTGGGAACGTCGAACGGTTTGCTTTTGGCGACTATTCGTGTTCCATTTCAGTTTTATAATCTCGATAATTCCAAGAAGTTTTTCAATTTGGGAAAAGTTGACGAGAAGACAAAAATGCCCATCAACAGTGCGATTTTTGCTTATGCTGTGATTTTATTTTACCTGCTAATTTATTATTTCACCAACACGAATCCTTACTTTACTGATATAGGATATGATGTTTCAGCCATTCCGATTGCTTTTATTTATATGGTGAATGGAGCGCTTTTCGTTGGTTTAATCGGACTTTTAAAGAAGAATATTTTTAAAGGAAATAAATTTCTAAAAACCGCAATGGTCGCAATTGCGATTCTCGGAGTTGCCATCGTTTTGATAGGAACGGCAACTGCTCCGAACGGAATTTCCTACATTTTAATCAGTGTTTTATTTATTATTGGGGGCTTCTTTGCGGTGAAAACTAAATAATGATAAAAGTCAGTTTTTCTAAAATCTTCTCATTTTCAAAGAATTAAACATTCGTTTTAATTTTTATTTAGAATAATTCAAAATAAATTTTGTCAGAAAAGATTCCTTTTCTACATTTGCAGCGTTATTTTAATTCATTCTAAATAAGAAATCGAAAAATGAAGAAGCCAATTTTTATGCTTGGAATGCTTGTAATGGCAGTTTCTGTAAATGCGCAAATGATGTACAAAGCCGAAAAGGACACTTTACGAGTTCAGGATATCGAAGATATTCAGATGCACAAAACGGGAAATCCAAATCAGGCGAGAATTTCATCTTCAAAATCTCTGATTTCCTCTATCGAAAATCCACAACCAATTTCTATTGTTGCTCACGAAATTATAGAACAGCAACAGTCTAAACAGTTGAGCGATGTTATTAAAAATGTAAACGGAATTTATTTAACTTCTTCAAGAGGCGGTTCACAAGACAGTTTTGGTGGTCGTGGTTTCACTTTCGGAAACGAAAATATTTTTAAAAACGGAGCGAGGGTAAACAGCGGAATTTTCCCTGAAGTTTCTTCTTTGGAAAGAGTAGAAGTACTGAAAGGCGCAAATGCAATGCTTTACGGAAACGTTGCTCCAGGAGGAATCATCAATTTAATTACGAAAAAACCCCGTTTTAATTTTGGCGGAAGTGTCGCTTTAAATGGCGGTAGTTGGAATACCTATAAACCGACTGTCGATATTTTTGGTCCGCTTTCAAAGAAAGTGGCTTTCAGAATCAATGGAACTTATGAATATGCAGACAGTTTCCGAGACGTGGTAAATTCTCAAAAACAGTATTTCAATCCTTCTTTTGCCTTTAATATTGGTGAAAACACACAGGTTATTGTGGAAGGTGATTATTTGAAACAACAGTTTACCCCCGATTTTGGGACAGGAAGTTTGATGGACAGCAAGATGGGAATTTCGTCGTTCGATACAGGAATTAACAAAAAAACATTTCTTGGCGAAGATTGGAACAATCAAACCAATCAAATGGCAACCGCGGGAATTACTTTGAATCATCAATTGAATGATAAGTGGTATTTGAATTCTGTGGCCTCTTATCAAAATTATACAAAGGATTATTTTTCGGTGGAAAGAATTCAGTGGGTTTACGACGGAACCAATCCAAATTCTAACCCGACTTGGAAAAGAGTGTTGAACAAAACCTATAACGAACAGAATTACAGTTCTTTACAGTTCAATTTGAATGGTGAATTCAGTACCGGAAAATTGCTTCATAAAATTTTAATCGGAGCGGACGGAGATTATGGAATTGCCGATGCTTACACGTTTTTTGACCCAAAGACAAATAAAACTTTTGGAACTTCTTACACCGTTGGAAATTGGATTTTGAATAATCCGAATACTTGGAATCATATCGAAATGGCTGATTCAGCCAAGGAAAAGTTGACACAGATTAAAACGACACGTTACGGAATTTATCTTCAGGATTTTGTGGAGTTTTCAAAATATTTCAAAGTTTTGGCGGGAATCCGTTATTCGAATATTGAGAACAAGGACACTTTTGAAAAGAACTATAAAACCTCAACCGAAACGACCAAAGACAATACAGGAAATAAAGAACATGCGTTTTCTCCAAAAGTTGGTTTAATTATTACACCTACAGAAAACTTCACAGTTTACGGAACTTACACCAACTCATTCGCTCCCAATTCAGGATTTGATATTGACAATGCGTCTTTAAAATCTTCAAGAGTTGACCAATACGAAATTGGTTTGAAGAAAAATATTTGGAACAATACGGTGGCTTTCAATTTAAGCGCGTATCAAATCAATAACAATGATACGTATACTTCGCCTTATTTGGCTTCGGGAGCGACTGCAGCGTACAAAGTTTATGCAGGAAATATTCGAAGCAGAGGTGTGGAATTGGATATCACGGGAAATCCGACACCTCAATTATCATTAATCGCTGGAATTTCTTACAACAATTCTGTTTACACGAAAACGCCGGAAAATGGTTTTGTAGAAAATCAAAGATTGGTTCGAACTCCCGCTACAACAGCGAATGCATCGGCTTTTTACAAATTCGACAAAGCCCTGAAAGGTTTCATCGTAGGAGCGAGCGCATTTTATACAGGCGACCGACAAGCAGGATGGAACGACGTGAAAGGGCAGCCACAAACTACAAGAATGGTCGATTTAAAAGGATTTACAACCGTTGATTTTTCTTTGGGTTACGATTACAAGAATTTCTTAATCCAGGCAAAAGTAGGAAATATTTTCGATGTTGAAAATTACAATGTTCACGAAAACTATTCTGTAAACCCGATTACGCCTAGAAATTTTTATTTTACTTTAACATATAAACTTTAAAAAGACCGTAGTCTGAAGACGGATGTCGGAAGAAATTCACACATCAACTTCGGACTCCCGTCTTAGGACTTCAAACTATAAAAAACTATGGACAGAATTCATAACACAAGATCTTTCATGCGAATCACGCACCGCTATCTCGGATATTTTATGGCGGGAATTATGACGGTTTATGCAGTGAGCGGCGTTTTGCTTGTTTATCGCGACACCGATGTTTTGAAAAAAGAAAAAAACTACGAGAAAGTTTTTGAGAAAAATCTTGATGAGAAAGCACTCGGGAAAGAAATCAAAATTAAAGGTTTTGAAGTAGAGAAAACGGAGAATGGAATTTTGTATTTCAAAGGAGGAACCTATAATTCTGCAACAGGTGAAGCGAAATATGTAAAAAATGAACTTCCTTATGTTTTAGATAAAATGACGAAACTTCACAAAGCTCCGTCAAAAGAAAAACTCGGTGGATTGAATACTTTGTTTGGAATTTCATTATTCTTCTTTGTGGTTTCAAGTTTTTGGATGTTCAACCCGAAATCAAAAGCGTTCAAAAGAGGAATGATTTTCACGGGAATTGGACTAGTGGTTTCAATTATTTTGCTTTTGATTTAAATCTATTCAGATTAATTTGGTAAAAAACACCCTTTCAAAATCTTTGAAAGGGTGTTTTAATACTTGGCTCTTTTTACTTGGCACTTATTTATTCGGTTGCGGTGTATATCGCAAATATGGTTTCAGTTCCGTCACCCCTTTTTGGAAAATTCCGCGTGCATCTTCGGTGGAAATTGCGGGTGGAACAATCACGTCGTCACCATCATTCCAATTTACGGGAGTTGCCACTTTGTAGTTGTCAGTTAGTTGTAAAGAATCGAGCACACGAAGAATTTCATTGAAATTTCTTCCTGTTGAAGCGGGATAAGTAATGATTAAACGAACTTTCTTTTCAGGGTCGATGATTAAAAGCGAACGAACTGTTGCGGTTGCAGAAGCATTTGGATGGATGAAATCGTACATTTCGGAAACTTTCTTGTTTTTGTCTGCGATGATTGGGAAATCTACGGCGCAGTTTTGGGTTTCATTTATATCTTTAATCCAACCGCGGTGGTCTTCTGCATCATCTACCGAAAGCGCGATGACTTTGGTGTTTCTTTTATCGAACTCACTTTTCAGTTTGGAAGTCATTCCCAATTCTGTGGTACAAACCGGAGTGTAATCTGCAGGATGGGAAAACAAAATCCCCCAAGAATCCCCTAAAAAGTTATAAAAATCGAGTTCTCCCAAAGAAGAATCAGCTTGAAAATTCGGTGCGATATCGCCTAATTTAATTGACATATTCTTGTATTTTTAAAAATTAAGAATCAAAATTAGTAAACACTTGTTTAAATTTGTAATCGAGGTGATTGATTAACATAAATTTAACTATGGATAAAGTAGATTATATTTAATTTAGAAAAAACTCTTCAAATACTGTAAAAAAATTGATTAGAAGTCGAATCGTAACTAGCCCTGCTTGAACGATATGTTTGAGCTCTTTTTCTTAGAATGGCTTCGGTGATGCAAGAAAAAAGCGAGTAGTGAAAGCAGGTTCCCGGCTCCTAAAAAACTTCCATCTTCCCGCATCCATCTTCCCACAAAAAGTTTTGAGCAACAAAATTTTTTCATATATTTGCACCCTTAATAATTAATCGGGACGAGCTCCCACAAAATCAAACATTTATGTCAGTAAAAATTAGATTACAAAGACACGGGAAAAAAGGGAAACCTTTCTTCCACATCGTAGTTGCCGATGCAAGAGCAAAAAGAGACGGTAAATTCATCGAGAAACTGGGAACTTACAATCCTGTTGCAAATCCTGCAATTATCGACCTGAACGTGGATTCAGCGGTAAAATGGTTGAACAACGGTGCACAACCGAGCGACACAGCCAGAGCAATCCTTTCTTACAAAGGCGCGCTTTACAAAAAACACTTGATGGGTGGAGTTGCTAAAGGTGCTTTCGACGAGGCTGAAGCTGAAAAAAGATTCAACGCTTGGTTGGAAAACAAAGAAAAACAAGTTGAAGACAAAAAATCTTCGTTGTCTCAATCTAAAGCGGATGCTAAAAAAGCAGCTTTAGAAGCAGAAGCTAAAGTAAATCAGGCAAGATTAGACGCCGTTGCAAAAGCAGAAGCTGATGCAAAAGCAGCTGAAGAAGCTCAATTGGCAGAAGCTAAAGCAGCAGAGGAAGCAGCAAACACTCCTGCTGTAGAAGAAACTACTGAAGAAGTTGTAGCTGAAACAACTGAAGAACCAACTGCAGAAGGAACTGAAGAGCCACAAGCTTAATAAATTTTTTACAGAAATTGATGGAGACGCAAGTGATTGTGTCTCTTTTTTGTTGGATTGCAAAAAAAAAGGGTTTATCAAAAAAAGATTCCTGGCTTCGCTTGGGATTAAAAATTACTCTCACTAATTTAGAGGTTCACTTGGAGCGGCGGCGAAGCCGCCGCTCCAAGTGAACCATTATATCAACAAAAACCGTGGTCATTCCGAGCGAAGCGAGGAATCTCATTGATTTTACATATTATATTCTACATTTTAACAACAACTAATTACGTCCTTACAAACCCACTATTTTTAATTATTTTTGCAAATCTTTGAAACTGCACCGTCTTTGTCACGCTGAGGTTCTCGAAGCGTCTTAAATACATAAAACTCCCAAACAATGAAAAAAGAAGACTGCTATTTTCTAGGAAAAATCACGCGAAGACACGGATTACAAGGAAATGTTTTCCTGAAACTAGACACCGACCAACCTGAAATGTACAACAAACTCGACTCTATTTTTATTGAAATCAATGGTTTGTTGGTTCCTTTTTTCGTTGCCAAACAATCTTGGAGTAAAGGCGATACGTTGATTATTTCGTATAAAAATTCCACTGAAGCTTTAGTTGACCAAACTATTGGTAGAGACGTATTTATGCCACTTTCTACGCTTCCTAAACTTACAGGGAACAAGTTTTACTATCATGAAGTAATTGGTTTTGAAATCAGAGAAGAAGACGGAAAAACTTGCGGTAACATCGTTTCAATCAACGATCAAACTGCGCAACATTATTTCATCCTCGATTTGGCGGGGAAAGAAATTATTATTCCGATTATCAAGGACTGGATTCTTGAATTGAACCGTGAGGAAAAGTATTTAAAAATGCAGCTTCCCGAAGGTTTGATGGATGTTTTCCTGGTACCGTCGAAAAAGGATGAATAAAGATTTTAGTAAATTTTGAAGTCTTGATTTGAATCATTTTTTTGATGAAAATCAAGGGATAATTTTGCATTATCAACTTTAAAATTTACGATCATGAAAAAGCTACTCATTATTTCAACACTCATTTTTTCATCATTTTCTTTCGCACAAGATTCTCTTTCGATAAGGAAAACTAAAGTGATTGCCTTTTCGCCGAAGAAGTTTATCGCAGACAATGCAAACGGAATCAATTTTGGTATTTTGGATGAATATGACCATCAGAAAATCAACGGAATTAATTTTCAATTGAATCCTTTCGTTTTAATTTATCCCCTGCTTCCGAAAGGAATTGATGTTCCAACTGAACAAAATGCATCGGTCACCGTAAACGGTTTAAGCATTTCAACTGGAGGAATGACCGATGGAAAAAAGCTGAATGGTATTGCTATTTCTGCGTATCATCACGCAATGATTACCAACGGAATCAGTGCAAATTTCTACAACAATACTTCAGGAAAACTCAATGGAATCCACGTTTCAGGTTTTGCGAACAATTCCGACAAGGGAGCGGGAATCACGGTTGCCGCAATGGGAAATTATTCGGAGAACTTTAGAGGAATTCAGTTAGCTTTTTTCAATGAGGCAAAATCAATGAAAGGCGTTCAAATCGGTTTGTCTAACAAATCCGACAAGCTCAAAGGTTTACAAGTCGGATTATGGAACAAAAACGGAAAGCGCAGTTTGCCGATTTTTAATTTCTAGATCATTCACTTTTAAGGTTTATTACCATTAATTTACGAATTAGCTTCGTTGAAGTGAGTTTATCCGTGCATTAGTGGCATTTTAGCAAAAATAAATTCGTCGCCTGCATCAAAAATTACGCCAATTTTTTTTACATTTGCATCTATTGATACAGATATAAATGAGAACGACGATTAAAGAATTACTTACTGATTACAAAAAACTTTTACATCACGACATCACCGTTCAAGGTTGGGTTCGAGCTTTTCGTTCGAACAGATTCATCGCTTTGAACGATGGTTCCACGATTAACAACATTCAAATCGTGGTGGATTTTGAAAATTTTGACGAGAATATCATTAAAAATATTTCAACCGCCTCTTCACTAAAGGTTGTAGGTGAGGTAATTGAAAGTCAGGGAAGTGGGCAAAACATCGAAATCATCGCTAAAAAAATTCAGATTCTTGGCGACAACTTTACCGAAGAAAGAGACAAAACCATTCTTCAGCCCAAAAAACACTCACTTGAAGTTCTTCGTGAGCAGGCGCATTTGCGTTTCAGAACCAATCTTTTCGGGGCAATTTTTAGGGTGAGAAGTGCGGTGAGTTTTGCAATTCATCAGTTCTTCAACCAACATCAGTTCATGTATATGAACACGCCGATTATCACAGGAGCCGATGCAGAAGGAGCAGGTGAAATGTTTGGTGTCACCAACTTTGATTTGAACGAAATTCCAAGAGATGAAAACGGCGATGTCGACTTCGAGCAGGACTTTTTCGGGAAGAAAACAAATCTTACCGTTTCGGGTCAGCTGAATGTGGAAACGGCGATGATGGGATTGGGAAGAGTTTATACTTTCGGCCCGACTTTCCGTGCGGAAAATTCTAACACAACGCGTCACTTGGCGGAATTTTGGATGGTGGAGCCCGAAGTTGCTTTCAACAATTTGGAAGACAACATTGATTTGGCGGAAGATTTCTTGAAGTACGTCATCGGCTACGTTTTGGAAAACTGTAAAGACGATTTGGAATTTTTAGATAAAAGATTTGCCGAAGAACAAAAGCAAAAACCTGAGAAAGACAGAGCTTCAGAAGGTTTGATTCAAAAGTTGGAGAACGTTATCAAGAAAAGATTCAAACGAGTTTCTTATACGGAAGCGATTGACATCCTTAAAAATTCAAAAGAAAATAAAAAAGGAAAATTCCAGTTCCCGATTGAAGAATGGGGTGCAGATTTGCAAAGTGAACACGAAAGATATTTGGTGGAAAAGCATTTTGAAAGTCCTGTTGTACTTTTCGATTACCCAAAAGAGATCAAGGCGTTTTACATGAAACTGAACGAAGACGGAAAAACGGTTGCCGCAATGGACGTTCTTTTCCCGGGAATCGGAGAAATTATCGGTGGTTCGCAGAGAGAAGACAAATTTGATGTTTTAACAGAGAAAATGAAGGCGATGAATGTTGATGCACACGAACTTTGGTGGTATTTGGATACGAGAAAATTCGGTTCCGTTCCACATGCAGGATTTGGACTTGGTTTGGAAAGACTGGTTCTTTTCGTGACGGGAATGACCAATATTCGAGATGTAATTCCTTTCCCGAGGACGCCTCATAATGCGGAGTTCTAAAAATTTCTTATATTCATCTTCAATATTTTTAAAACTAAAACCCAATACTAAGTATTAAAAAATAATCAGTCGGAATCGTCGAAGGAGAAATAAAATCCAAAAATGTTAAAACAAAACCTACAATTACGTCTCGGGCAGAAATTGGCGCCACAGCAAATCCAACTCATGAAGTTGATACAGCTTCACACCTTGGAATTTGAGGAAGAATTGGAGCGCGAACTCGAAGAAAATCCCGCTTTGGAAAAAGTGCAGGAAGAATCAAAAGAAGAGGATTATTCATCTCTTGACGAAGGTTTTGAAGATGAAGGAACCGACAGCATCGACACCGATTTCGATGTTAATGAATATATTTTTGACGACGAACCTGCCTACAAAACCGCATCAAGTAATTATTCTGCGGATGATGAAGAGTTTGATAATCAGTCACTTTTAACGGAAGGTCAGTCGCTTTACGATTATCTTTTAGAGCAAATTCGCCTCATCAATATCGAGGACGAAGATTTGAAGATTGCAGAATACATCATCGGAAACCTTGATAACGACGGCTATCTTAGAAGAGACGTAAAACAGATTGTGGATGATTTGGCATTTTCACAAGGTGTTTATTCGACGAAAGAAAAAGTAACCGATATTTTAGAAAATTACGTTCAGAAGTTGGATCCACCCGGAGTTGGTGCGAGAAATCTTCAGGAATGTCTGCTCCTTCAAATCGAGAAAAAAGTAAGTGCCGATAAAGCGGTGATTTTGGCGGGAAATATTCTGCGAAATCAGTTTGATGCATTGACCAACAAACACTACAATAAAATTATTCAGAAATACGACATCGAGGAAGAGGATTTGAAAGATGCATTGGAAGTCATTTCAAAACTTTCTCCAAAAGTCGGCGGAAACTTCGATACACAAACGATTACCATTAATCAGGAAATTATTCCCGATTTTGTTATTCAAGTTAAAGAAAATGGCAAAAAAGGGGTGGATGTTATTCCATTACTGAACAGCAAGAATGCTCCGACTTTGCGTGTGTCCGATGAATACAAAGATATTTTGACAACCTATTCCCACGATAAAACTTCGGCGGAACATAAACAGGCTGCACTTTTCATCAAGCAAAAATTGGATGCGGCGAAATGGTATATCGACGCGATTAACCAAAGACAAAACACTTTGCTTCAGACGATTTCTGCGATTGTAAAACTGCAAAAAGATTACTTCATTACAGGTGACGACAAATCTTTAAAACCTATGATTTTAAAGGATGTTGCAGATATTACAGGTTTCGATATTTCCACGATTTCCCGTGTGGTAAAAAGCAAATATGCAGACACGCCGAATGGAATTGTTTACTTAAAAAATCTCTTCTCCGATTCTTTAACCAATGACGACGGCGAAGAAGTTTCTACCAAAGAAATTAAAACCCATCTTCAAGAAGTCATTAATAGCGAGAACAAGAGAAAGCCTTTAACAGACGACGCTTTAGTTGGTTTGTTGAAAGAAAAAGGGTACAATATCGCAAGAAGAACGATTGCAAAATACCGCGAACAGTTGAATATTCCTGTGGCGAGATTGAGAAAAGAACTGTAGTTTATGTAGGTGAGTGGGTGAGTTTTTGTGTGGGTGAGAAAAGTTGTGATGATCGTGTGTGTTAAATTTAATGGCAGGAATTTTTGTAGGGACCAATCGTGATTTGTCCATGAAACGAAGTTTCATCAATCAAATTCATCATTCACGGCGAAGCGAATTCACAACATAGTTAATCGACTTTGAACAGAAAATTATTCCACGCTTTCCATTTTCTTCAACTCATCCAGATTTTTCCCCAATCTCTTCATGATAATTCCGTACACAATTCGGTAATAAAGCCAAATCAAAACAATGCTAAGGATTGTCATTAAAACGGTTCCCACAATAAAACCAATTAAAGTTGGGTGACTTAACTGAATATGTTGTTGTGACAAGATATAAAAGGTAAAAACCGTAAGAACTGTGGTAAAGAAAACCAACAGTAAGATATTCGCAAGGATAAAAATATTCACCGTTTTCTTGAAACTGATGATTTGCAGTATGAATTTCTTGAGGTTCGATTCTACATTAATTTTTTTATAATTCTGATAGAACAAAACCACGAAAACTCCTGTCAACACTAAACTGACGAATTTTAAAACAAAATAAAGATGGGCAAAATCTGCTTGTAAATCTACGGTGTTTTCAATGCCGAGTTTTCCAAGAATATTCATGAAACTTTCAGAATCATCTCCGATAAACGAGTAATAAAAGTTCAGACCCAGAATCACCAAAAATTCAGCAATACTAATCCACAAAATGTATTTCACATAATTTCGTGAGGATTTATTCAGCATCGCCTCAATTTGCGGACTGTCATATTTTGGCTGAACTTCCTGTTCCTGCCAAGTTTTCTTTAAGTGGTCTAAATCAAATTCAGCCATGTTTTTCCATCAGTTCTTTTAAAGTTTTTTTCAGTCGGTTCATTTTCACACGTGCGTTCACTTCGGTAATACCCAAGTTTTCTGCGATATCTTTGTAAGGCAAATCGTCGAGATACATCGTCACAATCGCTCTTTCCACGTTTGGCAACATTTTGATGACCTTGTAAAGTGTTGAGATTTGCTGTTGTTTTTCCTCATCGTCTTCCACAAAATCCTTATAATGGAAATCTTGCAGTTCGTCTGTTTGTGGTGATTTTGTTTTCTTTCGGAAAAGGGTGATTGCCGTATTTAAAGCGACACGATACATCCACGTCGAAATTTTCGACTGACCTTTGAATGTGTCGTAAGAACGCCAAAGTTGTAACACGATTTCTTGAAATAAATCCTGCTCATCTTCGATCGAATTGGTATAAAGCCGCGAAACCTTGATAATCAAACCTTGATTATCCTTGATTAATTGTGAAAATTCTTTTTCTTTCGCGCTCAAAACCCTTTCAATTTTTTCCGAAGCGAATTTAAGGAATTTGTTTAATCTTTTAGGTTTGATGTGGTTTGAAATTGTTTGATGTAATTTGAAATTATTTTACAAACACATTCACTCAAAAACTCCTCACTCAATCACTCCGACTCTCCAACTCTCCCACAAAAATTATATATTTGCCAAATGATTCTACGCGGAGAAAATTTAATCAAAGAATATGGCCCGAAGAAAGTTGTAAAAGGCGTTTCAGTGGAAGTTTCACAAGGAGAAATCGTTGGACTTCTCGGTCCAAACGGTGCCGGAAAAACCACTTCTTTCTATATGATTGTAGGTTTGGTGAAGCCGACTTCCGGAAAAATTTTCCTCGATAATAAAGAAATTACCAACGATGCGATGTATCGCCGTGCTCAAAAAGGAATCGGTTATCTTGCACAGGAAGCATCCGTTTTCCGAAAACTTTCCGTGGAAGATAATATTTTGGGAGTTCTGCAACTCACGAAACTTTCAAAGCGAGAACAGCAAATGAAATGCGACGAACTGATTGAAGAGTTTTCTTTGCAACACGTCCGCAAAAACCGAGGCGATTTACTTTCAGGTGGAGAAAGACGTAGAACTGAAATTGCGCGCTGTCTCGCAACAAGTCCGAACTTTATTTTATTGGACGAACCGTTTGCAGGAGTTGACCCAATCGCGGTAGAAGACATCCAAAAAATTGTGAGGAGTTTGGTGGATAAAAACATCGGGATTTTAATTACCGACCACAATGTTCAGCAAACTTTGGCGATTACCCATAAAACGTACATCATGTTCGAAGGTCGAATTTTAAAGGAAGGTCTTCCCGCAGATTTGGCAAATGATCCGCAAGTTCGTGAAGCTTATCTTGGTGAAAACTTTGTTTACCAGGACATTTTGAACAAGCCGAAAAAGAGATCCTATGTTTATAATATTTGGGCAGGAAATTTCGACAACAAAAATCAGTTCCAAGATTTCGTGGATGAAAATTTTGTTGGACAGGATAATTTGCGTTTGATTTACGGTTTCGAGGACATCAGTTTTGCCTCGCTTTCCAATTCCGAAATTGAACATGTTTTCAATAATGTCGTGGATAAAACTGCGAATAATGCGTTCCTTTTCCAGCGAAAGGAAGTAAATTCCACTTATTCGCTCGAACAAGCTGAATCGGATTCGAAAGTTGCGAGCAAACCACAACTTCACTATTTGACGAGTTATTCGTTTGACGCGTAATTCCCCTTCTCTGAAAGGGTAAATTCTCTTTGGACGAAGACGGGGTAGTTTTTAATTCACAATATTTTATTTTCTCGCTGATTAAGCTGATTGCGCAGATTTTCTTTTACGTAATTCAACCATCCACCGCCGAAAGCCGAAAGCAGATTGCCGAAAGCCAAAGAATGGTTAGATTTTTGTTAAATTAGACCGTCAGTAAATTTATTTCGTTTTCAAAATGCCGAAACCTTTCAACAGAACCATCACACTTTACCACATTTATCAGCAACTTATTCCGTTCATAAAACCTTATCGTTTAATGATTTACGGAACTTTGGTGTTGACTTTTTTAGGTGCGTTAATGGCGCAAGTGAATCCGCTTGTTTTAAAATATACCGTTGATGAAGTAACGCATTTAACCCAACTTCCGAATCCGATGCAGGAAGGAATTCACGTTTTGATCATTATTTCCGCGATTTTGTTGGGAAAAGAATTGTTGAATATTTTCATTCAGTTTGGGCAGAAATTTTATGGAGAGAAGATTAGGATAAATGTAAGTTCTGTTTTGGCACAATCCGCCATAGACAAAATTTTAACCTATCGTGTTGCCTATTTTAATGACGAGAACCACGAATCGGGAAAACTGCAAATCCGCATCGACAGAGGAATTGAGAGTTTGACGAAATTGGTTCAGAACTTTTTCATCGATATTTTGCCTCTCTTTTCCAATGCGATTATTGCGCTCGTTATTATGTATATGCAGAATGTGTACGTTGGTTTGGTTTCCACCGTGGTTGTTCCTATTTACTTCTATGTCAGTTCATTACAGGCAAAAAAATTGTCGGGAGTTCGTCGCCAGTTGAGAAATCAACGGGAACAGAAAACTTCGGGACTTTTAAATTTAATCAATTCAATTATGGTGATTAAAAGTTTCGTCCGTGAAAAATTTGAGGGAAAGAAACAATACGACTTACAGATGCAATTGATGGAAAGTCAGATGTTTACACGAAGAACCAATTTTATTTATGATGGTTTAAAGACTTTTATCGAGCAATTCGGCGTGGTTTTAATTATTTTGCTCACCGTTTATCTCGTTCTCGATCAACAAATGACGATTGGTGCGATTATGCTTCATATTTTGTTGTTTAATAACGTTTCTGCGCCGATTCGGCAACTTCACCGAATTTATGATGATATGAATGATGCAATGATTTATGCAGAAGGATATTTCGACATTCTGAATGCCGATGAAGAAACTGAACCCAACGGAAAATTTATTGAAAATGACATCAAGGGAGAGTTTGAATTGAAAAATGTGGACTTCACGTATCCAAACGGAACGAAGGCTTTAAACAACGTTTCCATGCTCATTGAAAACGGAAAGACTACTGCTTTGGTTGGCTTAAGTGGTGCAGGAAAATCTACAGTCATTAACCTTTTGTGTAAATTTTATCTTCCCGATTCGGGCCAAATTTTGTTGGATGGCGTGAATTTGAACGATTACGAAAACACTTTTTTACGTGACGATATTGGTTTGGTTTTACAGAAAAACCATATTTTTAAAGGAAGTATCGAGGATAACATCCGTTACGGAAACATGAACGCGAGTTTTGAGGAAATTGAAACCGCCGCAAAAAAGGCCTATTTACACAACCAAATTTTAGAATTACCTGATCAGTACAACCACGATGCAACGCAACTTTCCGGCGGACAACAACAGCGGATTGCGATTGCGAGATTGTTCCTGAAAGATCCACCGATTATCTTTCTCGATGAACCTACTGCAAGTTTGGACGCGATTGCCACGGAACAAATCAAAAATTCTTTGGATGCTATTAAAGCTGGTAGAACGGTGATTATCATTTCGCATTCTTTGTCCCAAATTTTAGACAGCGACAAGATTTATGTAATGAAAAAAGGGGAAGTGGTGGAAAGCGGAACCCACGATGAATTGATCAATATGAACGGAACTTATCGCGAAATTTTTGATGCTTCGGCCAGAAGTTTGAACTTGGATAAACTCGTAAGTTCGTATCGGGAAAATTAATTTTGCCACTAATACACGAATAATTTTATCTTTGGGTGAAATTTTTGAAGTCATACTTTGAGCCGAAACTTAAAATAAATGAAAAAAACACTTTTAGCAATCATTGCAGCAACAACCTTGATTTCTTGTAATAAAATAGAAGAGATATTCACTCAAAGTGTAGATTCTGCAAAAGAAAAAGCGCAACAGAAGGCGAATGAAATGATTCAGGAAACCGTCAGCGAACAACTCAATAAGTATGTCAACGCAAAATCTGTTAAGTTCGACAGCATTTTCCCCAATCAAAATAATTTGCTCATTGAAAATGAAGTCGGGAAAAGAGTCGCATTCCCGAATGGAACTCCATTTTATGTTTTTAAATATAAAGCAACCGACAAAGATTTGCTGCTAAAAACTTTGGTGGAACAACCTACTTCCGACGAAGCAAAATCCAAAAAAGAATTTGAAAAAATCGACGGTTCCACAATCGTTGAAAAATTGACTTTCTTTGAAAAGTTCCTTCCTGCCAATACGATTGACACGAGTTTTTTGGATGATATTAAAAACGATAAAAACATCGAATATTATAAAGTGAAACGTTTCCCGAACTCGAGCACGATTATTTATAACCCTAAAAATCAGATGGTTTATCAGTTTGTGGAGGTGAAGAAATAGGATAAGAAACTTTGATTATAAATCTTTTTTATTGAATTTTATCAAAGACAGAACAAAAGGAACAATCGCCCAAATCAACATCACGACAATCGAGATTCCCATTCCGCCACCTGAACCGAAAACCTGTTGAAAAATCGCTCCCGAAGCTCCAAGCATCGCGGAAATATTAAGTTGCAGCAATACGAAAATTCTTGCCAAACCTACAGGATTTAAACCTGCCAAAGTCGCCATAATTCCCTCGATAGGGTAATCCGCAAATTGGAACATCAAAACCAAAAGAATTCCATCATAAATAATGGCAAAAAAGACCCAAATGAAAATGGAAATCCCAATTCCTTTGGCTTTGTCTCGGCTTGAAATGGCAGAAAGCATCGCAAAAGAGGTGAAAATAATAGAGAGCAAAATTCCTGCAATCATTAACGAAAATCCTGTTTCAATCGAAGAATAAAGCAAAATCGGAACTCCGCAACCAATGATAAACGCCAATACCAATGCGCTCGAAAGTCCAAGGAAAATATTAAACCAAACCTTGGTTCTCGGAACGGGTTGACTTAAAAGCAACTCCACAAACTGACTGCTATTGTAAACATAAATTGTTGAAAATATAATACTTACTAAAGGAACAACCAACAAAACCACATTAAGCAAACTCAAAGTAGCTTTGGTATAATTACTTTCTAAACCAAGAACTGACCAAGAAAGAATGAACAGCAAAATGGTGTAGAAAATAATGATTTTGTTCTTTAAAATATCGAAAAATATAAAACGTGCGATTTTGTTCATTATCATATATTTTGGCTAAAGCCAATTGGAATTATTTTTTTTAACCAGCGGGCTAAAGCCCGCTCCTATTGATGAAATAAGTATTTTACTTTTTCATTTCCTTTAAAATAGTCACAATCGATTCTGAAATCTTTTCCGAATTGGTTTGGTGTAACAGATCTTCAACCGATTGATGGACAAGGATTTTCCCTTCGTTCATGAAGATGATTTCGCTCACAATGTCATCGAGTTCGCTTAATAAATGCGAGGTGATGATGATAAGTTTACCTTTGTTTTTTTCTTTGATGATTTTCTTTTTCAAAATTTCCGAAGCAAGTGGATCAAGTCCTGCAGTGGGTTCGTCGAGAATGATGATTTTCGGGTCAAACATAAACGCCAAAACGGCACTCACTTTTTGCGTGGTTCCCCCAGAAAGATTACCCATTTTTTTGTCATACATTTTTTCCAACTCGAAATCTTCAAGAAGTTCGGTGTCTAAATGTTCTTCCGATAATTTTCGGGTGTCTTTAATCATTTGGATGGTGTGACCAATCGTCATGTTTTCAGGGTATCGCCCGATTTGAGGCATATAACCGATGTTTCTTCGATAGAGATAATCATCTTTAACGCTTTTTTCGTCTACGAAAATATCGCCGTTTTCCACCACATTCAATCCTAAAATACATTTTATTAAAGTGGTTTTTCCACAACCGTTCGGACCGATCAACGCGATGGAATGACCATTTTGGAAAGACAGATTCACGTCATCAATAGCTGTGAATTTGCCGAATTTCTTGGTGAGATTTTTTACTAATATCATATCTTTTGGCTGGAAGATGGGAGATGGAAGATGAAAGTTTACAAAAGAACTTCTAAAACTCGCCCATTAATTTTCATTATTAATTTCTAAATGCAATTATTTGGTTCATTAAATTAAAACACTTGTCGTAGTTTTCTTGAAAGAATTTCTTCGCCAAATTCCATCGACTTTTGCCCAATTATTAATTTCTCAGATTTAAGATTCATATCTCTAAATTTTTACTTTTTTTTCTTCCCGCTTCCATCTTCCCGCCTTAAATTTTAATTTTCTTCATCAGTGGCTCCTCATCCACAAAACTTTCGGGAGTGAGACTTGGAATTATCTTTTCCGTTTTGTCAAGCAAATCCACAATAAATGTTTTAAATAAGAGCATTACCGACGGATTTTTTTCCACGAGATAAGAATATAGACTTAAAGGATGAAATTTCACGTCTCCTGTTCCGTCTTTGTTGAGGTCGTAGCCTTCATATTTGTCCCAATAATTTTTCTTGAAATCGTTCATCACCATTGTTCCGTTGGTGCTTACATCGAAGGTGTTGTTGATGAAATTATTGTTGATGACGCGGTTTTCCATACAATTCGCATTGATTTTCATTCCCCATCCGTTGTTTTCGAAATCATTTTTATAGAAATCGATTTTTGTGGCTCCGTCAAGGAAAATGGCGACCGTGTTACTCTCAAAAATATTGTGTTTGATTTTACTGAAAGAAATGTCTTTTAATAACAACCCATAACTTCCATCTCCCCAATTGTTGACAAATCGGTTTCCGACCATTCCCACATTATTGCTGTACATCACGGCAACTCCAGCATTGTTGTTGTCGAAAGTGTTGTTCACATATACATTGTCATTCGCAAACATAAAATGCAAACCATACCTTAAATTTTTTACCGAATTGTTGTGGTAAATGTAGGAATTGATGACCTTTTCAAGGTAAATTCCGTCTTTGTGACCTGAAATGTAATTATTTTTAATCCAAATTTCCTGACTTACCCATGCATGGATTCCATCGCCGCTCCCTTCTTGAGATTTTGCACGAGTGGAAGTGATTTTGTTGTTCTGAATCAAACATTTATAGCCACGCTGAATGTAAATTCCAAAATAATTATTCTCGAAAATATTGTCTTCAATGGTGGTGTACTGGCTGTTGTAAAGACGAATTGCACCAATATTTTCCACCTCATCTTCGCCTGAATTGATGATTTTAAACCCCTTCAAAACAATGTGATTCGCGCGGAAAGACAAAATTTCATATTTCATTTCGCCATCCAAAATAGGTCTTCCAATTCCAATAATTGTCAAAGGTTTGGTAATGTTGATGTTGCCTTCTTTGTAATGGCCACTTTCCACTAAAATACTGTCGCCACTTTGTGAGGAGGCGACAGCGCTTTGTATGGTTTTAAATTTTTCGTTCTTCCCGACTTTTAAAATGTTTGAAAAAATAAAAATGGGGAGAAACAGAAACAATACTCTGAACATCAATAACTTATTTGGTTAAACTTGCGCCCAAAGTTGCTGCTGCTTTTTCTGCTGCCGATTTGTTTTGATAAGCCTGTGTATTTCCACCCATTGGTGATTTGATGTTTCCACCTTTAATAAAAGTCGCTTTAGTGGTTTCCAAAAATTTTTCGGACGGAAAATCAATTACATATTTTTTGGCATTGGTTGCTTTGTCGGGATTGGAGCTTTCGTACATCGTCATACAGCTGATGTCGTCGAATTTGTAAACCTTTCCTTTTTGGGTGATTAATTCTGCCGCATATTTCAGTTCGGTAATGGTCATTTTGCAGTTGTCGCATTGGTCTTTACCAAGAAGAAAATCTTTCGGACCTGATTGTTGACAAGACATAAATGCCAAAACTGAACCTGCAATGATTAAACTTTTTTTCAATTCCATAATATGTTGAATTATTTTTTAAGGGATTAATTTCATAAAATTTCAGGCAGTTTTCGCTTTTCTGAATTCAATAAAAGCTAAGATAATCAAAATCGCTGCAACTGCAAACATGATGATTCCGCCAATATCGGGATAAGAATATGCACCGAAATTGAGAAGCTGTTTAAATCCAATCAATGGCGGCTGATAACTCATTCCAGGAACTACAATCGCTGCATTTGGATCGAGATTGTGACCATAATCGTACTCCCACATCCAAAAATCTACCATAAACGCAACTCCGAAAATCAGAAATAAAACAGTTGTAAGGTACAGCCAAATTTTCTTGTTTAAAAATGCTGCAACCAAACATATTATCGCAAAAAATCCGAGGGCATAAGGAAGAACTTTAAATTCCCAAAAATCTTCCTGATGAATGGTTTTCATTCCGATATAGTGATTCAAGCCGTTGATGATTTCGTAATCACCCGTGATTTTGTTGGACCATAGAAACATTCCTAATCCTTCCGGATATTGCGGAGCTTCCAGATAAATTGCCCACAATGGAACAAAAATGCTTACTATCAAACTTATTCCGCAAACGATAAGCAGTATTCTTGACAGTTTTGATAATGAATAATTTTTCATTGTTTTTTAATTTTACACTTTTAAAAGTGTGTTTTGTAACCTATGTTACAGAAGTAAAAAAGGGCAGTGAAAACCGCCCTTTATTTTTATTCTGTTTATTTGGTTTCACCTTGTTTTACAGGACCTTGTGCATTGTCTTTCTTATTATTCAGTGAATAAATTAAAGGAGTGCTGCTTCCTGCAGGTGATACTCTTACGTAACCTTGCATTTCTTGGTGTAGTGCAGAACAGAAGTCGGTACAATACATCGGATACATTCCTGCTTTTAGAGGTTTCCAAAGTAGGGTGCAAGTTTCTCCAGGCATAATTAAGAGTTCGGCATTTTGTGCGCCTTTGATTGCGAATCCGTGTGGAACGTCCCAATCTTGCTCAAGATTTGTAACGTGGAAGTAAACTTCGTCACCGACTCTGATTCCTTCAATATTGTCGGGAGCGAAGTGAGAACGGATGGAGGTCATATAAACATGAACCTTGTTTCCTTCTCTTACCACTTTGCTTTCCGCTTCACCTTTAGTTGCATAAGGGTGCTGATTTTCAGCAATCTTGAAGAATTTCACCTGATTTTTAGAAATTAAATCTCCCGGACAAGCTTGTGCATAATGCGGCTCACCAAAAGTAGGGAAGTCAAGCAAAAGCTTCATTTTGTCACCACTGATGTCGTACAACTGTGCAGATTGCGCCAATTCAGGACCTGTTGGTAAATATCGGTCTTTGGTAATTTTGTTGTATGCTACCAAATATTTTCCGAAAGGTTTTTTGCTGTCTCCACCTGGAATCATCAAGTGACCAACGGAGTAGAAAGTAGGCTGTCTGTCAAGAACTTTCAAATCTTTGATGTTCCATTTCACCACTTCAGAAGAAACGAACATAGAAGTGTAGGCATTTCCTTTTCCGTCAAACTCGGTGTGAAGCGGACCTAATCCCGGTTTTTGAACCTCACCGTGAAGAGCGGCTTCATATTTAATAACAGTTACACCGTCATAATCTCCACTAAACGCTTTGTCAGCAATTGCTTTCTGAATTTTATCAAAACTGAAAACAGGGATTAAAGCTGCCAATTTACCTGAACCAATGATGTATTCACCAGTTGGGTCAACGTCACATCCGTGAGGAGATTTTGGACAAGGAATTAAATACATCGCTTCCTTCATATCTTCCACAGAAAGTACAGTAACTTCTTTTTTCATGGTTGAAGTTGCAGTGTGTGTTTTCTCGTCGAATTTATTGTGAGCGTATTCAGTTTGAACTTTTCTACCTTTGCCTGCTTTCACCAATTCGGCTGCTTTTTTCCAGTTCACCGCCATGATAAAGTCTTTATCATTTTGGGAAGCGTTCACTTCAAGAAGCGTGTTTGCTTTCTCTGAATTGTAGCAAGAGAAGAAGAACCAATCAGTAGATTTTCCTTTACCTGCGTGAGAAAGGTCAAAATTAATTCCCGGAGCTTCAATTTGGAAAGATAAATCCATATCTCCGCTGTCTTTATTAATTCCGATAAAAGATAAAACGCCTTTGAAATTTTCTTTCATGGTATTGATAGGAACGTCACCGTTTTTATCATCCGTTGGAACTGCGAAACGTGTTCCTGCAACAACATACTCTGTATTTTCAGTCAAGAAAGGTGAGGAGTGATTTCCCGCAGAATTCGGAAGTTCTAAAATTTCTACTGTTTTGAATGTTTTCAAATCAAGACGAGCCACTCGCGGTGTATTGTTAGCATTCGCAAACAACCATCTTCCGTCCACTTCACCGTTGGTTTGCGAAAGTGAAAGGTGGTGTTGGTCATCCCAAGGAATAAATCCGTGGGAAGTCTGAAGCATCGGTTTGGTTTCTTCGCTGTATCCATAACCGTTTTCAGGGTTTTGGGCGAAAACTGGAAGAACTTTTAGCAATCTTCCGCTCGGTAATCCGTAAACGTTTACCTGCCCGTTGAAACCACCGCTCACGAAGTTGTAAAACTCGTCGTATTTTCCGGGCGCAACGTACACTTTTTCAGCGGCGTCGCCACTTACGGCGTTTTCGGTTCCTTTTGGTTTGCATCCTGTCAAAACTGTAATGGCAGCAATGGCAGAAAGTCCAAATAATTTTAAACTTTTCATTATATATATTGATTAATTGTTTCTTGAGAAGGAATTACTTCGCTCCGTCGATTTCTCGCATGTATTCGAGAACTTCGCGTGCTTCAGTATCGTTCAAACCTTGGTTTGGCATTCTTACCAAACAAAGTTCTAGTTGTTTTTGTAATTCAGGATCTACAGCAATCATTGGATCAGGATTAGAAATAAAATTCATAATCCATTCCGGAGTTTGTCTTGTAGTAACGCCTTTCCAACCCGGGCCCACTAATTTTTCTTCTGTAGGTTTGTGGCAAGAAGTACATTTTACTTCAGCGATTTTTTTACCGGCTGCAGCCATTGCAGGATCGAATTTGCTTACATCAACATTTTCGTGGGGACCAAGACCTCTTTTCGGATCATAAGAAGAAGGACTGGAAGAACTTGCGGTAGTTTCTGTTGTAGCACTAGTTTCGCTAGACGCGGTCGGAATTGAGTCTTTCTTGTCGCCACCGCAAGATAGAAGAGCGAGAGTTACAGCTGCAAAAGCCAATGTTTTTAATGATTTCATATTTTTAATTTTTTATATAACCAAAAGTACCAAGATTTGACTTCACGGGGGTATGATTTGAATCATATACTTAATATGACTTTTATCGTGAATTTTGTTCTCGAAAAAAAGTAATAGATTTGTTAAAATTTAATAATAAAAAGATGAGAAAATTTCTAATTCTAGGCGTTTTAGCTGTTACATTTTCCTGTAGCAAAAAAGTGGAATCCAACGCCGAAAGCAACGTAATGCTTGAAGAACCTGCAGTGGTAGCAGTAGATTCAGCAGCAGCTGGAAAACATGAAGGTTTAGCCCTCATAGAGGGTGCAGATTGCTTGACTTGCCATAAAGTGGACAGTAAAGTTGTGGGCCCTTCTTATCAGGAAGTTGCGGACAAATATACCGATGCAGACATCGACATGCTTGCCACAAAAATCATTGAAGGCGGTAAAGGAAATTGGGGCGAAATCCCAATGACTCCACATGCAGGAATGAGCAAAGAAACTGCAAAAAAGATGGTGGAATATATTCTGACTTTGAAGAAATAAGAACTTTATATACTTAAACTAAGCACTTCATTATTTTAAATGAAGTGCTTTTTCTTGACACCTATACCATAACCCTAAATAAAAAAAGAAGTTGTCTTCATTGAAGACAACCCCTTTTACTTTTTAAACATAAATTTATCTCTTAATCAATTTTGCTGTTTTTACATTTTGGCCATCATTTATTTTAAGAAGATAAATACCCGGAGAAAGTTTTCTAATGTCATAAGATTCACTATAGTTAAATGACTGTATTAGTTTTCCTGCGGCATCGTAAACGAAAACAATGGTGCTTGCCTTTTTGCTTTCAGGGGGTAAGTTCAGTTTAAAATAATCTTTCGCTGGATTAGGATAAAGCACAACTCTATTGTCGTATTGCAAGTTTTCATTAGTTCCTAAAACAGTATAATTGATAATAAAAGGCATATCCATTGTGTAATCTGGTGCCGCTGATGGATTTCCAGCATCTATAAGTGGCGTCCAAGTTGAAGTTGCACTTTGGTATTGAACTGCATTGAAAGTAGCTAATCCTCTCGTTCCCGGCAAAGTTACCGGAGGAGCAAAGTTTCCTGTCGCACCTGCGTCCAATTGAAATTTCAACCAGTAAGTTCCCGCAGCAAGAGTTTTTGAAGCGGCACCTACCACTTTCCAAATTCTTCTCGTCGTTCCTACTGCGCTACCGGGAGCAGGTACACTGGAATTGAAAATTCGATACATCATACCATCACTACTTGATGCAAATCGATTGGTGGTATCGTCCCCAAAAACACTAACCGCTCCTGCAGTCGAAGGATTAGAAGAAAAAATGTTTAAAGTAACCCCCGTAAATGGGCTTGTTGTGCCGGCATAACCTGTTTGGTATCCGAAAAGTTCAATGGAGCTTATTGTCCAACTTTGTCCTGCAGGAATAATAAAATCGTCCGCACAGAAATTGGTACTTGTTCCAACTTTTTGGCAACCTACACCTGCGGTAGTATTAGATTCGGTAGTGTTGCCTGTATTGTTTTGTACTTCAGACCATGTGTAACCAGCGGGTGCGGCTGTACCATTGTTAGAAGTTACGCCCGTACTTAAGCCACCGTTGTTGTATTGTGCAAATGTGATCATTGGCAATAAAGCCATTAAAGAAAATAGTTTTGTTTTCATGGATAAAATTTTTTAAAATTAATGTAAAAATAATATAAAGTTTTTAATATTTTATTATATTGTATATTGATTTTGTATATTAATTTACAAGTAATTATTGATAATTTAAATAAAAACCAGAATGCTTTGATTTATGATAATATGAATGGTTTGATTTACTAATTCTAAAAATCAAAAAAAATGTCAATTTGTCACAAAAATTTCCTTGGTATAAAATTGGAGAAAGGAATAGCAAATCTTAAAATTAAAATTAAAAAATATAAATATTATGAGTAAAATAATTGGAATCGACTTAGGTACGACCAACTCTTGTGTTGCCGTAATGGAGGGTAAAGACCCTGTTGTAATTCCTAACGCGGAAGGTAAAAGAACAACGCCATCTGTTGTGGCATTCACGAAAGACGGAGAAAGATTGGTAGGAGATCCTGCAAAAAGACAGGCGGTAACCAATCCTCAAAATACGGTATATTCTATCAAAAGATTTATTGGAACGCACTTTAAAGACGATGCTTCTGAAATCGGAAGAGTAGCCTACAAAGTAGTTTCCGGACCGAACGATACGGTAAAAGTTAAAATTGACGACAGAGAATACACGCCGCAAGAAATTTCTGCAATGATTTTGCAAAAAATGAAAAAAACGGCAGAAGATTATCTTGGTCAGGAAGTAACAAGAGCGGTAATTACAGTTCCAGCTTACTTCAACGACAGCCAAAGACAAGCCACCAAAGAAGCCGGAGAAATCGCAGGTTTGAAAGTTGAAAGAATTATCAACGAACCAACGGCGGCAGCATTGGCTTATGGTTTGGATAAAGGACATAAAGACCAAAAAATCGCGGTGTACGATTTAGGTGGTGGAACTTTTGACATCTCAATCCTTGATTTGGGTGACGGTGTTTTCGAAGTTTTGTCTACAAATGGTGACACACATTTAGGAGGTGACGATTTTGACGATGTAATTATCAACTGGTTGGTTGACGAATTTAAAAATGAAGAAGGCGTAGATTTGAAAGCGGATCCAATCGCACTTCAGCGTTTGAAAGAAGCGGCTGAAAAAGCAAAAATTGAACTTTCTGCAACTACGCAGACAGAAATCAACCTTCCTTATATCACAGCGACTGCGACAGGTCCAAAACACTTGGTGAAAACGTTGACGAGAGCGAAATTTGAGCAACTTTCCGAAGATTTGGTAAGACGTTCAATGGAGCCTTGTAAAAAAGCGTTATCTGATGCAGGTTTGCAAACTTCTGACATTGATGAGGTAATTTTAGTGGGTGGTTCTACAAGAATTCCAATCATCCAAGAACAGGTTGAAAAATTCTTCGGTAAAAAACCGTCAAAAGGCGTAAATCCTGACGAAGTTGTGGCTATTGGTGCCGCAATTCAGGGGGGAGTTTTAACCGGTGATGTGAAAGACGTTCTTTTATTAGACGTTACACCACTTTCATTGGGTATTGAAACTTATGGTTCTGTTTTCACGAAATTAATTGAAGCAAACACCACTATTCCTACCAAAAAGTCTGAAGTTTACTCCACAGCAAGCGACAATCAGCCTGCAGTTTCCATTAGAGTTGGACAAGGAGAAAGACCAATGTTTAATGACAATAAAGAAATCGGAAGATTTGATTTAACCGACATTCCACCGGCTCCAAGAGGCGTTCCACAGATCGAGGTAACTTTCGATATCGACGCAAACGGTATTTTGAGCGTTTCCGCGAAAGATAAAGGAACAGGAAAAGAACAATCGATTAAAATTCAGGCAAGTTCAGGACTTTCTGACGCTGAAATTGAAAGAATGAAACGCGAAGCCGAAGAAAATGCTTCTGCCGATGCAAAAAGAAAAGAAGAAGTTGAACTCTTCAACAAAGCCGACGGTTTGATTTTCCAAACTGAAAAGCAGTTGAAAGAATTTGGCGACAAACTTTCAGCTGACAAAAAAGCATCCATCGAAACTGCCGTTGCAGAATTAAAAACCGCTTTCGAAGCAAAAGACGCCGATGCTACGAAAACCAAAACCGAAGCTTTAGACGCAGCTTGGATGGCGGCTTCAGAAGAACTTTACGCAGCAGGACAACAAGCGCAAGGTGCAGAACAAGCACAAGGAAATCCTACAGGAAACGCAGGAGCAGCAGAAGATGTTCAGGATGCGGATTTTGAGGAGGTGAAGTAAGTATTGATTAGTATTAATTAATAACAATAATTAAATCGCTGTAAATGTAATATTTACAGCGATTTTTTTTTTTTTTTTTCCATTTTTTATTTGCTTGTTTTTGATTGATTTTTACCCCATTTTGTATCATATTTGTACCGATCGTTAAGTACAGAATATGTGCGCCTTATTAGGTCTTATTTTGGTTTTGCTACCAAATAATAATGAGAATCAAGGATTTTGATAACATTTTAAAATATTTGCCTGTCTTACTTCTTTGTCTTTATATAGGATATTTAGGTAGAAATCATTTTATAAATAAGGGAGCGCATGATTTTGCAGTCAATCTTGTTTTTTGGTTTTATTTTGGTTTTGCAATTTTAAGTTTTGCGATTCTAAATATAATTCTTGACCCAATAGTAACATGCACAGTAAAGCGATTTTCTAAGAATGCAAAATCGAAGTTGGTGGAACAACAAGAAACTGATCCAAATCATACTAAAATACTTAGCTCAGTAGAAAAATTAGAAATTCCAATTGAAAATATTGCAGATATCCATTCAGTAAGTAAAACTCAGCAAGAGAAAAAAATACAACAAGGCCAAGAAAAATTGCAAATAGCAATCAATTATACCAAACAGAAATTTGCGCTGTATGTTTCAGACCTAGATTTAGATTTTATTTGTGAGGCAGTTGCTTCTTACTCAGGGAAAGAAAATATTTCAGATCAATATTAGTTGAAACAAACTCACTTAATACTATAGACCTTTATCACTGCGGTTGGAATATATGGAATCATTTTAAAGTAAGCCAGCAAATTGAAATCGCCAATTTTCTAAAACTTGTTTTTGCTCAATCATTGAAAGAAGTTGAAATAGATACTATAGAAAGTCATTTAAAAGATGATCCCAAAAAAGGACTAATTACAATCAAAGAATCTCTCTCTGATTAATAAAAATTACAAAACATAGTGTTTTGTGTGTGATTCCTCTGTGATTGCGTGTTTATCCTCATCACAGAGGAATCTCTTTATAATATTGCACCAAAACAATCGTAAACGATACTTATGGATGCACACGAAATCGGGAAAATAATGAGCAAGAGCAAAAATGGGTTGTTAAATCAAAAAGATAATAATAGATTAAAGTTTCTTAGATACATTTTATAAAGTATAAATTTAGTTGAAACAAATTTATAGTTTTGAAGTTTCTAACTTTTTTAATAAAATGATATGATAATTTTGTTGTGATATTTATAGAGTGAAATGCAACTAAAAAGTTACAATTTAGTATCTTTGAACTTTAGTTGTAAAAATATGAAAATAGGAATTTTGATAAGAGATGCTCGAAAAAGAAAAAAACTAACCCAAGAGCAACTGGCTCAAAAGGTTGGAAAAAAAAGAAGTTATATTTCTAGAATTGAGAGCGATGAAACCAATAGTATAAACATCAAAACTTTGACGGAAATTGTAGAGAAAGGATTGGATGGAGAGTTAAAAATAAAATTTTAGTATGGCTTTTAATGAAGATTCTCGTGTAAAAATTCCTGCAATTTTGCATTTAACACGATTGGGATACGAATATATCCCAAAGTATAAACACACTGATGTTAATACAAATAATATTTTTGTTGAAGTATTTAAAGATTCAATTAAAAAAATAAATCCAGAGATTACAGATGATGAATTAAATGACTTTCTTCAAGAAATTGAATTAAAACTTGATTATGATGATTTAGGCGAAAGCTTTTACAAAATACTTACCGTTCCTACAAAATGGAAACTCATTGATTTTGAAAAAATTACCAACAATAAATTTCATATTACTACAGAATTAACGTGTAAGAATGGTGATGAAGAATTTAGACCAGATATAACGATTTTTATCAATGGTTTGCCTCTATCTTTTATAGAAGTTAAAAAACCAAACAATAAAGAAGGAATTATTGCTGAAAGAAAAAGAATAAATACACGTTTTCAAAATAAAAAATTCAGACGTTTTGTTAACATCACTCAATTAATGGTTTTTTCCAACAATATGGAATACGATGAAGAAACTATTGATACCATTCAAGGAGCATATTATGCTACATCGTCTTACAATGAACCGATATTTAATTTCTTTAGAGAAGAAGAAGTTTTTGATTATCATCACCTATTAAATAATCTTAATGAAGAGTTAGAAAACTCAATTCTTAAAGACAATAATTTAAGTGTAATTAAACATTCTAAAGAATACGAACTAAATAAGAGTTATAATACACCAACGAACAGGATTATAACCTCACTTTATAGCAAACAAAGATTTTTATTTATTTTGAAGTATGCTTTGGTTTATGTGCATAAAACAAATGAAGATGGAAAGCCAAATATAGAAAAGCATATTATGCGATATCCGCAGATTTTTGCTACTAAAGCAATTGCCCAAAAAATCAAAGAAGGAAATAAAAGAGGTATTATTTGGCATACACAAGGTAGTGGTAAAACAGCTTTAGCATATTATAATGTTAAACATCTACAAGATTATTTTCAAAAAGAGAACACCATTCCCAAATTCTATTTTATTGTAGATAGATTAGATTTATTGAAGCAAGCAAAAACTGAATTTATTAACAGAGGTTTATCTGTAAATATTGTAAATTCTAAACAAGAATTCGTTTCGGATATTAAAAAAGCAAGTGCATTGCACAACAGTTCTGGGAATAATGAAATTACGGTTGTTAATATTCAAAAATTTTCTGAAGAATCTAGTTCAGAAGCTATTAATGATTATGACATTAATATTCAAAGGGTTTATTTTCTAGATGAAGTACACAGAAGTTATAATCCAAAAGGTAGTTTTTTATCAAATTTGATTAATTCTGATAAAAACGCAATTATTATTGGATTAACAGGAACGCCTTTAATTACTAAAAATCTTTATTCTAAAGACTTATTTGGTGATTATATTCACAAATATTACTACAATATGTCTATTGCTGATGGTTATACTTTGAAATTAATTAGAGAAGGTATAGACACCAGTTATAAAATGCAAATGAAGGAGATTCTAGATGAGATAGAAATATTGAAGGGAGATTTAAATAAAAAAGATGTTTTTGCTCACCCAAAATTTGCAAGACCAATGCTTGATTACATTCTAAATGATTTCAAAAATTCTAGAGTTAAGTTTGGTGAAGATATTGGTGCAATGGTAGTTTGTGATAGTTCAGAACAAGCCAAAGAAATGTTTGGCTACTTTCAAGAATTATATGGTGAGCAAAAAACAGATTATAGAGTTGTAGCAGAGGAAAGGGAACCTTACGGAAACCGCAATAATAATGAAATAAGAGGAGCTCTTATTTTGCACGATGTTAATGATAAAGACACTAGAGGAAACCAAGTAGATGATTTTAAAAAAGGGCAAATTGATATTCTATTCGTTTACAATATGTTATTGACGGGTTTTGATGCATCAAGATTGAAAAAACTCTATCTCGGTAGAATTGTAAAAGACCACAACTTACTCCAGACTTTAACCAGAGTGAATAGACCTTACAAGAAATTCAGGTACGGTTTTGTGGTAGATTTTGCTGATATTCGCTCTGCTTTTGATAAAACAAATAAAGCTTATTTTGATGAATTGCAAAAAGATTTCGGAGAAGATGAAATGCAGCATTACCGTAATCTTTTTAAATCTGAAGAAGAAATAGAACAAGAACTACAAGATATTAAAGAAACGTTGTTTTCTTTCAATACCTTAAATGCAGAGATTTTCCAGCAACAGATTAGCCAAATACAATCCAGAGAAGAAATGCTCAAAATTGTAAAAGCTTTACGAAATGCAAAAGAGCTCAACAATCTTATACGATTTTACGGTTTTGAAGATTTACTAGAAAAAATAGATTTCTTTAAACTTGGGCAATTGTTGCGAGAAGCTCAAGCACATTTAGACAATCTCAATTTCCGAGACCAATTAGAAAATTCTGCAGATACAACCAATCTTTTAAACGTAGCTTTAGAGGACATTATTTTTATGTTCCGCAAAGTTTCTGAAGAAGAACTCATTTTGGCAGACCAGCTCAAAAACCAGTTACGTTTAACCCAAATTCCGCAATAGAAAAAAAAGAGTATTTTAGTATTCTAATATCCAACTGCGTAGCAGTAGAAAAAAATAAGCGATGAAATTCGATCTATCCTTTACCAATAAAGAGATTACGCCTTGGGGAGGCATGGTGTTTTTAAAGCAAATGTTGGACAAAATCGGCTTTAGAGAGCAAATTGAAAAATGCGAATCTTTACCTGTGTCACTTTCCAATAATTCTTATAAAAAAGAAGTTTTGCTTGAATCTTTTATTACGAGTATTTGGTGTGGCGCCAATCGTTTTTTGCACACAGAAATTACCCGTGCAGATAAGGCTCTTGGGGAAATATTTGACTGGCGAAAGACCCCTGCTCAGGACGCATATAAACGCTATTTTGGCAAGTTTACACAACACATCAACCAGCAAGTTGGGCATCATTTTTTCAGTTGGTTTTTTCAGAATTTGAACCTCAATTATTTTACGTTAGACATTGATTCATCTGTAATTACTCGATACGGAGAGCAAGAAGGAGCAAAAAAAGGCTACAATCCTAAGAAAAAAGGAAGAAACAGCCATCATCCTATCATTGCATTTGTGAACGATGTAAAGATGGTCGCTAATTTTTGGCTCAGGAGCGGCAATACTTCTTCGGCAAATAATTTTGTAGGATTTTTAGAAGAAACACTCTTAAATTTTGGGGATAAGAAAGTAGGATTAGTTCGTTTGGATAGTGGTTTTTTCCAGAAAGACATTATGGATTATCTTGAATTAAAAACACTCCAATACATCATCGCTGCAAAATTTACTCACCCCATTCAACACTTGATAGACCAGCAAGATTTTTGGATAAAAGTTGATGAGGGCATCGAAATTTGCGACAAATATTATCAAGCAAAAAACTGGGAAAAGCCAAGAAGGATAGTCATTGTAAGGCAAAAAATAGCACAACGGCCGAATGCGGCAGGCCGAATATTAAGCCTGTTTCCGGAAGATGAAATCCATAGAAATTATCGCTATTCAGCCTATATTACCAACCAAGAACAATCGGCAACAGATGTTTGGAGAACGTACCGAAACAGAGGCGATGCAGAGAATCGAATCAAGGAATTAAAGGCAGATTTTGGAGCCGAAAGTTTTAACCTTAAAGGCTTTTTCCCTACAGAAGCTGCACTTATATTTTCGATGATTGCTTATAATCTGATGTCAATTTTCAGACTGTTTGTTCTTCAGGAAAAAACGCAGAAAACATTATCTACACTACGATATAGAACCTTTGCTATTGGAGCTTATTTTGAAAAAGTAGGTGACACACTCAAACTGAATATTGCACTCACCAAAAAACGCAGAAAATGGTTCGTCGGAATTTGGGATTACCCCATAGACTTATCTCAAAAAATTTCAACTGCGTGATTTGGGTTAATTATTGCAACTGAAATTCTTTAAGCAGGTTGCTTCTCTCTGATTTGTATCAATAATCAAATAGTAATGATTTTATAAAACCCTTCTGGCAAAAAGAAATGCTTTGTTCCAATATTTCTCATTGAGAGAAGAAATGATGACTCCTTTTGTGGTGGAAGCGTGTATAAAAGTAATTTCGCCTTTATTTTTAATCTCTCTTACGATTCCTACATGAGAGATTTCTCCGCTTTTTGCGGTAGAAAAAAACAACAAATCACCCGGTTTTGCATCAGAAACATCTATTTTTTTGCCTTTTGTTGCTTGTTCTGCTGAGCGTCTTGGCAATTTAACATCCTGCGCATCAAAAACAGTGATTACCAAACCGCTGCAATCTAAACCAGACTTTGTTTTGCCACCAAATTTATATGGAGTTCCTAAGAAATCTTCTGCTTCTTCTAATATTTTATTTACTGTAGAAGAGTTTTTGCCTACAAATTTAGAATTCAGATTCCTTAAATTTTCTGTTGGATAGTTGGTTTTAGGTTTAGTTACACCAGAATTTCTTGAACCACAAGAAACAAGAATTGCAAGTGTAAAAATGAGGAAAAATATATTTCTTTTCATACAAAAAGGGATATGCATATTTTAAGAACTAAAATGTTCTGTATATGTACTGAAGCCTTCTGCGACTACTTTTCTACAAATATAAAACTATTATCAAAAAAAAATCTGCAGACTATAAAAATATTCTGCAGATAAAGTAAATATTAAAAATAAAAACACAAATTAGCTTAATTCTTCTATCTTGAGTATGCCAGAGCGGTTACAAGCAATACGAAATCTTTTGTAATCTATCTTATTTTCGTATCTAAATTGCATTACGATGTTGATGTAATATACTTTGTTGGCTTTTATAATATCAATATTATCCTCATTATCAAGAACATAAAGAGGAACTCTGGGATTATCCATCTTTTGGGTAAAACTGTTGATGTAGAACCGCATAATATCATTTATCCCAGAGATAATGTATTTGCTGTTTTTCTCTAGTTTGTCTCTATCTATTCTTACTCTTTTACGGTAGAGCAATATTTTCTCATCGTTTATTCTGTTTTCTGCTTCTAGTAAAGAAGATCTGCTTCTAAATTGATTAACTTCTTGTGGTATTTTTTTCTCAGAAATAAAATCAACTCCTTCTTTGCTCCAGCCAATTGGCAAATCTTTTACGCTGATGTTTATTTTATTATCATAATATTTAGGGCCTAATTTATGGGCAAAATAAAACCTCATCAGATCTTTAATTCTATCTTTAAGCATATAACTTACCACAAGTGCTGCGAAAAGTGGCATTGTGAAGTTGCCAAACTTTTGTTGAAAAGAAAAAGCAATTGCTGTTGCAAAAATCATAGAAACACCAGCTGCAATGCTATAATAGATTTGTTCTACAAAAAAACCATCTCTTTTTTGGTCTGATTTAAGATACAAATCGCTTTCAATATATTTTTTGAGAACACCTTGTTTATAAATAATTTCCTGGTTATTTTCTTGATCTTCTTCGTTTATAACCTGGTATTTTTTTTCATTTTTATATTTGAATTCAGACTTCAATAAGTTTTTAAGATTATTAATGATTTCATCTTTGTTTTCGAGCTGATTTTTTTCTAAAAAACGAATCAGTCTATATGTGTGCTGATCTATAATATTGCTCATAAACTCATCCCCGAAGAAGAAATAATTAAGAACTTTTTCTGAGACTGTTGGCACATTAATAATAGTTCTCAGACTGCGATATTTATTCGTAATCTGTTGAAGGTTATGTATGTAATTTTCGCACAAATAAGGAATATCTTCTTTAAGAGGATTATTGAAGATATGCAAAATCTCATCTCGCATAGAACTCTTGAGAATCGCCATAAACATTTTGATTTGATACTCATACTCTCTTCTGCTGGTACGTGTAGAATCTGAAGCCATTTGTCTGAAAGAATTTTCTAAATGGTATATTGGCGAACCTTCTGCCCCAATAATTTCTCTGAGCAGATAAACCGGCGTAATAAGTCTTACATTAGATTTTACATCAATATAAAACTGCTTTTTACTGTACGTTAACGAATTGATATCTAAACTATTGGGAATATAAAACCATGTATTAATGGCAAAATCATTAATTCTGGTTTTTCTTCTCACCACAAAACCAACTTTAAATTCTATAGAGAATTTGTCATGAATTTTCGCTTTAATATCAATCATTTCACTTATTTTTTTTAAAAGAATAATCCGTTAGTATATCCTAACCATCTTAACACTGTTTCTCCCCAAACAATAATCATTAACCAGCTAATCAACATCATTGCAATACCAAATTTAAAAGTATCTGTTATACTATATTGATTGGTGGTGTATAACAATGCAGCTGGCTTACTATTGAAGGGCAATACATATACATGTTCTATTAATAAAGCTAAAGGAAATGCCAAACTAAGTATAGGATATCCAAATCTATTAGCAATTCCTATAGCAATAGGGATAAAAATAAGCGCACGCATTGTTTTTGATTGAAATAATAACGCAGAGAAAAGCATTAAACCTGTTAAAACCAAATACAATACCCAAAAAGGTGTAGCTTGACTAATGCCTAAACGATTGAAAGTTACCTCAACTAAAGTAGCTGGTAAACTGGTAGCTTCTAAACCTGCGCCTAAAGTGTAAGCCCCAGCAGAAAATATCATTAAATGCCAAGGGATATCTATATCATTCCATTTTACAACGCCTATTTTTGGGGTAAGTGCAGCCACAGCACCAATAAAAGCTACAACCGTTTGGTTAATACCATGTTGTTTATCGGTTGCCCAAAGAATTAAAACACATACAAAAATTGCGATTGCTTTATATTCTTCTTTGGTTATTTTACCCATTTTTAAATATTCTTCTTTAAGACTTTGCAAACCACCTTCAATCTGTGGTTGGTCTTCTCCTTTTTTAAGCGGAAACATAATCTTTGCACCTACAAGCCAACCTAATAAAATAAGTATTATTGCTAATGGAAATGCTGCAATAAACCAATCTTGGTAGCTGAATAAACTCCAACCCATAGCGCCTGCGATAAGAGAAGCGGCCAAAAGATTAGCTCCAGAGCCTGTAAGAAAACCAGAAGCACCAATATTAATCTGGAAGAGGTTTTGCAAAACTAAATTTCTGCCAAAATTATTTCTATTATTACCACCTGTTGCTCCATAAATGGCTGCAATAACCATAAATATTGGAAGTAAAATGGTAGCTTTAGCTGTTGTAGCAGAGATAAATGCAGATAATACAATATTAATTACTAAAAAACTAAAAATTACCCAAAAAGAATTCTTCCCGAATTTGATAACAAACCATAAGGCAAAACGTTTAGCAGCTTGTGTTTTCACCAACATACTCGCTAAAACAAATGATAAAATATTGAGCCACATTACAGGGTGACCTAACTGAGAGAAAGCTTCTTCTTGCGAAGTAACATTGGTTAAAACAATTGCCAAAATTACAAACAAAGAGGTAAGGTAATTAGGTATTGCCTCTGTAATCCAGAGAATAATAGCCGCAACAAAAATAGCCAGCATTGCATAATTAGATCTTTCGAAACTGGCTTCACCAATTTCTTTATATCTCGCTAACGCTTCTTTGCCAAGAACATTTACGTCTATTTGATTAAGAAAAGGTATATCTACCACAAAATACAAGAGTATAAAAGCTAAAATAGACACAGGTCCACCTACTTTCATCATCCATTTTTCTACTCCTGTTTTTTGTATTTTAGGGAGTTTTTCTAGTTTATAATTATCCATATCCAATGGATTGAAATCTGCATTCTTTTCCATCATTAAATTTTTAATTTAATTTGATACAAATTGCCCGTCTTATCACAACCAATCCAGGCAATATTTTTTTCTCTATCAATGGCAATTGCTTCGGCTTTTCTTACCATTGGTATATTTTGTTGAGCAATGATTTGCCCGTTGAGATTACAATGTGTAATCTGGTATTTTTTACTATCTACTAGCCAAAGTGTATTATCTGTAGCATCATAGAAAATATCAGATAAAAAAGTTGAAAAAGGAACATCAAAATAAGACATTTTTTTATCTTTTAAATGATATTTAAAAATTCTACAAGGATCTGCTTGGTTGGCTATATAAAGGGTATCTTTACCATAAGAAACCCCTTCAATCCCTCTGTTATAAGTTGCATTAGGTACGGTAACACTCACTACTTTATCTATTTTCTTTTCGTCTGAATTGAGTTGATAAACCGACATGGTATTCTCATCTGCCAGATAAACTTTACCGTTTTGTGGGTTTATTGTAATGGCTTCAAAATCACCAAATTCATCAAAAGGCAATTGTCTTTTTATTTTACCCTGAAAATCTAATTCGTAGATATTTCCTTTATCCGTAACTGCTAATAAAAGCGTTTTGTCTTTATTAAAACAAATCCCAGAAAGGTTTTTAAGGCCTGTTTTATAGACTTTCCAATCTTTATCAGGCTTATTATTAAAAACAGCAGCAGCGCTGCCTTCTTTATAGGAATCGGGTAAGAAGACAGCCAAAGCTACTGTTAATATGTTTTTAAGTACTACCACTTAGTAAAAGGGTTTTTCATTAACATGGAGTTATAATATTTAACATCTCCTGTTACTTCTTCTCCTAGCCAATCGGGCTTTGCAAAATCTTCTTCTTCGCTGCTTAGCTCTACTTCTGCAACGGTAAGACCTTGGTTTTCGCCATAGAATTCATCAACTTCATAAGTATGAGGGCCTGCAACTACATGGTATCTTGTTTTATCGATAACGCCAGGTTCACAAATTTTAAGCAATTCATTCACTTCTTCTACAGGGATTTCTTTTTCCCATTCGTATCTGCTTGCGCCAGACGCATTACCAATTCCTTTAATGGTAATAAAACCTTTATCGCCTTTTACTCTAACTCTTACTGTACGTTCTGGAATAGAAGACAGGTATCCTTGTGTAATTCTTGTACTTTTAGTAGATAAAGATTTATAATCTCCGTTTACTAAAAATTTACGTTCTATTTCTTGTGCCATATTATTCAGTTTAATTAGTTAGCTAAAGGTTTATTAATCATCCCGATTACTCTTTTTATTGCTTGAAGGTAGTTAATGTTTTCAACACCTTCTAATTTTACGTCTTGAATTGTTTTTTTAATATCTTCCAATTCCGTAGATTCTGAGTTAATCGTTACGATTTTCGCACCATTTATCAGTACATTTCCTACTTCGCAGATGGTATCGTTCACCATATAACCGAAACGTTGTTTATGCACTTTTACCGCTGCTAAATCTGGGTGATTTACAATCATCTCTAAAAACTCTTCGTAAGTGTAAGTTTCTTTGGTTAACTCTGGCATTTCTACCATAAATGCAGGGAAGACTTCGTTTTTAAGCACTTCGGCAGAGATTGGAAACTCGCCCTTCATTAAAGGATTCCATTGCTCTAGATTATCTACGGTTTGTACATAGGTTTTAATATCCATTTTACCATCTCTAATTTTGGTATTGTTGATATCATTGGTTCTAGATAAGATGTAGATTTCGTCGCTGCTTCTTTCCCAAACTTTTTCTGGTACGGGAACGGATAGTCTAGCCATTCTTTTTGCAGCTTCATCAAAATTTTGTCCGAAAGAACGGAACTCGAATCTAGGTTTTGAGATTGCGCCAATCTCCATTTGTTCTTTACTCATTGTAAAATGTATTATGTAATGATTTGTTTGTTAGTTTGCGTTGTTGTTAGATGCTGCTTTTGTAGGTGTTGTGAAGGTTACATATGTGGTAGAAGCATCTGGTTTTCTACCATAAGATTTTTTACCAGAGAGATTGATTCCGTTAAAATCTAAAGAAGTAACCAATACACCAGAAGGATCATCAAGAAAAACAGCATCTCCTGAAGTACTTAACCCAAAGGTTACGGTTTCGCCATTATATTCTGTAGGAATTGCAACAAAACCTTTAGAAGGAACTTTAATATCACCTAAAATTCTTTTTGCTTTTGTCCCATTAGATGTTTTAATACCATCATCATAAAAAGCATAGCCGTTAAGATTAACTTCTATATCAGAATCATTATAAATTTCTACCCAGTCTGGATTTGTAGAATCTTTAGTTCCGTCTGCAAAAGCTTCGTTAATGAAAAGTTTAACTAAAGTAGAAGCTCCTACTTTGTAACTGATGAATGAGGTTGGTGCTTTCGCTGGATAATAAACAGTTAAGTTGTTTTCATTAATTGCTTCAACATAATATTGCACTGTTGTATCTTTAGGAAAAGCTGGTAATGTTGCGGTATAGATAAATTTTTCGCTTGCAGCCATATCTATCGCTGTAAAAGTGGATTCTGCCGCGGTTTTATAATACAGTTTAACTGTTTTTAGACCTTTAAGATCTGTTACTTTTGCGGTTACCGTAACTGTTTCTGTAGAACTAGGTGCCAATGGCAAACCAGCTACATTTACTATGGTTGCGGGACCAACGTACATTTCATCATCAACACAAGAGTTAAGCCCTATGATAGATAAAATAAGTATTGAAATTTTTAATAAATTTTTCATTGTAAAAAGGATTTAGAAATTTTAAAAATCAATTTGAATTCTAGCTGATAGCATATTATAATCTACACCTGCTTTACCATTAGACTCGGTAACTTGAGAAGGGTCTTTTGTAGGGTTTCCGTACACATCGTGTCCTACGTATAATTTACCTTTACCATTGGCGTATCTATCATTATTACTGTATTGATAGTTAAGAGAGAATCTCACGTTTTTAGAAGCATAGTAATTAACCCCGAAGGTATAATTCTCACCAGAACCGCCGTAAATACCACCGCTGTTAAGGTCCATATAATCATATCTTGCAGCAATTTCTATATCTCCCCAAGATCTTCCTCTTGTAATTTGATTAAATTTTGCGCCTCCGTAATCGTAATTATGTTTACCACCGAATAATAAATAACTTGCCATTACATACGCTCCGCGGAATTTTTTAGTGCTTTTATCTTGTGTAGATGGTGCGCTATCTAAAATATAAACATTGTCTTGCACATAAGCAGTCTCAAATCTAAAAGCTTTGTAATGACCAGCCAATTCGTATGTTGAGAACAAACTATAATCTACATTAGGTATAACATCTGTATCCAGATATTTTTTTCTGTTGATGCTTGTTGCGTTTCTAGAACTAATTCTTACACCTCCATATTCACCAGGATCTACGTCTGTAGAAGGTTCTCTTCTAGAAACAGCTGTACCGATGTGCAAACTAGCATCAGAGTTTTTATAAAGCGGTTGGAATACTACTTTAGCAGTATGTGCTAAACCTTCTTTTCTGCCATAATCTTTATTATTATCTTCAACATAAGTTCTGGTTTCGGCATCTTCTACTGCGTGAAAAAACAATCCATAAGAAGCGAATAACCATTTTTTCTGATATTTAGCATTTACCCCCATACTGCGGCTTGGCCCTAAGGTATTTGCCATCATAGGTCTTTCCATTAAAGGCTGATAACGTGATGAAGTATTTCTAGACAACTGGAAATTTTCTTTAAAGTTACCTGCTTGTAACTCCCAATCGCTAAAACCTGTATATCTTACGATTGCATCTTTAAGTTCTACAACTCCATTCGCAAAATTAACATCTACTTCTCCGTACCATTTAGGAGTTACTTGGCCTTTTACGGCAAAACGTGCTCTTCTTATACTACCGCCATCGCCAATAGGATCATAGTCTTTATCTTGTCCCCAGAAAGTAGCAGCATCTACGTGTACACGTATATCAAACCAGATTTTATATTCAGAATCTTTAGACTCCATAACCAGAATACCATTTCGCTCTTCAGTTATTAGAGGTTTTCTGTCAACTTTAATTCCGTATTGATCTAACTTTACAGAATCTTTTTCGTTTTGGGCATAGGCTGTGAGTGACAAGCCTAGGCATGCCATAGAAAGTATAAACTTTTTCATGGTGAATTATTATTTAAATTTTAAATTGTCTTTAAATACGCAATAAGGTTTTGGTCGTGTGATAGCCCCAATTTTGTCCGCAATCTATAGCGAGCTATTTCTACACTTTTGGGTGAAATATTGGTAAGTGATGATATATGTTTAGAAGAGAAACCTAACCTTAGTAAGGTTACCAATCTCTTGTCGTTTTCAGTAAGAATAGGATGATGTTCCGTAAGTCCGATATTAAAATCTTTATGCAAAGTTTCTATTTGAGCATAAAAACTTTCAATCTCCTGAGAGAAACTCATTTTCTGATAAATAAGTTTAGTTAGCTCATCAATTTTTTTATTTTTTTCTTCTAAAAAACCCACTTCATTAATCTTCTTAAGTTCTTGATGGATATTTTCTAAGAACAATTTTTGTTCACTAATATTGAGTGCTATATTGGTAAGTTCTTGTCTTTTGAGCTCTAACTTAGTATTTAAACTTTCGTTTTCTAATAAAACCGTTTTAACCTCCATCACAGAAAGTGATTTCTGATTGTTAAAAAGATTTTCCTGATGGATTAGCGCTTCTTTTTGTGCTTTAATTTTTTGTTTATTTTGTTTGATGATGTAAAACAAAGCACCACTTAACAATACAATAATTGAAAACAATACAATTGGTGTTGCCAGATTAATAATCTGTATTGCACTATCTCTTGGTAAAACTGGCTTCTGCTCATTAATGAACTGAATATTCACCAAATGTAACAATACATAAGACAAACCAATTGCCACAAAAGGTACAGCTATTAAAGTTAAAAACCATTTTGCAAATTCTTCTTTTCGGATTTCTACATTTCGATTGTGATAAGCATTTCCTAAAATCGCTCCAAAAATAAGCTGCGGTGTAGAAATTGGTATAAAAAAGAAAGGCAAAGAAAAAATAAAAAGTACAACTGAAGCAGAAAATATTACGATAAACGCCGTTTCTGAGTTAGGAATAAAATTATTTTCAGAAAATACAGCAATTTTGCGTTTTGTATTATAAAAAGTAACTACAGCAATAATAAACAGTGAAACAAAATATACCAAATATAATGAGCTATAAGAGGTACCGTCTAGTGCCAAATACAAATCTGTTTTTATTGTACTTTCTAAAAAAGCTAATAAAACACCATTATTAATTCCCCAAAGAAAGAAAAAAACACCTGCAACAATAATAATAGCCCATTTAAGATAAAAATGCATCTTAATGTAATGGATATTGGTATTTAGAATGTATTTTTTATATAAAAAAGTAAGATAATAGGCTATTATTGATGTGAAAATAGGTGCTATTGCCCAAATTATTATATTTTTAAATAAAACCAAAAGGTTAAAATAGCTTTCATTAAAATAATCCCAGCCTATTATAACACCATAAAGTGCATAAACCATAGAACTCAGCTTACTTATTTTCTGGAAAAATAAAATAGTAATAAAAGCAGAAAATACAAGAACCAAAGACAATACAGGTGTTGTAAGTTTTATTTTTTCTGATAAAGCACTTCCATAAAAATAATATGAAATTATACCACCCAATAACAAGCCTAAAAAAGATAAGCCTAAAATACTATACATGCTAAAATAGCGGGTAGAAACCAAACCACTTACATTGTAAGCATAGTCTGTTGTGCTCATCCACCAGCCAAAAAATATAGCAATTAATATGATGTACAGTATTGTCATTTTCTTTTAAATTCCTCTTTTAATAGGCATAATCAGCAATTGGTCTGCCGCTTTTTCTGCCGCATCTGATAGGTTTTCTATGTGCAGTGCAAAATATCTTAGGTGAAACTTCTCACTCAATTTTAAAGTATTCAGATCATGAAAAACTTTTCTTTTGAGACTTTGCGCCTGTTTATCCGTTTCTTTTTCATAGAAATAAACCCTGTGGATTTTCTCGTTTATCGCTTCCGGATTTTTAAAATACGCTTTAGCCGCAGGAATTAAACTTTCTACCGCCATAGTAGATAATTCTGTAAGCTTAATAAAATCTGCATAAAGCTCTGCGGGTATATAAGGTCTCTCGATTTCGAACTGAAACAAACTGCTTTCTAAAATATCAACAATATCATCCATATTTTCTATCAGTCGAATAATATCTCCTCTTATTCTTGCCAAAGAAGAAAGACTATATATATTGCCTTCAATTTGGTGTCTTAGGGCATCGGCTTCGTTTTCAAAAGCCGTCATACTTTCTAAATTTGTATTGAATTGTTGTGTATGATTATACAGATAATTTTTAGTTCCTTCTTTAAATACAATTAGCGCTTGATCTATTGTATCAAAAAAAGAATTGATATTATTTATAGTGTCGTTGGTGTTTTTAAATCTAAGCATTGTATTAAAATTTATCCGACTGATTATAAGTGCTTTATTTCTACATGTACAAATTTACAACGGTAATTAAATATTAGGTAATTAACATAATATGAGTTAAATCAGTTAAAAAATAGTAGAGTTTAAATATATTATAAATAGCTGATTATCAAATTATTAAAACATTTTTGTTAAGTAATGTAAAGTATTATTACATCAATAAAAATAGAACGGTAGAGTTTATGTTAATTTTTATCTTCTTAAAAAAAGGATTAAAAGAACGTTTTCAACCTTAATATCATCATCAAAAATGATGTAAAACAATCAGAAAAACGATAATTCTCTTCATCATCAATTAAAAATTAAGATTTGGTATGGCAACAATACAGTTTGTATCTTTACAGAAACTTCTTATAAGATGAACAAATCATTAGCCTTTGGAGAAAAAAACTACAATTACTACAGTGCTTATCTCAGAAAAAAATATCACGGGAAAAATGTTTATAAAGTAATTGTAGATGCAGGTTTTACTTGCCCAAACAGAGATGGCTCTAAAGGTTATGGTGGTTGCGCTTATTGCAATGTAGATTCTTTTACACCGCAATCTAGAAATCTTGAAGGTTTCAGAGAGCAAATTGTTTATAGCATGGAGCGAGCTGCTAAGAATTATAAAGCAGAAAAATTTATTATTTATTTTCAGCCGAATACCAATACTTATGCACCTGTAGATGAACTTAAAAAAATCTATGACGAGGCGCTCAGCATACATCCAGAGAAAATTGTAGGCCTATCCGTTGGTACAAGACCCGATTGTATTGATTTAAAAAAAATTAAACTTCTGGAAAGTTACCAAAACAAAGGCTTAGATGTAGATTTAGAAATGGGCATGGAGTCTATTTATGATAAAACGCTTGTTGACATTAACCGCGGTTGCTCTCATGAAGAATTTGTAGAAGCCATGCAACTTTTAGAGAATACAAGTTTAGAAATTTGCATTCATACAATTTTAGGTTTACCTGGTGAAAGTAGAGAAATGCTTTTGGCTTATGCCAATGAAATCAATAAATTTCCGCAGATTAAATTCGTTAAATTCCATCATTTGCATATCGTAGAAGGTTCTATTTTAGGTGTTAAATACAAAAGAAACCCTTTCACTGTTTAGTTTAGAAGAATATACAGATTTGCTTTGCGATTTACTCCCTCTTTTAACCCAAATTCCGCAATAGAAAAAAAAGAGTATTTTAGTATTCTAATATCCAACTGCGTAGCAGTAGAAAAAAATAAGCGATGAAATTCGATCTATCCTTTACCAATAAAGAGATTACGCCTTGGGGAGGCATGGTGTTTTTAAAGCAAATGTTGGACAAAATCGGCTTTAGAGAGCAAATTGAAAAATGCGAATCTTTACCTGTGTCACTTTCCAATAATTCTTATAAAAAAGAAGTTTTGCTTGAATCTTTTATTACGAGTATTTGGTGTGGCGCCAATCGTTTTTTGCACACAGAAATTACCCGTGCAGATAAGGCTCTTGGGGAAATATTTGACTGGCGAAAGACCCCTGCTCAGGACGCATATAAACGCTATTTTGGCAAGTTTACACAACACATCAACCAGCAAGTTGGGCATCATTTTTTCAGTTGGTTTTTTCAGAATTTGAACCTCAATTATTTTACGTTAGACATTGATTCATCTGTAATTACTCGATACGGAGAGCAAGAAGGAGCAAAAAAAGGCTACAATCCTAAGAAAAAAGGAAGAAACAGCCATCATCCTATCATTGCATTTGTGAACGATGTAAAGATGGTCGCTAATTTTTGGCTCAGGAGCGGCAATACTTCTTCGGCAAATAATTTTGTAGGATTTTTAGAAGAAACACTCTTAAATTTTGGGGATAAGAAAGTAGGATTAGTTCGTTTGGATAGTGGTTTTTTCCAGAAAGACATTATGGATTATCTTGAATTAAAAACACTCCAATACATCATCGCTGCAAAATTTACTCACCCCATTCAACACTTGATAGACCAGCAAGATTTTTGGATAAAAGTTGATGAGGGCATCGAAATTTGCGACAAATATTATCAAGCAAAAAACTGGGAAAAGCCAAGAAGGATAGTCATTGTAAGGCAAAAAATAGCACAACGGCCGAATGCGGCAGGCCGAATATTAAGCCTGTTTCCGGAAGATGAAATCCATAGAAATTATCGCTATTCAGCCTATATTACCAACCAAGAACAATCGGCAACAGATGTTTGGAGAACGTACCGAAACAGAGGCGATGCAGAGAATCGAATCAAGGAATTAAAGGCAGATTTTGGAGCCGAAAGTTTTAACCTTAAAGGCTTTTTCCCTACAGAAGCTGCACTTATATTTTCGATGATTGCTTATAATCTGATGTCAATTTTCAGACTGTTTGTTCTTCAGGAAAAAACGCAGAAAACATTATCTACACTACGATATAGAACCTTTGCTATTGGAGCTTATTTTGAAAAAGTAGGTGACACACTCAAACTGAATATTGCACTCACCAAAAAACGCAGAAAATGGTTCGTCGGAATTTGGGATTACCCCATAGACTTATCTCAAAAAATTTCAACTGCGTGATTTGGGTTTAAAAAAGAGAACCAACTTTGTAAAAAACGGTAACAGTGTATTAGATTCTTATATGAATAAAGAATTAGGAATTCTGATGAAGAAATTTGAAAATGACTTTAAAGAAAAATTAAAATCAGATTATTTTTCTATAAATCAAGAATTAGAAGCCTTGAAATCTGAAAATAAAGATTTAAGAAAACATCTATTTCAGTTAAAAGATAAAATACAAAGAATAAGAAATTATAAAACAATCAGCATTAATATTGAAAATGAAAATAATATAAAAGATTTGGGCGTTCAGCATTTTCAATTTGAAAAATTGTTAAAGTATGTTCAAACCAAAAACAACATTTTTTTAGTAGGTTCAGCTGGTTCTGGTAAAACCACTGCTGCAGAAAATGTGGCAAAAGCTCTTGGTGTGAAGTACTATTTTACTGGTGCCATCGTTAGCGAATACAAATTAACTGGATTTATTGACGCACAAGGTAGAATAGTAAATACCGAATTTAGAAAAGCTTATGAGCATGGAGGTTTATTTCTTTTTGATGAGATAGATGCTAGTTTTCCTCAAGCTATATTAGCTTTTAATGCTGCATTGGCAAATAATTATATGGATTTTCCAGATAGAAAAGTAAAAAGACATAAAGATTTTTATTGTATTGCAGCTGCTAACACTTTCGGAACTGGAGCAGACAGACAATATGTTGGTAGAAATCAATTAGACGCAGCAACTTTAGATCGTTTTATAACCCTAAATTGGGAAATCGACGAAACATTAGAACATGAATTGGCAAAAAATTATGAATGGGTAAATTATGTTCAAAAAGCGAGGAAAGCAGCATCGAAAATAGGAGAGCGACATATCATTAGTCCAAGAGCATCTATGCAAGGTGCAGATTTACTTAGAATTGGGATTGATAGAAAGGAGGTAGAAAAAGATGTTCTATGGAAAGGCCTTGATGCTTCTAGAATTCAAATGATTAAAAACAATATGGGGTAATGAACAAGTATTTAAAATTTGAAGATTTACATGATTTTTGGAATTTTTCTTTCAGAGATAGTAATTCATATAATAAAAGTTCAAGAGCTTATAAATCTGACTGGTATGGTAATGTTTCTTGGGAAGAAGCAAAAACTCTTGCAATTTCAGGTTGGATTGAAGGCTTGAATGAAATAAAAAAAATAAGTGTAGAATTATCAGAAATTATTGCCACTAAAATTGTAAGATATGAACCTGAATATGGGGTGGGAGGTGGTGTAGTAGATGTAGGTGCTTTTTTAAGTAATAGCCCAGAATATTTTATGATTAAAAATCCTAATGAAAGAGAACAAGAAGGAAAAATTGTAAAATTAGTATGTTCTATATCATTTTCTGCTGCTATTGATTCAAAAGTTATTATACAAAGAGGTGCTATGGTTTGTGCATTAGCAGATGCAATAGAAATGTCGGGATTTAGATGCGAGATCGTTGTTAATGACACATCAATTTATATTACTAGAGATAGAAAATTAGAAATAGATGTAATTTTAAAAAAAGCACAACAATCTTTAAATATAACCGAATTAGCATTTTGTTTAGCACATCCTGCCATGCTAAGAAGATTTATGTTTTCTATTGCAGAATTAGAAGGTTGGGCAGATTATGCTCACGCATATGGTATCCCTCATGAAGCTACAGACAAAGGAGATTTATATATTAATGAAATATATAGCTACATAGTTCCAAATTCCCAAGCAATAAATTGGGTTACTGAACAACTGAAAAAATTAGGAGTACAAATTATTAATAACTAAAAAAATGAAAAACAAAATTACACCCCAACAAAATCAAAGCAATATGCAAAATGCCAACAAACGAACAAACGGAGTTAATAAGCAATATGCTCAAAATCAAGGAAACAGAGGGAAACAACTGAACCCAAATCAGAATAAAAATATTTTAAAAATTAAGCCATTAAATTAAATCAGATTTGTTTTCTTTTGGCAGCTACAAAACCATTTCAAAAGCATTGGAACACTTGTAAAGCAAAAACAAATTTCGAGAGATGCAAAATTTATTTTTGTTATTTAATAACACACTTAATATACAAAATACAACTCATCAAACATAACCACTATTTCCATATAATGGTGATTTTAAAAACAAATTTTTGTTAAAAATTACATAGATAATCGGAATATTTCCGATTATCTATTATTTTTTCACATTTGAAGAGAGAATATAGAAAATCAAATTCTACCTTATAAATCACATCCAATAATTCATCAAATTTTAGTTTCGCTTTTGAAAGACTATAAAAACCGAATGACAAAATAAATGAACTGATAAAGCAAGAAAAGCTGCTATCTTTAAAGAAGGAATTATATCTTTGAAATTCAACTCTATTACTAGAATCTTTTTCCATTACCAATGTAATGTATGGTTTTAGTCATGTTTCGGCAGAATTTTAAACGTTCACAGATTGACTGTAAGTAGTTTTGTAAAAAGGCAGAAATTAAGTTATTAAGAAAATTGCCTTTGTTTTGTTACAAAATAAAATAAAAATCACCATTGTTTTGTTACAGAAATTTAGTAAATTTGGGTTTGTTTTATGATAAAAATGAATTTTAAACGACATATTTTTGATGAGTTGGTTCAATGGAAAACGAGTTCTAATGACAAACCGTTGATACTAAGAGGAGCTCGACAAGTAGGAAAAACGACCTTGGTTCGTAGTTTCGGGGAAAGTTATACCCATTTTATAGAACTTAATTTAGAAAAATGTGAAGATGCTAGTCTCGTAGAACGGAGTAATAGTGTGCAGGAATTGGTCAATTTTTTGGCATTAAAAAATGAAATCTCTTCAAAAGATTTCCCCAATACACTGCTTTTTATTGATGAAATCCAAGAATCCGAAAAAGCAATTTCTTTTTTGCGTTATTTTTATGAGGATTTCCCAGAATTGAATGTCATTGCTGCGGGTTCTTTGCTGGAGCATACCTTAAAGAAAACTAAAAATTATCCGGTAGGTAGGATTAATTATCTGTATTTGTTTCCTTTAAATTTTCAGGAATATCTTGAAGCACAGGGGAAAAATAATTTGTTGGAACGATTTCGGAATGTTCCCGTTGACGACATTGCCCACGAACTTTTGATGAAAGAGTTCCACACCTATTGTATTATCGGAGGAATGCCAGAAATTGTTGCCAACTATGTTGCTCATAAAGATTTATTAGCACTTCCACAGATTTATGAAAGTATTTGGAATACCTACAAAGATGATGTGATAAAATACGCAGATAGTAAATCGGAAGAAAATGTGATGAAACACATCGTAAATACCGCTGCATCATTTGTTGACCAACGGATTAAATTTCAAAATTTCGGACACTCTAATTATAAGTCGAGGGAAGTGAGCAAGGCATTCAATAATTTAGATGCCGCAAAGGTCATTCAGGTAATTTATCCTTGTACCAATGTAGAGCCGCCAATTCTTCCAGATTATAAAAAATCGCCACGATTACAATTTTTGGATACAGGAATTTTAAATTTTGATCTGAATATTCAAGCCGATTTGTTGCTAATGAAAGACCTTAGCGAAGCATACAAAGGAGCGATTATCCCTCATATTATTAATCAGGAAGTTTTGTCTTTGAATACTACGGATTACAAAAAGACTTACTTTTGGGTTCGGGACAAAACGCAATCATCAGCAGAGGTGGATTTGCTTATTGCTCACGGAAAATTCTTGATTCCTATTGAAATTAAATCGGGGAAAACGGGAAGTTTGAAATCTTTGCATCAATTTGTGAATCAAGCCCCTCATCAATTCGCAGTCAGAATGTATGGGGGAAAATTCAACATTGAAGAAACCGTTACACCAGAAGGGAAACCTTACTTGTTAATGAATTTGCCCTATTATTTAGGGACGTATTTAAAACAATATATCAATTACTTTATCACTAAATACAATGTCGAATAATTTTATTACCAATAATAAACAACAAAAAACACTAAAAGGAAGATTGAATACTTTGATTTCCATTAGTGATGAGCTGAAATTTCTGGTAGGTTATTTCTATTTTTCAGGATGGTCAGATATCTACTTAAGTCTTCAAAAAAATCCTCAACAAAAACTAAAATTGTTAGTGGGGTTACAAGTTTGTAATTATTTAGGCACTCAAACGAAAAACTCCTAAAAACAATGAAGTTTATAATGTTGATATTTTTCATAGGCGACAAGAGATTTTAGATGATATAGATTCGGATATTCAATTATTTAAAGATATTCAAAAGCGACTGAAAGACTTAAAATTAGTAGAGAATGATCCTAAGCAGGAAGAAATTATAAAAAAAATAAAACGCCTTCTAGCTAATGAGCCGAACAGAAAAATTATTCTGTTTTCAGAATATGTAGATACAATTCATCATCTTGAGAAACGATTCAAATCAGAATTTAAGAATAAAGTATTGGTTTGTGATGGTAAAGTTTCAAAAGATTTAGCAAGACATTTAAACAGTGATTTTAATGCACAATATAATAGGGGTTAAAAACAACTCATTTTAAAATATTATTAACTTCAGACAAGTTATCCGAAGGGTTTAATAGTATAAAGTCTTTATTTGTTAATTGATAATGAATTTAATACTAAATTTATATATCTAATTGCATATAATTATTGCAAATTTAATTATTTTATACGCTTTTACATATAATTTAATATATTTGCATAAAATATTTGCAAAAGCATATAATTATGTACGTTAACTTAGCCAATTTTATAAAGACAAAAAGGAAAGAAGCCAATCTTACCCAACAAGAATTTGCTGAAAGAGCAGGTGTTGCCCTTACAGTGGTACGGAAAATAGAACAGGGAAAAGAAAATCTCAGTTTGTCAAAAGTAAATCAGGTACTTCTGATGTTTGGGAGTAAACTTGTTCCTGCCAATTTAAAAGAAATTGAAAAATGAGACAGGGAAAAGTTTTTTATCAAAATCATTTTGCAGGGGTCGTTACGGAAACCAACGATGGAGATTACACCTTTGAATATGATAATGATTATATTCAAAAATTTCCGTATCAGTTCATTACCTTTTCAATGCCGGTTTCCGAGAAATTATATAGAGAAAATAGGTTGTTCCCTTTTTTTGAAGGATTAATTCCGGAAGGTTGGCTGTTGGAAATAGCTTCCGAAAGTTGGAAAATCAACAAAAACGACAGGATGGGATTGCTTTTGGCGTGTTGCAAAAATTGCATTGGTGCAGTAAGTGTAGAACCTATAATTGTGAAGAGTGATGGGTAAAAAATGTCTATATTGTTATAAAGAAGTAATGGGCGAAGAAGATTTTCATCCGCATTGCAGTCAGAAATTCTTTGGAACAACTAATCCTCCAATTTTAGATTATACGTTGCAGGAAATGGAAATGTTGGCTAAACAAGTCATTGAAACTTCCGTTGCAGTTCCAGGAGTTCAGCCAAAATTATCAATGGACTTCATTAAAGATGTTCTAAAGGATGCAAACAGAGGTAGATTAACGGTTGTTGGTGCTTTGGGTGGTAACTATATTTTAAAACCGCAAAATTCCACTTTTTCGGAGATGCCCGAAAATGAACATCTGACGATGAAAATGGCTGAAATATGCGGTATTACTACCGTGATGTCCTCACTCATTCGTTTAAAATCTGGCGAATTATCCTACATTACAAAACGAATTGACAGAGACGATAATGGAAACAAAATTCATATGCTGGATATGTTTCAAATCTTAGAAGCATTTGATAAATATCGTGGTTCAGTAGAGAAGGTTGGAAAAGCGATTAAAGAACATTCTGCAAACACTTTATTAGATTTAATGAGGTTTTATGAAATAGTAATTTTCTGTTACATTACAGGAAATAATGATATGCATCTCAAAAATTTTTCGCTCATATTAAATGGTGAAAATTGGGAAATATCTCCTGCTTACGATTTGCTCAACGTTCAACTTCATTTACCTGAAGATAAAGAAGAATCTGCATTAACTATTGGTGGAAAAAAGAAAAAACTTTCCAAAAGCGATTTTATTAATTTAGGATTAAAATTAGGATTAAACCAAAAACAAGTGGAGAATACCTTTAAACGTTTTCTAAAATCAGAGAAGAAAATATTATCACTCATTCATCAATCCTATTTAAGTAAAGAACATCAAGAAAAATACATCAAACTGCTCCAAAATAGATTGCTAATCTTTCAATAAAAAATTATATTTTTTTTCACCGACAAATTTAATGTATGAAATAATACGCGTTAATCTTTAATTTTGATATTTATGAATTATTTTTCATACATTAATAAATTAATGAAAACGGCAAAAAGAATAAAAAAGAAGACAATGTTCACGATCTTTTATCTGTACCTTATTTGTACCATAAAATCGTAACTAATTGATTTTCATATATCGTTATTTTTGAAGAAGTGAAATAATCATCTTTGATGACTTAAATATTAATCCCGACTGAAAAGTTGGGATTTTTTGTTTTGGTGCTGTCATTGCGAGCGTAGCGAAGTAATCTGTTGGAAAAAAATAGAATTTGTAAATAATTTTCTAAAAATAATATTTATATTTGTAACCATTGTGTAAGGTTAAATAATTTGGTTATGAAAGAATATTTGTCATTAGCAGAAACTTCAGAATATATTGGCAAGAGTAAAGAAACTTTGAGAAGATGGGATAGAGAAGGAAAACTTTTGGCTGTTCGTGAGCCTGTAAGCAATTACAGGGTTTACAGAAAGTCTGATATTGATACACTTTTTGCAGATTTTGTAGATTCTGATTTTGAAAATTCAGATATAAATTTTGTAGAACCAAATGAAAATTATACCGTTTTAGAGCTTTTTGCAGGAGCTGGAGGTTTAGCTGTAGGAATGGAAAAGGCGGGTTTAAAATGTGTTGCTCTAAATGAAATTGATAAATGGGCCTGCGAAACTTTAAGAAAAAACCGACCTCATTGGAATGTTCTTGAAGGCGATATTAAAAATTTTAGTTTTAAGGAATTTGAAAATAAAATTGATGTAGTAACTGGCGGTTTTCCTTGTCAAGCTTTTAGTTATGCTGGTAAAAAATTAGGTTTAAATGATGCAAGAGGAACTCTTTTTTATGAATTTGCTAGAGCTGTAAAAGAAGTAAATCCCCCAATTTGTATTGGTGAAAATGTAAAAGGTTTATTAAGCCACGATAATGGAAAAACACTTCAAGGAATGATTTCTATTTTAGATGAAATTGGTTACAATGTTGTTCCAGTTGAGGTTTTAAAAGCTATTAATTATAAAGTTCCGCAGAAAAGAGAACGCTTAATTTTAGTAGGGATTAGAAAAGATATTAATGTAAAATATGAATATCCAAAACCTTACAAGAAAATTTATAATTTGAAAGATGCCCTTAAAAAAGGGGAACTTTTTGATTGTGATGTTCCAAAATCTTCAGGAGCGAAATATCCTAAAAGTAAAATAGAAGTTTTAGATTTAGTTCCGCCAAAAGGTTATTGGAGAGATTTACCACTAGAAATTCAAAAAGAATTTATGGGCGGTAGTTTTCATCTTGGCGGAGGAAAAACGGGAATTGCTCGTAGAATTGGTTGGGACGAACCTTGCCTTACCTTAACTTGCAGTCCTGCTCAAAAGCAAACAGAACGTTGCCATCCTGATGAAACCAGACCTTTTACTGTAAGAGAATATGCAAGAATACAAACGTTTCCAGATGATTGGCAATTTGCAGGTTCTATTGCACAACAATACAAGCAAATTGGCAATGCAGTCCCTGTAAATTTGGGAAAAGAAGTAGGGTATTCTATCGTGAAATTTTTGAATCAATATTACAAAACTAGAATTTAAAAAGTGAAGAATTTCTAATCTCATTACTTAAAGCTTCACATCCTTTTGTAATTAATTCTTTGGTATCTAAATCATTAATTGTTTGATGTAGTTCTTCAACCAAACCATTATAAAAATTTGGATATCCTGTAATTCTGTGCCAAAAATCATTACCAATTATTACTGGATGTAACTTATCGATTTCTTTGTAATGCATACTTAATTCAGAATTTTCTCCATAAAGAACACCAACTATAAAATCAGTATTATTTATGTTTTTCAATGCTTTATTAGTTCTTGCTAATTGAATAGTATTGGAGAATTTTTTAATTAGTGGTTTTACATCTTCAGAATTAATAGTATTCGGACCAGACTTTAATTGACACCATTTTTTACGACCATCAACTTTGTCAATAAATTCAATATCCATTCCTTTAATTAAAGAACCATCTGCAATTTGTAGTTCTACAAACATATTCTGAATCCGAGTTCCAAAAGAAGTATTAATTGATGTTCCCAAAACTCTAGGGTAGAAAAGTGCTTTTGCAACTCCTTCTGGAGAATAATTTTCTTCTAAAATTTTTGAAAGATATTTTACTATGATAGGGTTTATATTATATGATTTAAGTTTGGAATGAACTGCAAGTGAAGCGTTGATATGATTTTCAAAAATATATATTTTGAAATATTGTACAATTTCGTTTAAAAGTTCTTCTTCCGTTCTATTTTTCATATCAAAAATTTTAATCATGCTAAAATACAATTTTAATTTTTTATTTTCGCAAAATGATTTTCACAGAAGAAACCACACTAGAACATCTTTGCATCAATTACGTAGGAAACCAAACGCATCAAGAAGCTTTGGTAACCACAGATTCTGAAGTCTTTTTAGAAGACGAAATGAAAGCTTTGCTCAAAGATTATTTCCTTAAAAATTTTAAACCCGAAATATTTTTCGAGTTTTTTCATAGTTCTAATATTGAGAATAATGAGGTTTACACCTACGTTTCAGAAATTTTTGAACAGCCAGAATTGCTAGAAAATCAATCTAAAAAATTAGCAAAATTGCTTTACGAACATTCTACCAATCCTAGAACTAAAGGCGGAGAATTTTACGTTTGCTTTTTCAAAGATTGTATTGTAAAAGGCGAAAGATATGATGCAGTCGGACTTTTTAAATCTGAAAACAAAGACATTTTCCTAAAAGTTTCAACCAAAAATGAAAATTTTGAACTCGAAACTTTACAAGGAATTAACCTCAATAAAGTAGATAAAGGTTGTCTTATTTATAACACCAACAAAGAGCAAGGTTACCTAATGTCTATTATTGACGGCACTTCTAGAGCAGAAACAAGTTATTGGATGGACGATTTCTTGCAGGTTCGTCAGCGACAAGACGAATATTTTGAAACGCAAGAAACTTTAACGCTTTACAAAGAATACATCACGAAACAACTTCCGCAAGAATTTGAAATCTCAAAAGCCGATCAAGCTGATTTCTTGAATAAGTCACTTACTTTTTTCAAAGAAAAAGAAGAATTTAAAATGGACGAATTTACAGGTGAAGTTTTGGCAGACAAAGAAGTAATCAATAGTTTCAACGCTTTCAAAACACAATACGAAGACGAAAGAGATTACGTTCTTTCAGACGAATTCCAGATTCATGATGCTGCGGTAAAGAAAAACGCTAGAATTTTTAAAAGCGTGATTAAGTTGGATAAAAATTTCCATATTTACGTTCACGGAGACAGAAAACTCATCCAACAAGGACAAGACGAAAACGGAAAATATTATATACTTTATTTTGCGGAAGAAAACTAAATTTTACTATGAAAAACATACAAATTAAACTTATTTTTTACACATCTTTAGCTATTTCTATTTTAGGAATTTTAGCAGAATTAGGAATTTATTACATTTTTGACACTCCAAGATACTTCAATCAAGAAAGTATTTTGCCTAGAGTTTTAGGCTATTTTAGAATTATATATCTACAAATTGGATTTGATTACATGAAATTAAACATCTACAATATTGTATTTTATGTATTACTATTTTTTGGTTCAATCTTTTTCATTAAAACTAAAGGTACTGAAGTAAGATTGATAAGGCTTTTTTATTCAGTTTTACTAATTTCTAGTATATTTATTTTATTAAGAATAATTATATTTAATTTATTTTTTAACTTTAATAATGAGTTTAATAATGACAGTCTTTCAAAAAAAACATTTTTCTCATTGATTAATTTTGCGTACAATTTATTTTTCATTTTTTTGAGTTTTAAATTTCTTAAAATCACATCATTAAATAGAGAATTAAAAATAACAGAAAAGCAAATAGGTGAAAAAATAAAAACTGAAATAGAAGAAACTACAAGATTAGAAAGATTTTTACATCATATTCTAGATACTCTTTTTATTATCTTTTTATTGTTTTCAATTAGCGGAATCTTTTTTTACTTTAAGGATTTTAAAGGCACAAATATCATTCCCGACTTTTTAAATAATAGATTTGGCATTTATGTGTTTATTTTCATCATGAGATTTATCTATTTCCCTTTTTTTGAAAGGTTATTTGGTTCTACACCTGCAAAATTTCTTACCAATTCTAGAGTTGTAAATTCAAAAGCAGAAATTCCTTCAAGAGAAAAAATATTTGAAAGAACATTATACAGACATATTCCTTTTGATGCGTTTTCTTTTTTAGGAAGAAAAGGTTGGCATGATTCTATTTCTGAAACGTATGTAGTTAAAGAAAAAAATGATGGAATAAGTAGTGTATATATTGTTTGGACATTTGTTTTTTGTTGTGTTCTCATGATTCTTTACACTATATTTTTTGTAAATTTTTAAAAAACAAACGCTCCAAAATTTTGGAGCGTTTCTATTTATTTCAAATCAGATTCATTCTCTTCAAACAAATCTGGAACAGACCAATATCTTTCGCCAGTATCGTAATTGAAGGTAAGAATTTTAGCACCTTTTGGTAATTCTGTAATTTTTTTAGCAATTGCTGCCAAAGAAGCACCTGTAGATACTCCCGCCAAAATTCCTTCTTCGGCAGCCAATTTTCTTGTAAAATCAAATGCTTCCGCTTTTTCTACTGTGATAATTCCGTCTAAAATTTCTCTATTGAGAACTTTCGGCACAAAACCAGCGCCAATTCCTTGTAAAGGATGCGGACCAGGATTTCCGCCACTCAAAACTGGAGAATCTTTCGGCTCAACTGCAAAACTTTTCAAATTCGGGAAACTTTTTTTCAAAATTTCTGTCACGCCAGTAATATGTCCGCCAGTTCCCACTCCCGTAATCACAAAATCAAAACCTTCTGGGAAATCCGTCAAAATTTCTTGAGCCGTTGTATTTCTATGAATTTCAGGGTTTTCTGCATTTTCAAACTGTTGCGGAACCCAAGAATTTTTTATGTTTTCAGAAAGTTCCACCGCTTTTTTCACCGCACCAGACATTCCCAATTCTCTTGGAGTAAGCACCAATTCTGCACCGTAAGCCGACATCAGTTTTCTGCGTTCTATCGTCATAGATTCTGGCATTACCAATACCAATTTATAACCTTTCACCGCACAAACCATCGCCAAACCAACACCCGTATTTCCCGAAGTTGGCTCTATAATTACCGTTTCTTTATTGATTTTTCCTGTGTTTTCTGCCGCTTCAATCATCGCAAGAGCAATTCTATCTTTAATGCTTCCACCAGGATTTTGGCGTTCCAATTTCATCCAAACTTCAGCATCACTCCCGAAAATTTTGTTCAATTTTACCAGCGGAGTATTGCCGATTACTTCTAATACATTGTTTACTTTCATATTTTTTATATTTTGAATATTTATATTTATTTGGGCAGCAATTTCCGCCTTCCACTCCCGCTTTTTTTTGAAAAAATCCGAAGCAAAGTCCAAGCAATTTTTTCAAAAAAAAGAGCTCCGTTCAAGCCGGGCTGCAAGTTTCGTTACACCTATAAACTCCAGTTATCATTTAACATCCATCATCCATCATCCAACTTCGGACTCCCAACTTCTAACTTCTAACTTTCAAATAAAATAATTTATCGGTTCATCACCCGGAAATTTATTTCTCACCGTCACTTTTCCTTTATGAAAAACCACCGAATTTTTGGGTAAACTTTCTGTAATCCAAACATTACCGCCGATAATGCTATTTTCACCAATTCTGGTTTCACCGCCTAAAACCGTGGCATTGGCATAAATTACCACGTTATTTTCAATAGTAGGATGTCTTTTAGTGTTTGCAATATCTTTAGAAACCGACAAAGCTCCAAGTGTTACGCCTTGATACAAAATTACAGAATTGCCAATATCAGAAGTTTCGCCAATTACAATTCCAGTTCCGTGGTCTATAAAAAAAGGTGAACCAATATTCGCACCAGGATGAATATCGATTCCTGTTTTGCTGTGAGCTAATTCCGTCCAAATTCTTGGGATTACAGGAATTTTTTTTAATTGTAATTCGTGTGCTAATCTATAAATTGCAACAGCATAAAAACCAGGATACGAGAATGTAATTTCTTCTACAGAAGTGGCAGCAGGATCATTTTTTAAGGCAAATTCTGCGTCTTTTTCTAGAGTTTTATAGATTTCAGGGAATTTTCTGAAAAAATATTCTGCAGATTCTTTTGCTTTATTTTCATCATCAAAAACAGAATGAAGGATCTCTGTAAATTCATTCTTAAATTGGTGCAATCTTTTTTCCATTTCCAATTCAGAAGCACATCTTTGCAGCTCTAGAAAAAAAACAAAACGAAAAAAATCATCAATGAAATTCTCTATTTTCTTTTTGTCTAAATCATATTTTCTGTTGGCATATCCATCTTGCAAATGCTCCAAAAAATTCTTCATATTAATTGGTTTAAGAAACAAAGGTAATAAATGTAGAATATTAACTCATTGATTTATGATAATTTTTATGAATAAAAATTTTTGCAAAACATGGCATTATTTCATGTGTTTTAAGTTGGCTAGTCCTCAAATATTATTTAAATTTGAAGAGCAAAATTTTTAACAAAAATTCAAAAAAATAGATATGAAAGTAACAGTAGTTGGCGCAGGTGCAGTAGGTGCAAGTTGCGCAGAGTATATCGCAATTAAAAACTTCTGCTCAGAAGTAGTATTGGTAGATATCAAAGAAGGTTTCGCAGAAGGAAAAGCAATGGATTTAATGCAAACTGCTTCTCTTAATGGTTTTGATACCAAAATCACAGGTACAACAGGTGATTATAGCAAAACAGCAGGTTCTGATGTTGCCGTTATTACTTCAGGAATTCCTAGAAAACCAGGGATGACTAGAGAAGAATTAATCGGTATCAATGCAGGAATTGTAAAAGATGTAACGGCTAATTTGGTAAAATATTCACCAAATGTAACCATCATCGTGGTTTCTAATCCTATGGATACTATGGCTTATTTGGTTCACAAAACTTCTGGTTTACCAAAAAATAAAATTATAGGAATGGGTGGAGCTTTAGATTCTGCTCGTTTTAAATACAGATTGGCTGAAGCTTTAGAAGCTCCAATTTCTGATGTTGACGGAATGGTAATTGCCGCTCACAGCGACACAGGAATGCTTCCTTTGGTAAGCAAGGCAACCAGAAACGGAGTTCCGGTAACTGAATTCTTAAACGAAGAAAAAATCAACTACGTAACCGAAGAAACCAAAGTTGGCGGCGCAACGTTGACCAAATTATTGGGAACCTCCGCTTGGTATGCACCGGGAGCTGCGGTTTCAGTTATCGTGCAATCTATTCTTTGCGACCAGAAAAAAATGATTCCTTGCTCCCTTATGCTTGACGGAGAATACGGAGAACACGATATTTGTTTGGGTGTTCCTGCAATCATCGGTGCAAACGGGGTAGAAAAAATTGTGGACATCACTTTAACCGATGCTGAAAAAGCAAAATTCACCGAGGCGGCGAAAGCTGTTCGTGATGTGAACGGTGATTTGAAGTTTTAATATCTAAACGCGGTTTATCGCGTGTGACAGATTCAGATTAATAAGGAAACGTGCAAAAGTGCGTTTCTTTTTGTTTTTAATTATTAAAGAAAATTAATTCTCTTTCAAATTAAAAACCCCTAAATTTGTCAACATTCATTGTTCAACATTCAAACATCAAATAGATATGTTAAAAAAATTAAGCGTTATCGCTTTAGCGGTTATTTCTGCAGGAATTTTTGCCCAAAAAAATAAAACATCCCAACTTGAAAGACCGAAACTGGTGGTTGGTTTAGTTGTAGATCAAATGAGATGGGATTATCTTTATCGATATTACGACAAGTACGGAAACGACGGTTTCAAAAGGTTGTTGAATCAGGGATATTCTTTAAATAATGTCCACATTAATTATATTCCTACAGTAACTGCGCTTGGTCATACTTCTATTTACACAGGTTCTGTTCCTGCGATCCACGGAATTGCCGGAAATGATTGGCTCGACAGAACTACCGGAAAGAATGTTTATTGTACTACCGACGAAAATGTAAAACCTGTAGGAACTGCCAATGTGAGAGTGGGAAGTCATTCCCCAAAAAATCTTTGGTCAACTACAATTACTGACGAACTTCGTTTAGCAACCAATTTTCAGGCTAAAGTAGTGGGAGTTTCTTTGAAGGACAGAGCATCGATTCTTCCCGCAGGTCACAATCCGACTGGAGCTTATTGGTTCGATGATTCTACGGGAAATTTTGTAACGAGTTCGTATTATATGAATGATCTTCCGCAATGGATGAAAAATTTCAACGCCCAAAATCTGCCTGAAAAATTAGTCGCAAATGGTTGGAATACTTTGCGTCCACTCAACCAATATACCGAAAGTTCACCGGATAATTCTCCGTGGGAAGGACTTTTAGGAAGTGCAAAAACACCAACTTTTCCATACAATAATTTAGCGGCTGATTATCAGGCAAAAAAAGACAACATCCGCTACACACCTTTTGGAAATACCTTGACTTTGAAAGTTGCTGAAGCATCTATTGAAGGTGAAGGTTTAGGAAAAGATCATATCACAGATTTTCTTGCCATTAATATTGCTTCCACAGATTATGCAGGTCACAAATTCGGACCCAATTCTATCGAGGTTCAAGATGTTTATTTGAGATTAGACCAAGATTTGGCAGAATTTTTTAAATATTTAGATAAAAATATTGGCAAAAATGAATATACGGTTTTCCTTTCTGCGGATCATGGTGGAGCTCACGCCGTAGGTTTTATGCAGGAACACAAAATGGCGACAGGATTTTTTGGAGAAGGCGCAGAAAAAAGTTTGAACGAAAAATACAAACTCAAATATGGAGTTGAAAATCTGTTGACCTCAATTGATAATTATCAAATTTATTTGGATCAAAGCTTGATTGAAAAAAACAAGCTAGACATGACCAATGTTGTTGATTATTTGGTCGATGAACTCAATAAAGACCAATCAGTTTTATTTGCAGTAAATCTTAAAAAATTAGGACAAGCTCCCATTCCTGAACCGATTAAAACGAGAATTATCAACGGTTACAATTGGCAGAGGAGCGGCGATATTCAATTAATTTCACATGATTCCATGCTTCCTCCTTATGCAAAGAAGGGAACGACTCACAGCGTTTGGAATTCGTATGATTCGCGTGTTCCATTGATTTTTATGGGATGGGGAATTAAAAATGGTGAAAGTAATAAAGAATATAATATGACCGATATTTCACCAACAATTGCATCACTTTTAAGAATTCAGTTTCCAAGCGGAAATATCGGGAATCCTATAGTAGAAGTGATTGGTAAATAATTTTTGAAGTAATGTTTTTCAGCGGCGGCGAAGCCGCCGCCGAAAAGAACTAAAGATTTTTCTAACAACAAAAAAACCGCCATCAAGCGGTTTTTCTGATATATAGAATTTGTGTTACTTCCCTTTCTGCGGCGGGTAATTGGCCATAATCTCGGCAATAATTTCAGGAATTTGTTTTTGTTTAGCTTTCGGGGAATCTACTGAAATTCCACTTCCGATTCCTTGCCAAACTAATTTTTGGGTTCTCGCATCGATTAAATCCAAAACCAATGCTCCTTCGTTATAATTAGAAGTCCAGGTTCTGTTCATCCCAACTCCCCAACCGAAAGGACCGCCCCATCCGTACATTCCGTAAGGTCTTGTTGATTGAACGTCTTGAATTTTTTTGTGGTTGGCTTTCACATTTACAATTAAATCAGGATTGTCGGAGACGCTTAAACCTTTTGACTGCAATTGTTTTGAAACCTCGTTCAATACACGGTCTTTATCGATATCGTTCAGTTTTAAATCGTCAATTCTTAACTTATAAGTTTTGTACGTGTTGAAGTTTGCGGTTTCCGCATAGTCGGATCTCACCTGAAACGGACTGCAAGAAGTTGTAAGTCCCAAAGTTGCAGATGTTAAAAGCAAAAGAAAATATTTTTTCATTTTTTTAAGTTTGTTTTATTAATCTTAACGAAAGTGTCTGTCTTTTTATCATAACCATAAGGACAGTGTTTGCAGCCGCTTTTACAGCAATAACCACGCTTTAAGTGGAATTTCTCCGTAAAAACTTTATAACCCTGTTCGTTATAATAAAAGTCTTCATGCTCTTTGATGATATTTGCGCTCATTGGTTAAAATAAATACCCAAAAATTTTATATTTGTCACATGATAATCGTGTGCCAAAATTTACTCAAAAATACAAAAATTAACGGCATTACTCTTTTTCCCTTTATTTTGCTGAAAAAACCGCAAGACAAGAACAACAAGATTCTCATTAATCACGAAAAAATTCACCTTCGGCAACAGGTAGAATTGTTGGTGATTTTCTTTTACCTGTGGTACGTCATCGAATATTATTATTGGTATTTTCGTTTGAACGACAGTTTTCTTGCCTACAAATATATATCGTTCGAGAGAGAAGCGTATGCAATGGAAGACGACTTGAATTATTTGGAAACCCGCAAAATTTGGAGCTTTTGGAAATATTTAGCAAATTAATTACTTTATTTCCTTCGAAATTTAAATAAAAATGTTTTCAAATTGTATTTTGTTTGTAATTTAGTCACTACAAATATTTAAAATATGAAAACAAATTTACTTTTTTTAATCCTTGCATTTTTCTTTGGGAATGTGATTCTCAAATCTCAACAGTCAATTTTGGTAATGAACTCAACAGCCAAAACGGTAGCACAACTTAATGCTGCAGATGGATCGGTGATTAATTCTGAGTTTATCAACTTAACATCACTTTCGGCAGGAACCATAAAGGGTATTGTGCAGGTTCAGGACAAAATTTGGATTTCGGATCAGACTAATAATCGAATTTACACTTTCGCACTCGATGGGACTTATGTGTCCACAATCCCTTCAACGGTTGGTTTAAGTAACATTCGCGGATTGAATGTGGTAAATAACGAAGTTTGGGTAACCAATGCGGGAAGTACAAATGGAGCAATTGCCAATTCTGTGAGGAGGCTTGATTTTGCAGGCAATTCACTTGGCGCCTACAACACAATTGCAGATCCTTTTGATGCGATTGATAATGGCGCTGGGAAAGCATATATTACCTCTTTCGGAAGCAGTGGAATTCAAATGATGAATTATGACGGAACAGTGGCTGGAAATTTGGTTGATGCAGGAATTTTGTCAGGAATTGAACAAATCAATAAAACTTCGGCCGGAAATTATGTACTGGCAGTATTTAGTAGCAATGCAACCTCCGGAAACACAAGCGGACTTTATGTTATTTCGCCTACAGGAAATATCTTAAACAAATGGAATAATGTTACGGGTTTACGTGGAGCGATACAGACTTCTAATGGCAACTACTTGTGCTCCAACTCAAATGGTGTGCAAAAAGTGGACGCAGCTACTGGAGCATCAACACAGATTATTGCTGGAAATTACCAATACTTTACTTTGATTAACGGTAATTTGGCAGTTGATAACATTGCCGCGAAATATGTTTCAGTATTTCCAAATCCTACAACAGATTATATTAATGTAGAAACAGAAAGCAAAATAAATACGGTGCAATTATTTTCTGCTTCTGGTCAGCTGGTAAAACAGTTTAAAAATATTAATGAATCTAAAACAAAGCTGAACTTAGAAGATTTGCCGGTGAATGTTTACATTTTGAAAGTGGCTACTCAACAAGGAGTCAAAACGCTGAAAGTGATTAAGAAGTAGTAGGATTTTATCTTCAAGCAGATTAAAGGGTGTATTGATATGCACCCTTTTTTGTTTTTGATATTCTTTCGAATAAATTTGTAACAATGAAAATTCCTGATACTCAGATTCCAATAATCGAAATTCCTTTAAAAGGAAACATTCAACTTTTTATCAAAAGAGAAGACCTCATTCATCCCCAAATTTCAGGAAACAAATATTGGAAGCTTTTATATAATATCAACAACTACTTAGACGAAGATCCAAAAAATCCTTCTATCATTACTTTTGGTGGCGCTTTCTCAAACCACATTTCCGCAGTTTCAGCTTTAGGAAAAGATTTAGAGATAAAAACTTTAGGGATAATTCGAGGTGAGGAATTGCAAAGTAAATGGCAGCAAAATCCAACCCTAAAATTCGCTCACGAAAACGGAATGGATTTCAGATTTGTTACAAGAGAAGATTTTCGTGACAAAGAGAATTTAACTAAAAACTTAGAAATAGAATTTCCAAACGCCTTAATTATTCCAGAAGGCGGAACTAATGAATTCGCTTTAAAAGGCATTCAACACCTACTGAACAGCGATACCAAAAGTTTTGATTATCTTTGCACCGCAGTTGGAACAGGCGGAACTGTTGCCGGAATATCCAAATTTGCAGAGGATAATCAGAAGGTTTTAGGTTTCAAGGTTGTTGATGATCATTCATTGAATGATAGTGTTTTAAAACTTTCCGAAAGAAATAATTTTGAACTCATCGAAGCACACGACGGAAGTTACGGCAAAATAACTGATGAAAATATCCGTTTTATCAATGATTTCTCGGAAAAGTTTGGAATTCAGTTGGAACCCATTTACACAGGAAAAATGATGAAGAAGGTTTTTGAATTGATAGAAGGAAGTTATTTTCCTGAAAACAGCAAAATTCTCGCATTTCACACCGGCGGATTACAGGGAATTGAAGGCGCCAATAAAATGTTGAGGAAACAGAAAAGAGATTTAATAATCAATAGGAACGCACTTTAGTCCGTTTTAATAAAAGGTAAATAATTATTGGCTTTAGCCAAAACTTAAATCCATTTATGAAAAAAATATTTTTTGCATTCGCAATACTTATTTTATCAAAATTCCAGGCCCAAACTTGGAAAACTGAAGACCAATACATCCAAAGATTTGCAACCTACGCCGTCGAGGAAATGGAGAAATATAAAATTCCCGCCTCCATCACTTTAGCGCAAGGCCTTTTAGAAACAGGTGGTGGACAAAGCCGACTCGCCATTCAAGGCAACAATCATTTCGGTATCAAATGTAAAGAAGAGTGGACCGGAAAAACCATGAAGCACACCGATGACGCTCCCAACGAATGTTTTCGTGTTTATGACGATCCGAGAGAGTCCTACGAAGACCATTCAAAGTTTCTGGCTTACCGAAAATATTATCAGAATCTCTTCAAACTTGACATGAAAGACTACAAAGCTTGGGCGCATGGACTGAAAAAAGCAGGATATGCTACAAATCCGCGTTACGCTTACATTCTTATCGATAAAATCGAGCGATACAAGCTTTACGAATTCGACAATACCAATTCAAAGGAAGTCCTTTACGCAGTCTTAAAAATGTATCCCGATTTGAGAAACGACAAAATGTTTATGGCGCAACTCGACCAAAACAAAGCCTCCTCAAAACCTGTAACAGTAACGGTTCCTTATCAACCGACTTCTTATGCTCAACAACAAAAAAACGTTCAGAAAATTGTTACCAAAGCAGAAACCCTCAATTCAATCTTAATTAAAAGTCATCCCAACGAAAACAAAAAATTTGTCATTATTCCTGATAACGTTGATTTAGCATCAATTTCTAAAAAATTCGGAATCAGTGAAAGTCGTTTAATGAAATGGAACGAACTCGATGGAAATCAATTGAAAAGAAACGATATTCTCTTTTTAGAATCGAAATCTTCGAACGGAAACATCGCTACTTACAAATCACAATCCGGAGAATCTATGCACGATATCGCGCAAAAATTCGGAATAAAGTTGAAAAAATTATATTCCAAAAACCGTATGGATTTCGGGCAACAACCAAAACCGGGACAATTAATTTATCTACAGGAAAAAAAACCAAGAGGATAATTTTGGTGTATGGTCAATTTGCTTCGCAGTCAATTTCCTTGAGCCAATTTTTCTGCGTACATGATCCATCACCCAACATCCAGCCAAAATATTACTCATTACTTATTACGCATTACTCATGATTTACCAAAGAAGTTCGGCCTTATTCCATGAAGCCCAAAAATATATTCCCGGTGGAGTAAATTCCCCGGTTCGCGCCTTTAAATCTGTTGGCGGAGTTCCTATTTTTATGAAATCTGCAAAAGGAGCATACATGACTGATGTGGACGATAATGTTTACATCGACTACATCAATTCTTGGGGACCCGCAATTTTGGGGCACACTCATCCTGTGGTTTTGGAGGCCATCCAAAAACAGGCAGAAAAAGGTTTTTCTTACGGAACTCCAACTGAATTGGAAACTGAAATCGCAAAATTCATCGTAGAAAATGTGCCAAACATCGATGAAATCAGAATGGTTTCTTCAGGAACTGAAGCATGTATGAGTGCGATTCGTTTGGCGAGAGGTTTTACCGGAAGAGACAAAATCATCAAGTTCGAAGGTTGTTATCACGGACATTCCGATTCGTTTTTAATTAAAGCAGGAAGTGGTGCTGCAACTTTCGGGAATCCAAATTCTCCCGGAGTTACCGCCGGAACTGCGAAAGATACTTTGTTGGCGAGATACAACGATTTTGAACAGGTTGAAGATTTGTTCCGTTTGAATCAAGGGGAAATTGCAGCAATCATTATCGAACCTGTTGCAGGAAATATGGGATGCGTTTTGCCGGAAAATAATTTCCTTCAAAAATTGAGAACCATTTGTGATGAAAACGGAACATTATTGATTTTCGATGAGGTAATGACAGGTTTTCGTTTGGCTTTCGGTGGCGCACAGGAAGTTTTCAATGTGAAAGCCGATTTGGTGACTTACGGAAAAGTCATCGGAGGCGGACTTCCTGTTGGTGCTTTTGCGGGAAGAAGTGAAATCATGAATCATCTTGCTCCACGTGGCGCGGTTTATCAAGCCGGAACTTTGAGCGGAAATCCTTTGGCGATGAGGGCAGGTTTAACGACTTTGCAGCTCATTAAAAATGATGAAAATTTCTACCAAAACATCAATAAAACGACAGAGACCTTAGATTTTGAAATTGGAAAAATCTTAAATTCTAAAAATATTCCACACCGAATTAACAGAAAAGGTTCGATGATGAGTGTTTTCTTCCACACGAAATCGGTTTCTAATTTTGACGAAGCGGCAGATTCCAATCATGCTTTGTTTAATAATTTCTTCCACCAACTTTTAGAAAAAGGAATTTATCTTCCACCAAGTGGTTACGAAACGTGGTTTATTTCCGATGCAATTAAAGAACAGGAAATCGACAGGACTTTGGAAGTCATCAAAAAATTTGAATATTCGTAAAAGCATTTAGAATAAAAAGATCTGCGCAATACCCATAATTTCCGAGAAAATAAAATACAAATCCGCTTCAAATTTAGAAGCGGATTTTTTAGAAGGTTTCAAAAGTTGACAAGGTTAAATTCTCGCTCTTTCATATTGATGCGGAAAAAAACATTCTCCTTTTTCATTAAAAGAATTCTGTACCGCTAAATATGGATTTCTCAAAATTTCTCGTGCCACGAAAATTAAATCGGCTTCCTCTTTCTGCAGAATTTCTTCGGCTTGTTCAGCGGTTTTTATCAATCCAACTGCGCCGGTTTTTATTCCTGATTTTTTCTTGATTTCTGCCGCGAACGGAACTTGATAACCATCAAATAAGGTGATTTTTGCGCCGTGAATATTTCCACCGCTTGAAACATCGATTAAATCGACGTTTTTAGTTTTCAGAATTTTTGCAAGTTCTACACTCTGTTCCAAATCCCAACCGTTTTCCGCATAATCTGTCGCAGAAATTCTTACAAAAAGTGGGTGGTTTTCATCTAAAACTTCATTCACAGCATCAACAATTTCCAATAAGAAACGAATTCTATTTTCAAAACTTCCGCCATATTCATCGGTTCTGATATTCGATAATGGCGACAAAAACTGATGAACTAAATAACCATGGGCAGCGTGAATTTCCACCAAATCAAAACCAGCATTAACGGAACGTTTTGCAGCATCTCTAAAACTCTGAATCAAACTTTTGATTTCTTCAGTTGAAAGTACATGTGGAATTCTTTCGCTTTGATGATAAGGAATCGGTGATGGAGCCACGGTTTCCCAACCTTCCTCCAAAGAAATCTGTTTTCCGTTCCATGTCGATGCTTTTCTTCCTGCATGTGCTAACTGAATTCCGATTTTGCTTTCATAGTTTTCATGAACAAATTTTACAATTTTTCGAAATGCTTCCATTTGTTCGTCATTCCAAATTCCGGTGCATTTGTTGGTGATTCTTCCTTCGGGAACAACGCCGGTTGCTTCCACGATGATTAATCCAGTTCCACCTTGAGCACGACTTCCGTAATGAACGAAATGAAAATCATTCGGAACGCCATTTTCTGCTGAATACATACACATCGGGGACATTACCCAACGGTTTTTCAGTTCTAAATTTCTAAATTTTATTTTTGAGTATAACATAAATTGATGCAAGATGCAGTTGGTGCAAGTTGCAAAGGGTGAATATTGGTACAGTTAGTACAACTTTTCACAAATTTACTAGTAATATCTTATTGACCAACAATTGAAATGATATTCAGTTAAAAATTATTAATGAGAACGCTCAAAACCATTTGCAACTTGCACCAACTGCACCGAATTATTACTAATTTTTTCCTATATTTACTCCCCGATTTTTAAAAATGGAAAAAGAATTTAAAATCACTTTCGAAGCCATCAGGAATTACGACGCGCTTGATGAAACTGAAAAAAAATTATTTGATGCCGCCAAAAAAGTTCGTGAAAATGCTTATGCTGCCTATTCCAACTTTCATGTTGGTTGTGCGATCCTTCTTCAAAATGGTGAAATTGTCACAGGAAGCAACCAGGAAAACGCGGCTTATCCTTCAGGTTTATGTGCGGAAAGAACTACAATTTTTTGGACATCCGCCAATTATCCCGGAGTGAAGATGAAAAAATTATTTGTAATTGGAGCACCGAAAGATGCCATTTCATCATCACCAATTCCGCCGTGTGGAGCTTGCAGACAGTCGATTTTAGAATACGAAGCGAAACAGAAAGAAGAAATCGAAATTTATTTTGCATCTCTTGATAGCGAAATTTGCAAAACAAAATCCATTAGAGATTTGCTTCCATTTTCATTTGATTCTTCTTATCTTTAGGTTTTAAATTTTTTCAGACTTATGAAAATCGCCGCGATCGATATCGGAAGTAATGCTGCACGACTTCTCATCAATGAAGTCATAGAACCTAAAAAAGGCAAACCCGAATTTACCAAACTCAACTTGTTGCGGATTCCGTTGAGATTGGGAATGGATGTTTTTACGAATGGCGAAATTGGTCCTGAACGGGAGAAAATGGTGGTCGATTCCATGAAAGTGTTTTCGGATTTAATGAAAATTTATGGGGTTGAACATTATCGAGCGTGTGCAACTTCGGCGATGCGTGATGCGAAAAACGGCGTGAAGATTCGTGAAATGGTAAAAAAGACTTCCGGAATTGATATCGAAATTATTTCCGGCGACGAGGAAGCTTCATTGGTTTATGAAAACCACGTTGCAGAAGGACTTGACAAAGATTTTTCTTATTTGTACATTGATGTTGGAGGTGGTTCAACCGAACTCACTTTCTATGAAAACGGAAAGATGAAATACAAAAATTCCTTTAATATCGGAACCATCCGGTTGCTGAACAATCTCGTTACAGAAGATCATTGGAAAGATATGAAAGAGGAAATACGCAAAAATATCAACAGTAAAAAAGCGGTTGTAGCCATTGGATCGGGCGGAAATATCAACAAAGTTTTCTCCATGAGCAAAACCAAGGACGGAAAACCTCTCTTTTTATCGGGCTTAAAAAACACCTACAAAGAATTAAGTTTGCTATCTGTAACGGAACGAATGGCGAAACACAATCTGCGAGAAGACCGCGCGGATGTTTTGGTTCCTGCCTTAGAAATTTTCACCAAAGTGATGACTTGGAGCGACATCAACAAAATCTTTGTTCCGAAAATCTCCGTTGCGGATGGTTTGATTCATCAGATTTATGATGGCTTAAAGAAGAAATGATTTTTGGGAAACTAAATTCCACCTTCATCCTCTGATTCATCGTCATCATCTTTAAAATCAAAACCATCGAGATTAAAATCGTCAAGGTCAATTTCAGAGGGATCAAAACCGAAATCCAGTTCGTCATCATCTTCGTCTATCCAATTCAGTTCTACATCGTCCTGCACGTAATCTTGCGGAATTCCAGGCGGATTGAAAAGTCCCCATTCATCCACAATAAATTTTTTTGGGTCAAATGAGGCCACCCAATCTCTGAACAGCAAACGAAATTCCTCCAATTGTTTACGAACAATCAAGTAATAATGCGCTTCATCAAAACCGAAAGAGGTCAAACTGTGATATAAAACCACCAATTCTCTTGCGCATTTTCTAATGATGGCGGCGTTTTCCATTTTGATGTCCCAAAGATTCACTGCTTCTGCTCCAGAAATTTTCGCCTGAATAACCATCGTATTTTCCATCAAATGCATTTTGGTGTGCTGCAAATATTTGTTTTCTTCGGGAATTAAATCGCAATTGTTTTTACAGTTCGGTGAATTTCTTCCGATTTTTGGTAAAGCGGCATTTCGCGCAGTTTCTTTCTCATGGCTTGCTATTTATTAAAAAGTACGAACATTCAGAAGTTTGTCATTACTCATTTCTGATTGCTCATGAAGTTAGCGTTTCCCCAACTCAATCACTTCCAAATTTTCAATCTTTTCCCCATTAATTTCAAACCGCATCATCGTTCTCACTTTATGCCATCCTTGATTTCCCGCTGCACCTGGATTCAAATGAAGTAATTGATTTTTTTGGTCAAACATCGCTTTTAAAATATGCGAATGTCCTGAAATAAATAGTTTCGGCGGATTTTCTGCAATTTCTTTTTTGGCTAAAGGCGAATATTTTCCCGGATAACCTCCAATATGAATCATCAAAACTTCCGCTTCCTCGCATTTAAATCTTAAAACTTCGGGAAAAATTTTTCGGATTTTTTCGTTGTCGATATTTCCGTAAACACCGCGAACAGGTTTAATTTTTTCTAATGCTTCAATCACTTCCAAACTCCCGAAATCGCCGCAATGCCAAATTTCGTCGGCATTTTTGGCATATTCAAGAATTCTTTCGTCCATATAAGAATGCGTGTCGGAAAGGAGAAGGATTTTTTTCATATAAACAAAGTTGATTAAATTATATTAAAATCTAAAGTTTATTCTGCGATTATTTTTACATTTGATGGTATGAGAAAGAAGGAATGTAAAAACTGCGAACAAATTTTTGAGGGAAATTTCTGCCCGAATTGTGGTCAAAATTCCCACGAACACCGCATTAATGCGCATTATTTTCTGCATGATATTCCACATTCTGTATTTCATGTGGATGCAGGTTTTTTCTTTACCCTGAAGACGTTGTTTACAAAACCGGGAGTTTTGGTTGAAAATTTTTTGGAGGGAAAACGAATCCGATATTTCAGTCCGATTGGTTTTGTGATGGTAATGACGGCTTTGAGCACATTTTTGGTGAAATTTTTCGATTGGTGTAAAGTGCAATTTTTGCAACATTTTCATCCGGAATCGGTTATTCATCAAAGTCATAATTTTTTCGAGCATTATTTCAGTTTGTTTATTTTCCTGATGATTCCATTTGCTGCAGTGGTCACAAATTTATTTTTTATTCGGAGTAAATATAATTTTTGGGAGCACTTTCTTGCCAATACTTATCTCGCCGCACAATTGAACATCATGTGGATTGTGATGCATTTTGTTGGATTTATCGCAGCTTTGGTCACAGGAAAAGATGTTGATTTTGCGCCGGAGTTTTTTCTGACGGTATTTCTGATGTTTTTCCTTTATCTGTACGGAGCGACATTTGGTTTTCTGATGCGGGGTTTTTATAAAAAACGAATTTTGATTCTTCTCATTGTTTTAATGAATTTTGTTCTATCCATCGTTTATTCCTACGGTTTTAATATTACAGGAATAATTAGGAACTGACGGTTTTAAAAACTTATTTTTGCAGATAAATATTTAAAGATTTGCGGTACTTCATCCGATTTTCATACCACGGTAAAAATTATTTCGGCTATCAAATTCAGCCAAGAGAAATTTCGGTTCAGGAAGAACTTGAAAAAGCTTTGTCTACAATCCTTCGCGAAGAAATCAAAACGACAGGAGCGGGGAGAACCGACACCGGAGTTCACGCCAAAAAAATGTTTGCGCATTTTGATACCGAACAGATTTTAGATGAAAATCTTCCACACAAACTCAACAGTTTTCTTCCATCCAATATTTCGGTGAAGACAATTTTTAAAGTCAAAAATGATTTCCATGCAAGATTTGATGCAACTTTCCGAACTTATGAATATTATATTTCTTTAGATAAAAATCCTTTTACTCAAGATTCTTCCTGGCAAATTTGGAAGCGGAATTTAGATATAGATAAAATGAATGAAGCCTGCAAAATACTTTTTGAATTTGAGGATTTCACAAGTTTTGCCAAACTTCACACCGACAACAAAACCAATAACTGCAAGATTTACAAGGCATTTTGGGAACAAAACGGAACCGAATTGAAGTTCACCATTTCAGCCGACAGATTTTTGAGAAATATGGTTCGATCGATTGTTGGAACCATGGTTGAAATTGGCAACGGCAAACTTCAACCCGAAGATTTACGAAAAATCATAGCAGAAAAAAACCGCAATTCCGCAGGAACTTCCGCACCACCGCAAGGTTTGTTTTTGGTCGATGTGGGTTATGATTTTTTTTGAGCGTTTGAGCGTTTGAAAGGAAATAAACTTCTCTACACAATCTCGTTTACCGAAAATCGCATATCGAACCCCGTATCTCGAACCTCGCAACTTTTCCTTATTTTTGCACAGCAATTTTCTAGAATTTAAATGAAGAAACAAACGACTTGGGATATTATTAGGAGGCTTTTTGTGATTGGGATGAAATTCCGGTCTTGGTTTATTGTTACGCTCATCATTTCCATTGTACTTTCAGTAATTTCCACGTATCGACCGTATCTCACGATGCAGATTGTGGACGTGGACATCATTCAGCTCAAAGACAAAGAGTTGATGATGAAGCACATCTATATTTTGGTGGCTTTGGTTTTTGGGGAAACGGTTTTGAATTTTTTCTTGGTTTATTTTTCAAACTTTATTTCTCAAAATGTAATTCGTGATATTCGGGAACGACTTTATCATAAACTCATCTATTTCCGAACTTCATTTTTTGATAAAACGGCAATTGGTCAACTCGTCACCAGAGCAGTGGGAGATGTAGAAACCATTGCGACGGTTTATACCGATGGATTTTTGATGGTTTTCGGGGATATTCTTCGAATCATTTTCGTTTTGGTCGCGATGTTTCAAGTTGATGTTCATTTGAGTTACATTTCATTGGCGATTCTTCCGTTAATGGTGATTATCACGAGATTTTTTCAGAAAAGATTAAAGAAAGCTTTTGGTGATGAAAGAACTTGGACGGCAAATCAGAATTCTTTCGTTCAGGAGCGACTTTCTGGAATGACTTTAATTCAGGTATTTAACCGTCAACAGGCGGAGTTCAAAAAGTTTGATGAAATCAACATTACCTTAAAATCGGCTTTATTAAGAACGGTTTTCATTTTCTCATTGTTTTTTCCTGTTGTTGAATTAATTTCTTCACTTTTCCTTGGATTTATCTTGCTTTACGGCGGATTTATTACCATCAAAGCAGGAGCGGTGATTGCCTTCATTCAATATATTTCGATGTTGATCCGTCCTTTAAGACAAATCGCGGACCGATTCAACAATATTCAAAGAGGAATTGTTGGTGCAGAAAGAGTTTTGGGAGTGATGGATGAAGATTTCACATTACCGAATCAAGGAAAAATCGTTAAAAACCACTTCGACGGAAAAATTGAATTTCAGAATGTTCATTTTGCCTACGATGAAAAACAAGAAGTTTTAAAAGGAATAAGTTTTAAGGTAAATCCAGGCGAAACCGTGGCAATTGTTGGTGCAACAGGAGCAGGGAAATCAACGATTATCAGTTTGATTCCGCGACTTTACGACATCAATTCAGGGAAAATTTTGTTGGATGATGTGGATTTAAAAGATTATGAACTCTATAATTTAAGAAGTCACATTGGAGTTGTTTTGCAGGATGTTTTCTTATTCCACGGAAGTATTTTTGAAAACCTTTCTTTTGGCGATGACACGATAACTTTAGAAAAAATCAGGAAAATTGCGAAAGAAATAGAAGTGGATGATTTCATTGAATCACTTCCGGGAGGTTACGATTATGTTGTTCGTGAAAGAGGTTCCTCCATTTCTCTGGGACAAAGACAGCTTTTGTCATTTTTAAGAGCTTATCTTTCTGACCCGAAAATTCTGATTCTCGACGAAGCTACTTCTTCCATCGACCACGAAAGTGAGAAACTGATTCAAAGAGCGACAGAAAAAATCACCAAAAACCGAACTTCCATCATCATTGCACACCGACTTTCCACCATCGAAAAAGCCGATAAAATCATCGTCATGGAACACGGCAAAATCGTGGAAGAAGGTAAACACATGGAACTCCTCAACAAAAATGGCTATTACTCAACTTTGTACAAAGCGCAACTAAAGCATGAAGTAGAGGAGAGTGAGTAAAGAATTTGCGAATTATTACTCACACCAACACACCAAAATAATTTGGCTCCTGATTAATTTCCCACAACCGTCTTCACCGTCACAAACTCCTTCAAAGCAATCAGCGAAAGCTCCGTTCCGTAACCCGAAGATTTTGCTCCGCCAAATGGCAATCGCGGGTCAGAACTCGATTCCTTGTTTACACTCACCGTTCCCGATTCCAAGTTTTCTATAAAAAACTGCTGTCTTTTTTTATCCTTTGTCCAAACAGAATTTGAAAGTCCGAAAGGAATATCGTTCGCCAATTTCAGCGCTTCTTCATCATTTTTAGCAATCATCACCATTCCAAGCGGACCGAAAAGTTCCTCTTCCAAAATTGGATTTCCTGATTTTACTTTAATTAAACCCGGCATAAATTCATTGGGTGAAATTCTTTTCAACGGCAAAATAACTTCCGCTCCGTTCTTGAGAGCTTTCTTATATTGCATTTCCAATTCATCCGCCAAATCGGGGCGAGCCATTCCTGCAATCAAAGTGTCTTTTTTCAAGGGTTTTCCGGGAATGTATTTTTGATATTCTTTAATGAAAATCGGCAAGAATTCTTTCTCAACATTCTTTTGGATGATGAATCGTTTTCCGGCATTACACGCTTGTCCGCAATTTTGAAGTCTTGCTTTAGTGCCACTTTCCGCCGCTTTTTTGAAATTAGCGTCATCCAAAACAATGAATGCGTCGCTTCCTCCTAATTCCAAAAGAGATTTTTTAATATTTCTTCCTGCAGTTGCTGCGACTTCAGCACCGGCTTTTTCACTTCCTGTTAAACTTACTCCACGAACAATGGGATTTTCTAAAACTTTCTTCACCTCTTCATGACCGATTTCCAGATTTTGAAAAATTCCTTTTGGGAAACCTGCTTCAAGAAATAGCTTTTCAATTCGGTTTCCACTTTCAAAACAAATTGAAGCGTGTTTCAAAACCACCGCATTACCTGCAAGAATCGCAGGAACTGCAAACCTTAAAACTTGCCAAAACGGAAAATTCCACGGCATCACTCCAAGAATAACCCCTTTGGGAACATAATGGATTTCGGAAATTCGATATTCGGTTTTTATTTTTTCGGGTTGCAAAATATTTTCTGCGTTCGCATAATAACTGCACATTAAAGCACATTTTTTAATTTCGGCAATAGATTGTGAAATGGGTTTGTTCATTTCTTTGGTAATAATTTTACCTAAAGACTCTGAATTCTTTTCAAGTTTATCGGCTAATTTCAGCAGAAGTTTCTGTCTATTTGAAAAAGGGACTTTCTTCCAACTCTCAAAACTTTTTTGAGCGGCACTTAATTTAGATTGTAAATTCATTGTTTGGAATTTTTGACCTTATTATATATAAGGTGTAAAAGTGATATGAACAAATATAGCAAAAACGATGCAAAGCACTTTTTGAAAACCAATAAATTCTCTTTTGAAAACATTGATGAACAAAATCAGCGAATCGTTTTCCGTTTTATATATATTGAACTTTCAATGATAAATGAAATATCTTAAATGGAGTTCATTTCGACCTAGGAGATTTTTGGGTTAAGCACAATTGAAATTTCTTTCAGCGGTAATTCACTAAATTATAACTAAATAAAAATTTCCATTGTTTGAGTGGCGGCAATACATTTTCTTAAAATTCAAAACTTAACTTTCTTCCCGAGTTTTTCAAATTTTCTTGCAAGAAATTTTATTTTTTTTAGCAAAAAATCCAGTCTTGATTTTTTGAATACTTTTGCATAAAGCCCAAAGTATTGAATAAAAAAATATTTTAAATATCTACTATTTTAGGTAGAAATCGAATATTTTCTTTAATTTTGAAAAAATAATAAAAACAGATAAAAAATGAACACACCGTCTGAATTAAAGTACACCAAAGACCACGAATGGGTTAGAATTGAAGGAAACATCGCAACCATCGGAATCACCGATTTTGCACAAAGCGAGTTGGGCGACATCGTTTTCGTGGATGTAGATGCTGTGGATGACGAACTTTCTGCGGGAGACGTTTTCGGAAGCGTGGAAGCTGTGAAGACCGTTTCCGACTTATTCTTGCCATTATCAGGAAAAGTTGTAGAATTTAATACAAAGATTGAAGACGAGCCGGAACTACTAAACACCGACCCGTACGGAAACGGATGGATTATCAAATTAGACATCGGCGAAAGTGCAGATACCTCACAACTCCTTTCAGCAGAGCAATACCAAGCATCACTTGGATAAAATATCAAAAATATTTACGAAGATTTTGCCCATTTATTGGGCATTTCTTACTTATATGCTCCTCAAACCCGGCGTGGAAAACATGGAGTATCCCTTCATGTTCGAAGGAATCGACAAAATGTTGCATTTAAGCATCTTCGCGTTATTGGGATTCTGTTTTATGGCAGCATTCCCAAGAACAAAATTCATTATTTACATTCAGATCATGCTCTGTTACGGCATTCTCACCGAAATCCTACAGGAAGAGATGGCTTTAGGCAGGTCTTTGGAAGGGCTCGATTTGGTCGCAGATACAATAGGAGTTCTCATCGGGTATTTTGTCTTTCAAAAGACTAAAGCAATCAATTTATAAATATTTTTTTGGGCGGTTCCCTGGCCAATGCTTACCAACTTACTCAAAATTTTCCCTCAACTCGGGTCGGGCTATTCGTTGCAACTCCTCGTGCCACTGCCAAATTTCCATGCAACTGCGGGGTTTCCACTTCTATCCCTACCGCGGTTTTACGCTAATTTGATAATGTGGATAACTTTTGAAGCGATCATACCGTACTTAAAACCAATATTTTACGAACGCATTTTTACACATCCCAAAAATTTACTTTAGTTCCATTTGGAAGTTAATAGTCAATTAACATACTTTTGCACCCACCATTTGAGATATAGTGGTAGCGAAGTAGAAAACATAAACAAAGAAAATTTGTTGAGGAAAAAGCCTCTGTAATTTTTTTTAAAAAAAAGTTTTGGTGTATTGAAAAATCTTTTTATCTTTGCAGTCCCTAATCGGTAGATTTTGGGGAAGCAGAGTAGAGGATTTGGTTATAAATTTGGTATGGGTTAAAATCTCTGAAATTTTTCGCGCTGAATTTTAAGCAGTTAGAAAATATTTTAAATTTTTCTTCAAAAAATTTTGCCACATCAGAAATAGTTCATACTTTTGCACTCGCAAATCGGAACAAACGACAGAAAAAGTTTCCGGGGCGCGAAGAGAATACAAGTTCATTGACATACAAATAACAACCAAAAAAGTAAGGAAAAAACTAAGGCGGAAACAACTTTGAGCGAGTCAAGACAAACATACAATGGAGAGTTTGATCCTGGCTCAGGATGAACGCTAGCGGGAGGCCTAACACATGCAAGCCGAGCGGTAGAGTCTCTTCGGGGACTTGAGAGCGGCGTACGGGTGCGTAACACGTGTGCAACCTGCCTCTATCTGGGGGATAGCCTTCCGAAAGGAAGATTAATACCCCATAATATAATGATTGGCATCAATTATTATTGAAAACTCCGGTGGATAGAGATGGGCACGCGCAAGATTAGATAGTTGGTGGGGTAACGGCCCACCAAGTCGATGATCTTTAGGGGTCCTGAGAGGGAGATCCCCCACACTGGTACTGAGACACGGACCAGACTCCTACGGGAGGCAGCAGTGAGGAATATTGGACAATGGGTGGAAGCCTGATCCAGCCATCCCGCGTGAAGGACGACGGCCCTATGGGTTGTAAACTTCTTTTGTACAGGGATAAACCTCCCCTCGTGAGGGGAGCTGAAGGTACTGTACGAATAAGCACCGGCTAACTCCGTGCCAGCAGCCGCGGTAATACGGAGGGTGCAAGCGTTATCCGGATTTATTGGGTTTAAAGGGTCCGTAGGCGGGCCCGTAAGTCAGTGGTGAAATCTCGCAGCTTAACTGCGAAACTGCCATTGATACTGCGGGTCTTGAGTGAATTTGAAGTGGCTGGAATAAGTAGTGTAGCGGTGAAATGCATAGATATTACTTAGAACACCGATTGCGAAGGCAGGTCACTAAGATTCAACTGACGCTGAGGGACGAAAGCGTGGGGAGCGAACAGGATTAGATACCCTGGTAGTCCACGCCGTAAACGATGCTAACTCGTTTTCGGGCCGCAAGGCTCGGAGACCAAGCGAAAGTGATAAGTTAGCCACCTGGGGAGTACGTCCGCAAGGATGAAACTCAAAGGAATTGACGGGGGCCCGCACAAGCGGTGGATTATGTGGTTTAATTCGATGATACGCGAGGAACCTTACCAAGACTTAAATGGGAATTGACAGGTTTAGAAATAGACCCTCCTTCGGGCAATTTCCAAGGTGCTGCATGGTTGTCGTCAGCTCGTGCCGTGAGGTGTTAGGTTAAGTCCTGCAACGAGCGCAACCCCTGTCACTAGTTGCCATCATTCAGTTGGGGACTCTAGTGAGACTGCCTACGCAAGTAGAGAGGAAGGTGGGGATGACGTCAAATCATCACGGCCCTTACGTCTTGGGCCACACACGTAATACAATGGCCGGTACAGAGGGCAGCTACCACGCGAGTGGATGCGAATCTCGAAAGCCGGTCTCAGTTCGGATTGGAGTCTGCAACTCGACTCTATGAAGCTGGAATCGCTAGTAATCGCGCATCAGCCATGGCGCGGTGAATACGTTCCCGGGCCTTGTACACACCGCCCGTCAAGCCATGGAAGTCTGGGGTACCTGAAGTCGGTGACCGTAAAAGGAGCTGCCTAGGGTAAAACAGGTAACTAGGGCTAAGTCGTAACAAGGTAGCCGTACCGGAAGGTGCGGCTGGAACATCTCATTTTAGAGCGTCGTTCGACGTTAAACAGACAAGTGCCTCGGCACGAAAGAACTTGCTTGAAGTTCGCTTTAGTTTTTTTACTTTGGTTGGTATTTAAAAATAAACCCACTAGAAATTAGTACAGGGAAGAGATTAATAGCAAGCAGTCTCGTAGCTCAGCTGGTTAGAGCGCTACACTGATAATGTAGAGGTCGGCAGTTCGAGCCTGCCCGAGACTACTAATTGATAGAGGGGAATTAGCTCAGCTGGCTAGAGCGCCTGCCTTGCACGCAGGAGGTCAAGGGTTCGACTCCCTTATTCTCCACGGTTTCGGGGGCCTGGTTTAAAGGTTACGGATGGAGCCAAAAACAACATCTGTTCATCAGGACGAAGAAAAGACATTAAGATCATTGACATTAACGGTAAAGACATCACAAAGAGAAAACCGAGCGCCTTCGGGCGCCGAGTATAAAAATATACTAATATAACAATTAGGAAGGAAATCGTTAAGGGCGTATGGCGGATGCCTAGGCTTTCAGAGGCGAAGAAGGACGTGGTAAGCTGCGAAAAGCCGCGGGGATCGGCACACACGAATTGATCCGCGGATGTCCGAATGGGGCAACCCAATACATTGAAGATGTATTATCCCGCAAGGGAAGCAAACCCGGAGAACTGAAACATCTAAGTACCCGGAGGAAAAGAAATCGAAGAGATTCCGTAAGTAGTGGCGAGCGAAAGCGGATTAGCCCAAAAGCTTTTATATGTTTAATAGAATGTTCTGGAAAGAACGGCCGTAGAGGGTGATAGCCCCGTACATGAAAGGCATACATAAGTGATAAATGAGTAGGGCGGGACACGTGAAATCCTGTCTGAATATGGGGGGACCATCCTCCAAGGCTAAATACTCCTGAAAGACCGATAGTGAACAAGTACTGTGAAGGAAAGGTGAAAAGCACTCCGAATAGGAGGGTGAAAGAGAACCTGAAACCGTACGCCTACAAGCGGTCGGAGCCCACAAGTTGGGTGACGGCGTGCCTTTTGCATAATGAGCCTACGAGTTAATTTTGCCAGCGAGCTTAAGCACTTCAGGTGCGGAGGCGGAGCGAAAGCGAGTCTGAATAGGGCGCTTAGTTGGCAGGATTAGACGCGAAACCTTGTGATCTACCCATGGGCAGGTTGAAGCTTTGGTAACACAAAGTGGAGGACCGAACCGGTTGACGTTGAAAAGTCTTCGGATGACCTGTGGGTAGGGGTGAAAGGCCAATCAAACTGGGAGATAGCTCGTACTCCCCGAAATGCATTTAGGTGCAGCGTCGCGATAAGTTTATTAGAGGTAGAGCTACTGATTGGATGCGGGGGTTTCATCGCCTACCAATTCCTGACAAACTCCGAATGCTAATAAATGTTGCGCGGCAGTGAGGGCATGGGTGCTAAGGTCCATGTCCGAGAGGGAAAGAACCCGGACCAACAGCTAAGGTCCCCAAATCTATACTAAGTTGAAACAACGCGGTTGGACTGCATTGACAGCTAGGATGTTGGCTTGGAAGCAGCCATTCATTTAAAGAGTGCGTAACAGCTCACTAGTCGAGCGGTCCGGCATGGATAATAATCGGGCATAAGTATAGTACCGAAGCTATGGATTTATATCGTAGGATATATCTGGTAGGGGAGCATTCTGTCTGCGCCGAAGCAGTGTCGCGAGGCATTGTGGAGCGGACAGAAAAGAAAATGTAGGCATAAGTAACGATAAAGGGGGCGAGAAACCCCCTCACCGAAAGACTAAGGTTTCCTCAGCCATGCTAATCAGCTGAGGGTTAGTCGGGACCTAACGCGTACCCGAGAGGGGAAGTGGATGGACAGCGGGTTAATATTCCCGTACTTGCTCACACTAAAAAGGGGACGGAGCGCCGTACCTGCTGGAGACTGACGGAATAGTCAAGGCCTAGCCTCCGGGCGAAGCTGCTGCAGGGAAAGCGCTTCCAAGAAAAGCCGAAGTGAAGCAACCCGTACCAAAACCGACACAGGTAGTCGAGGAGAGAATCCTAAGGTGCTCGAGTGAGTCGTGGCTAAGGAACTAGGCAAAATAGTCTCGTAACTTCGGAAGAAGGGACGCCTCCCCCAGGGGAGGCCTCAGTAAAGAGGCCCAGGCGACTGTTTATCAAAAACACAGGACTCTGCTAAATCGAAAGATGCTGTATAGGGTCTGACACCTGCCCGGTGCTGGAAGGTTAAGGAAGGAAGTTAGCGCAAGCGAAGCTTTTGACTGAAGCCCCAGTAAACGGCGGCCGTAACTATAACGGTCCTAAGGTAGCGAAATTCCTTGTCGGGTAAGTTCCGACCTGCACGAATGGTGTAACGATCTGGGCACTGTCTCAGCCACGAGCTCGGTGAAATTGTAGTATCGGTGAAGATGCCGATTACCCGCAATGGGACGAAAAGACCCTGTGAACCTTTACTATAACTTCGTATTGACTTTGAGTAAACAATGTGTAGGATAGGTGGGAGGCTTTGAAGCCGGCACGCTAGTGTCGGTGGAGCCGACGTTGAAATACCACCCTTTGTTTACTTGGAGCCTAACTTCCTAAGGGAAGGACACTGCGTGGTGGGTAGTTTGACTGGGGTGGTCGCCTCCAAAAGAGTAACGGAGGCTTTCAAAGGTACCCTCAGCACGCTTGGTAACCGTGCGCAGAGTGTAATGGCATAAGGGTGCTTGACTGTGAGACCTACAAGTCGATCAGGTGCGAAAGCAGGACATAGTGATCCGGTGGTTCCGCATGGAAGGGCCATCGCTCATAGGATAAAAGGTACTCCGGGGATAACAGGCTAGTCTCCCCCAAGAGCTCACATCGACGGGGAGGTTCGGCACCTCGATGTCGGCTCGTCACATCCTGGGGCTGGAGAAGGTCCCAAGGGTTGGGCTGTTCGCCCATTAAAGTGGCACGCGAGCTGGGTTCAGAACGTCGTGAGACAGTTCGGTCTCTATCTATTGCGGGCGTTAGATGTTTGAGAGGGCTTGAATCTAGTACGAGAGGACCGATTTGAACAAACCTCTGGTGTATCAGTTGTACCGCCAGGTGCACCGCTGAGTAGCTACGTTTGGAAAGGATAAGCACTGAAGGCATATAAGTGCGAAACCTGCCTCAAGATGAGACATCTTTTAAGGGTCGTGGGAGATGACCACGTCGATAGGCTGCAGGTGTAAAGACAGCAATGTCATAGCCGAGCAGTACTAATTACCCGTAGATTTATGGCCTGGTTGGGCACCCGGGGGCAAGCGCAGGTTTGCTCTTTGTGAAAGTTTTTATCGATAAAATTAAGAATTTTAAAGATTGGTGTGTTAAGGGATTGCTAATATCCTGACACCCTAATCTCTTAATCTCCTAATTATAATAATATTTAGGGTGGTTTTAGCGGAGGGGCTCACCCGTTCCCATTCCGAACACGGAAGTTAAGCCCTCCAGCGCCGATGGTACTGCGTAAGCGGGAGAGTAGGCCGCCGCCAGTTTTTTTCAGAGTCTCCAATTACGAATGTAGTTGGGGACTTTTTTTGTTGCTTTTGAAAGTTAGTTAATTATTCTAGTATTAATTAAGCAGAATTGATGAGAACCTGAGTTGTTTTTGACACGATTTTATTTTCAAAAACATAGGAAAGTTTCTTCTCACAAATAGTTTCTTAGCTTTTTTTTATATATGAGGCATAACTTTAGGCATCAAATCACATTTCTGAGAATTGTTTTTAGATTACTGGCGATTGCTGTTTTTGGCACTTTTTATTTTAATAACACCCAAAAGGTTGGCAGTTTATTGGCTTTATTTAAAAACTCGGAAGCATACTCTAAATACAGTGATAAGGAACTGATGAAGATTTGCACTGATGCCTATAAACTTTCTAAAAAGCTTAATTATGAATAAGGCACTTTAAATTTTATACAGAAAATCCTCACCATTAAAGTAAACTCTCTTAATACAGAAAACTTTGAAAGCTACTTGTCCGAAGGAATTATCCTTGCTGAAAAAAGAAAGGAGATAAGTCTGGAAACCAGACTTCTGATGTATAAAAGCTGGTATTATACAAGCCCTGCAGCACAGGAATGATGGCGTTCCTAAAGCCTGCAACAGGATTGGAACATTACATACTGATTGTTTTCAACGGCAGTAAGTGGTCTTTTTGAAAGCCGTAAATTATTCATAATAAATAATTAGATTCCGTCTCTTAAAGAAAGAGGCGGAATTTTTGTTAAAACCTGCTCAAAATCCCCCAATGAATCTTGGTGTCGTTAAATTTAAAGGGATTTCCAAACTCATTTCCATTCGAAATCTGGAAGCTCATTAAACCAATCGGTAAAAAGAAATTGAAACCCAAACCGAAACTGTAGAACCTTGGTTTCAGTGAAAGTGTTTTATTGTTAATCTGCCCGTATTGCCCAAAAATATCGAAGAAGGCTTGACTTCCCACCAGATAACGGTATTCCGCAGTTCCGTAATAATAGAAATCGGCATAGAGGGAGTTTTCATTAAAACCGCGCAAAGAATTCCAACCGCCAAAGCGGAGGAGTTCGTTTGTTGCGAAATCGTTTTTGGAACTGATCATCGCGGTTTCACCTTTAAGATTTAAAAAATGATTACCTTTCAGATGAAAATTTCTTTCGCCCAACAAGTAGAAATTATTTTGAGTAACATTTAAATTGTCTTTTGAATAATTAGTCGAAATATAATCTGCTTCTGCGCGAATTCGTGTTTTATAGAGAAAGAGTTCAATTTCAGTCGGTTCGTTGAATTCATAAAAAGCACCAATTCCTTTTTTTACGTAATCTTTTCCTTGAACATACAGCGAATCCATCACGGTTGAGGTTTCAAACGTTCCTCGAACGCCCAGTTTTTGTCGGTTGTTGAGGTGAAGATAAAACGCGGGAATCAATTTCACATTCGCAAAAGTAGAGTCTTGACGGTAAATATTTACATTGATATTCGTTCCCACATTGGAACCAAAAAGATAAGGAATATCGGTTTTCAAGTCGAAAGTTTGACCTTTGTCCGGATTTCTTTGCCAAAAAATATTGATGCTCTCAAAACTGTTGAACATATTTCTGAAATTCACATTCAAACTTCCATTAAAGGTAAATTTGTCGGTTTTGTCGTTCCCGAAACCTAAAATCCCGTCGAAAGAATTCGACTTTTTCTTTTGGGTAAAGAGGAAAATCTGCGTAGAATCTTTCGTAAACAAAGTTTGCGGCGGCTTTTCTAAAAGCACAAATGGATGGTTTTGCAGCGACTGATTAATCTGCATCAAATTTTTGTCATCATAAACTTTTCCTTGGAATTCTTTTTCCAAATTCCTCACGAAACGTTTTGGTAATTTTTCATATCCTCTGAAAACGAAAGCCTCAATTTTTCGTTGATTTCCAGGAATCACAGAAACTTCAACCTGTGGAATCCCTTTTTTCATTCCAAGATATTTTGACTTAACACGATTGAAGGAAAACCCTTGATTTCGGTACTTTTCACTTATTGACTTTTTTAAGGAGTCTAAATTTCTGGTAAAGAACTCCTTATTGAGTATGGTGTTTTTTTCTATCTCATCGGAAATTTTTACCTGTGCTTCGTTGAAGTTTTTTCCCTTGTCGAAAAAGATTTCAGTGTGGCTGCCTTCCTTTTTTACGTCCTTCAACTGAATTAAATAATAATTGTTTTGGGAAAGCGAATCCAGAAACTTCACTGCCGAAACAGAATCTTTAGCCAAAATTCTTTTACCGTTTTGAACATCATTCAACCAAAATTCTTTTTGCTGCGCATTCAGAAATACACATAAAAAAATGGTGAATATGTAGAGGATTTTTTTCAAAAGCAGTCAGTAACAATTCAACAGAATTAAGGTAAGTTTATTATCTTGCAGACTGTAATTTTATTGGTACAAATTAAAGAATTTCCATTGATTTTACTCAATGAAAGTTAGTTGTTTCAAAATATATGAAGAAAGTTGGTCTTTTTTTCGGCAGTTTCAACCCCATTCACATTGGGCATTTGATTCTGGCAAACTATATCCTGGAAAACTCGGATATGGAAGAACTCTGGTTTGTGGTAAGTCCGCAAAATCCATTTAAAGACAAAAAATCTTTGCTGAAAGACCACAACCGTTTAGACATGGTGCAACTCGCCGTGAAAAACTATCCGAAAATGCGGGCTTCAAACGTAGAGTTTTCCTTACCAAAACCAAGTTACACGATTGATACTTTAACTTACCTTCATGAAAAATATCCCGACAATTCCTTTGCTTTAATTGTGGGTGAAGACAATTTGGACGGACTTGCAAAATGGAAAAACTCGGAAACTTTAATTAAAAATTATCAGATCATCGTTTATCCGAGAGTTTTTGAAGGCGAGAAAAAAGACCACGAATACTTACAGCATGAAAACATTCATTTAATCAAAGCACCTGTAATAGAACTGTCCGCTACAGAAATTCGGGAGATGATCAAGCTTGGAAAAAATGTGCGCCCGATGTTGCCACCTGAAGTTTTCGAGTATTTGGATGGCTCTTCTTTTTATAAGTAATGAGCAATAAGTAATGAGCAATAAGTAATTGGCAGTTGTAGCAAACCGTCATCAACGTGGAACTTGAAAGAAAAAATGGAAATGGCAGATAAATTTTTAGAAAAACATGGTGAGGAGAAAATCACGAAATGGTTCCATCAAGTTTGCAAACTTGAAGCCATTTCCTGGGCATTTTTATTTTCCGCGATGATTTGGATTCGTTATGACCCGGATGGTTTGTTGCCCATTATTTATATTGCAACCATCGGAAATATCCATGGATTGTTTTTCACGCTGTACCTTTTGCTGATTCTTCCCGCTAGAAAAATTTATAAATGGGACGATGAGGATTTCGTCTTTGCCCTGATTTCTGCATTTTTCCCTTTTGCCACAATTTGGATTGAAAAAAAGTATGCGAGATTTGATCGGGAAGATTAAATCATCTAAAGCCGTAAATTTGATTTGTTCCACTACTAAATTCGTCACAGAAAAATTGACGGCGAACAATATTCACTCGAAGAAATTCACTTTTTCAATCTTTCACCTGTAACATTTTTCAAGTTTCAGTTGTCTAATTAATTGAATCCAAAAAATTTTGTAAAATTTTTATTGTTGATTATCAGTTGATTAGATGATGAATTAAAATTTATTTACTACTTTGTATTGCATAATACTAAAATAATAACATATCTTTGCAATGTAAAATTGATAACCAAAAAACTTGTAACCAAAAAACTAATAACCAAAAAGAAAAGAAGGAAGTAAACTCATAACCGAAACTAATAGCTTTAAAACTAATCACCAAAAACTTCCTTCTCTTTCTTTTTTCCTAAACTTAAAACCATGAAAAAATTAATCATTGCACTTTCACTTCTTTCAGGATTTGTTGCTTCTGCTCAAGAAAAGCAAAAAAAGGATTCAGCCAAAACAAAAGACATTCAGGAAGTCGTTGTTTCCAAAAAAGTGTTTCAAAAAAAAGCAGACCGATTGGTTTTTGATGTCGCTGCATCGCCTGTTGCAAAAGGAAATACTGCCTTTAACTTGCTTAAAGAAACGCCATTGGTTTCTTCAACCGACGACAAAACCTTGAAAATCGCCGGGAAAAGCAACGCCGTAATTTACATCAACGGAAAGAGAACCCAGATGAACGCCGATGCAATCGAAGCTCTTTTGAAAAACACGCCCGCTGAAAACATCCAAAAAATAGAAGTCATCACACTTCCTGGAAGTGAATTTAATGTCGAAAGTTCGGACGGAATCATCAATATCGTGTTGAAGAAAAAAATGACCGACGGAACCAACGGAAATCTTCGAATGACCAATTATCAGGGAATCGACAACAGTCAATCCGCTTCTGCAAGTTTGAATTTTAGAAAAAATAAATGGGCGATCAGTTCCAATTTGAACTCCAGAAACCAAATCCGAAATCAGCAATATGACATGAGTAACGGAGATTCTAAAAGCAGCAATAATTCGGTAGGTTACGTGAAAAACGGAACTTTCGATTTAGGTGGTTATCTGAATATTGACTACGATATTTCCGATAAGCAAACCGTGGGATTTTCTTACAACACTTGGTACAGCGAGAATAAGGATACGCAAAGCAATTTTTTTAACACCATTAAATTCCTGGATAACAATAATATTTGGCAAACGCATTACAACAGAACTCAAAACTTCATGGATTCTCATGATTTGAATAATAATTTCAATTTGAATTACGAAGTAAAGTTTGGCGACAAAGGAAGCAAGTTAAACTTGAACGCCGCCTATTTGAAATACAATCAAACCGAAAATAACAAAAGCGTTACCAATATTACAGATTCTCAAAATCTCATCACAGGTTTGGAAGGAAAATTCAATCAAAGAATTCCACAGGATATCGATAATTTTTCGGGAACGGCTGATTTTACAAAGGTTTTTAAAAGTTTCACTTTAGGTGCAGGTGGAAATTTCAACAAGACAAAAACAGATAACGACACTTATCTTGAAAATTTGGATTTAACCACTGGAAACTATGTGAAAGACCTCAATCAAAGCAACCACTTTGTTTATGATGAAAAAATTTCGGGAGTTTATGTGAATGTGGACAAAAATTTCGGTGAGAAATTTTCTACAAAAATCGGGGCGAGAATGGAATTTACCGACAGTTACGGGCAAATTCTCGGAACCGCGATTGACGTGAAAAGAAAACACCAAAACTTTCTTCCGACTTTAAGTTTGAATTACAATATCAATGACAAAAATTCGCTTTCATACTCTTTTACAAGTCGAATGAAGAGACCAAGTTTTTGGGAAATCAATCCCGAAAGAATTTATTTGACCAAAGTGAATTATGTACAGAATAATCCTTTTGTGAAAGCTTCTTCTGTATTTAATCAAGAGTTGATGTATATGTTCAACAATGCGTATTTTCTTCAATTTTCAAATTCTTACACCAAAGATGCAACCACGCAAGTTCCATTGCAGCGAACGGTAAACGGAGTTAGCGAGTTGCGATATATTCGTACAAATTATGGAACTGAAAATAATTTCAGCGCAAATTTGGGAATGAACAAACAGTTTTTCAAACAAATCTGGAATGTGAATTATACCATTGGATTGCAAGTCAACACCTATAAAGGAAGCGTAAATATGGATCCAATCACTCATGAAATTTTCGATCCTTATGTGGTGGATGGAAGTTTGGTGACACCATTTTTCCAAGCACAGAATACGATTCGACTTTCTTCTAAAAAAGACTGGTTTTTGGGTGTAAATTATTTCTATCTTGGAAAAAATAAAATTGATTTGGGAACTTTGAGTCCACTTCAACAACTGGATTTGAATGTAAAAAAAATCTGGAACGACTGGACTTTTTCTCTTGATTTAAGGGACGTTTTGAAAACCAACAAAATAAATATTAATGATGTTCAGGCAAGCGGAAAATTTAATTCTATCGACCAATATCAAGATTCGAGAAGAGCGACTTTGGCGATTACCTATAATTTTGGAAACCAGAAAATTAAGAAGGCGCGAAACATTGAAGGTGCAGCAAGAGAAATTAAAAGCAGAACTGGAAATTAATTTTAACTGAAAATATTTCTCATACCTTTCCATATTAAATTGTTGAAATCGGCGTTTTGAAAAAAGCGCTGATTTTTTCAATATGCTTGATGATTAAATGAGGCGGTATAAAATTAAACCTCAGCGATTTTTTTTGGTTTCTTCCAAATAAAGCCGTCCAACAAATAATGGGTGAGTTGCGGAACGGTAAGCAATGGAACCAAAAACATTTGCCAATCTCCGGATAACGAGAAATTAGAGAAAGAAATGTGCTCTTTCCAAACAAAAGTTTCCCACAGAAATTCTTCTGAAAAAGCGATGACTAAAAGAATTCCAATAAACAGAAGAAGTCCGATTCCTGATTTGAATACGGAAAGTTTTTTTAGATAAGCATCATCTTTTTTCTCAATCTCGTTCAGATAAATTAGGGCGATATACGGAATTCCATGCGAAACGACATTGAGAAAAGTAAAAATCAAATCGTTATTAAAATAGACAATTCCGAAATACCATGACAGAAAAGTCCCGCTAATCACTGCATTTTTTGGGATGTTGAATTCCTTAAATTTTACAAAAACCGCCACAGTTTTCAAAATCCAAACCGCTAGAATTACAAAATATAGAATGGTGATTACAGGAATGTAGTTGGGAAGTTTTCCCATCCAATTAAACTCATCTTCTACAAACCAATTGAATTTTCTCGGCGTTCCAAACCAATAAAGCATCGGGAAAATTGTGGCGGCATAAATTGCGGCGGTGTCAATTTTTTTATGAAGGTTGTTGGGTTCAAATCTTGCGTAAAGCCGCATAAAACCATATTGCTGTCTAATAAAATGATAGACTGCAACCAGCGCTAAAGCCGACCAGAAAATCAAACTTCCTAATTGGTAGAACATAATTCCTACAACCAAACTCACTATTGGAATCGTGAGGTAGAGTTTTTTCCGTTTTTCAAATTCTTGTTTTACGAAATAAGTTTTGAAAAGGGTAGAGTAAACATGCGCCACATCAACGAAGACAATCAAAAAAAGCCACGTGAAAAAACTGTATTTTTCATTGAGTTCCATCAAGGTATCTTGAAAAAGAAAAACCGTTGCCAAGACCAAAAATGGCGGCGAAAGGATAAAGAGCGAATCCGTTTTGGCGTTATTAATCCACGGTTGTTTCATGTTTTCAACATTTGTTTTGCGGCGTTTGTTCCTTGATGAAATGCTTCTTCAAAAATAGATATTCCCGATAAATCAGTATGTGCAAAAAATATTTTTCCGTTAATGTTTTTCCTCGCATTTTCTGCTTCTTTCCCAAAAATTTGGTTCGGAATCGGCGAAATCATTGCATGTCCCAATTTATGAAACTGAATTTCCAACAGATAGTCTTCAATTAAAGGATGGGCGATTTTCAGTTCGTCTAAAACTAATTTTTTCAGTTCATTTTCTTTGAGATTAAACAGTTTTCGGCGTGCTTTTTTTAAATCTTTTTCAGAGAAACTTCTGTAATAAGTAATTACTTTTTCGCCCAAATTTTGGTTGAGCTTTTGGTGTTGGTCGTAAATATAGCCTAAACCTTCTGCACCATAAATTACGTTATCCCACGCTAATTCCTCTTCGCCACCAAATTCATTTTTTAATGTTAAAGTCGCCAAAAGCCAAGGAACATATTGGAAATTTTTGAAATTTCTACCTTTAAGTAGATGCTGGTTCACAAATTGAGGTGTCGCAAAAAGTACTTTTTCTGCAATGATTTTTTTTGAAATTTTTTTAGAATTATCAAAAGCTAAAACTTCCACTTTTTCATTATTTTCAACCGAAAAAACCAAATGATTTGTCAGTTTTTCATCTTCCATAAATTTTTCTAAATGTTTTGCGAGTCGGGCATTTCCTTCGGGCCAAGTAAAAACCTGGTCGGTTCTGTTGGTTGCCCAATTATTTTTTCTTCCGGCGAAATAATGAATTCCCGCCCAAGCTGAAACATATTGAATTCCCAGACCGTAATCATCTTTGCAGGAATAATCGAGCAACCAAAGCAATTCTTCGGATTTGAAATTATTTTTGGAAAGCCAATCTGCAAAAGTAATTTCATCAAGATTTTTTCCTTCATCACTCGATTTGTTGAGCGGAATATCGAACCAATATTTTCCTAAAGCGTCTTTTTTGGTTCTGAATTCATCCATCATTTTAAAGAAGATTTCAATTTCTTTTTTCGTTTCCTCCGAAATTCCTTTCAATGGAACCAAATCATTTTGCCATGAATTTTTAAAGAAAAGCCGTTCTTCTTTTGGGAAAGTTAATTGATAGTCGTCCAAAATAGGCAATCCGTTTTCATCGTCGCCGAGATACATTTTACATTCCCGCAAAAATTCAATAATTTCTACATCTTCTTTATTTGGAATTGGCAAATAGTGCGCTCCCAAAGGAAATTTGGAGAATTTGTTCTCGCCGTTTGAGGAATTTCCACCCAAGTGATTTTCGAGTTCTACCATCAAAAAATCGTCTTCCCCATGATTTTTAAAATGTCGAGCCGCAGAAAGTCCTGAAATTCCACCACCTACAATTAGGTATTTTGTTTTGATTTCTTCAGTCGGTTTCGGGAAATTTTTCGCCCAAAGTTGATGACCTAAAACATGATTGGTTCCCGTGACTTTTAATAGAAGCGATTTTGCTTTCTGTTCGCAATACTGCAAAAAAGGTAAAAAAAGACCAGCCCAAAATAGCATGGACAAAAAATTTCTGCGCGAAATTTGATTTTCCTTTTTCATGGATTGTCTCAAGAATTACCACATTTTTACTGAACCTTTCCCCACTCTTCATCAAAATACCTTACCAAAATTTGATTGTCGAGTCGGTTGACCTCCAAATTTTCTGCTTTCATGTCTTTATTGAAGAAAGCCATTTGGTCAAAATTATAATCATAAAAACGAAGTCCCGAAATTTTGCGAATTGTTTCTTTCTCCATTGAATTTGAAACCAAACAAAATCCCCATTCCCCGAACGAAGGAACATAAGTGTGATACGCTGTCACCATCGGGAAAACCTGCGCCAAAGTTTTCTGGATGCACCAAAACGATTTCGGAGCAAAATAAGGTGAAGTGGTTTGAACAACAATTTTAGTCGAAGGATTGGTCACTTTTTTCAACTCCTTATAAAATTGTAGTGAATAAAGTTTTCCCAAACTGTAATTGGAAGGGTCGGGAAAATCAATGATAATAACGTCGAAAGTTTTATCTAAATCTTTAATCCACATGAACGCATCCTGATTGACAATTTCTAATTTTTTGTTGTTTAAAGAGTTGTGATTCAGTTTGTTCATCGTTTCATTTTGCTGGAAAAACTTGGTCATTTCACCATCCAAATCCACCAAAGTAATATGTTCAACTTCTGGATATTTCAAAACTTCACGCACTGCAAAACCGTCACCACCGCCAAGAATCAGAATTCTTTTGATGTTTTTAGCCATTGACATTGCGGGATGAACAAGCGCTTCGTGATAACGATATTCATCGGCGGAAGAAAACTGCAAATTGTTGTTGAGGTAAAGCCGAAAATCATTGCTGTTTCTCGTCAAAACAATTCGTTGATAAGGTGAAGAGCGGCTGTAAATAATATTCTCCCCGTATAATTTTTCTTCCGAGTAACTTAAAATTTTATCGGCGAAAATAAATAAAGCCAGCAAACACAAAAATGTAGTGATGGATTTTATCTTTAATGAAATTGGGTTCCGAAGTTCTCTCCGTAAATAAAAACAAAGAAAAATGGCGATGGATACATTAATTAAACCAAAAAACAGTGAAGTTCGAATAATTCCCAAATTTGGAATTAAAACTAAAGGAAACAGAATCGAAGCGAGCAAAGCACCAATATAATCGAACGCAAAAACATTGGAAACCAAATCTTTAAACTCAACTCTGTCTTTCAAAATGTTCATTAATAGAGGAATTTCTAGTCCAACCAAACAACCTGTAATGAAAACCAAAAGATAAAGCACCCACTCAAAATGATGCACTGTATTGAAAAGTAGAAAAAGAATGACCGAACTGATTCCGCCGATTAATCCAACCAAAATTTCGATTTCAACAAATCGGTCGAGTAAGTTTTTTTGGATAAATTTTGCGAAATACGAACCGACTCCCATCGAAAAAAGGTAAACGCCAATGATGAATGAAAACTGCTTTACCGAATCGCCCAAAAGATAACTCGCCAAAGCTCCGGCAACCAGTTCGTAAACCAATCCGCAAGTGGCGATGACGAAAACGGAAAACAGCAAAAGAAGTTCGAAGGAAATCCGTTTTTTATCCATGAATTGCCGCACTGATAATCATAGAAATCCCAATGATGAACGCTCCGAAAATAATGGCAAGAGCAATGTTTTTATTCTCCACAATTTCTTTCCAGGTTTTTTCTGGGGTAAGTTTTTCGATAATAAAATATCCTACTAACAGGATTGTAATTCCGAGAAATGAAAACAAAACGGAATTGATAATTGGTGTCCAGTGAATTTCGCCCATAATTTTTTGATTTATTTGTGATAATACCGATAAAAAGTTCGTCCGTGAGTGGAGCTTCGGGTGGTTCCGTCACGATAAGTTTCGGTTTTTGCGCAGTCGCAGAATTGATTTCCGCTGTAAGTTAAGTAAATGTAAAAACCCATGAAAAATGCAGCGATTGCCACCAGAAGCCAATTGTTTTTTATGTAGTTTAAAATATTTTCCATCACTATTCTTCAGACTCTGGATAAGGTGAATTGGAACTGTTGCTCCATTTTGATTTTTCAAAAGCATATCTTCCCCAATAAGAAAGCGCCACAAAAACTGCCATTGCAGCCATAATAATTCCATAATTCCACAGGGAAACAGGAAGCCAAGTCGCTTTCAAACTGATGTTTTGATTTTCTGGGTTGATTTCTGCAACAGTTGGTTCCCTGTTTAAAGGCAGATTGGAAAGTCCATTGATTGAATCCTGTTTTTTCTTCACTTTTTCAAATTCAGCAAAATTCAGAGAATCTTTTTTGTAAGTCGCAATATCTCCATAAGTTGTAAGATTTCCTGGGACGGCATCACGAACTTCCACCAAACCATCTGGACGAACGGTCACGGTTCTACCTGAAATTTCAGTTTGTGAAGACGGATAAACAAGCGCTCCTTGCTCTTTTTCGGCAGAAATTAAAAAATGATATTTCCCTGGAGCAACACCACAGAAATTTATTTCTTTGGAAGTGCTTCCTTCACTCCAACTTTCGCCATCGCTTACTCCATGGTAATATTCAATATCCTGTGAAGTGGACGTGATTTCGTTGGTGCTTTCGTTCACCAAACTGATTTCTGTATTTGCCCAGGAATTGTCCACCTGTGACTTAATTTTAACTTTTAATGGAGCAGAACCTCCCTTTAATTGAAAGGATCTGCTGACCAACTCTTTGTCTTTTGCATCCGAAAAGTTAATTTGTTCTTCAAAAACCGAATAGTTTGCCCTCGAAATATGAACATAAAGCTGCATCAAAGAAATCAACAATGCCGCAACTCCAAGAATATTTACCATGTGTTTCACATTGTAGTAAAACGGCTGCACAATTCCTATTCCGTAATAATTGGGCATGTATGAAGGTTTAAAAGCTCTTCTGACTTTTCCTTTCGGAATGTGTTTTCCCCAGAAAAATTGTCTTTTATTTCCAGTTTCCTCCCAGGAAACCATTTCGGTTCCGTTTACAAATTCTTTATAATTGGAAAGTTTTAATTCGAGTTTATCTTCAAAAAATCCTGAAGCGGCTGCAACATTGTTCGGTGTGGTTTCGTACCATCTGTATTTTTTACCTTCGAAATCGGAATAATATTTAAAATCTTTGAGCGGATTTTCTTTCGGGTACATTAAAACCCAATGTCCATCGCTTTCACTTAAAAACGCGTTGTTTCCGGATTGGTCCTTTAAGTAGTATTCCCGCCAGAAAGTAGAACTTCCGTATTTTTTGACAACAATTGCAATGACTGTGAAATTTTTGCCGTCAAGAAATCCTTTGTCGCCTACTTTTAAAACAACGTTTGAAGCCGGTTGCTTTAAAACTCCTCTCGTTTTATTATTTTCTGTACTGATGAGGTTGTTGCAGGATTTGCAAACGTAATCGGTCACCTGAAAGTTGGCTTCAAGTGTATTTTCTGTTTTACAAACCGGACAAGCGTAACTAATCATCTGTAAATACGATCTTGCTGCAGAATTTCTGCGTTAAAATAATTGACGATTTCCGCTGCTATTTTTTCTACCTTTTCCGTGTTGTCGTGGATGTAGTTGCACAGAAAAATATCCGCTTGAAGTTGCTTAAATTCCGGCCAGGTATGAATGGAAAGATGAGATTCTTTCAAGCAAATTGCAGCCGTAAAACTTCCGTTTTCAAAAATATGTTTGGCGATTCCCACGATTTCGGTCTCGTTTTCTGCAAGAATTCTGGAAATGTAATGTAAGAAAAGTTCGGAATTTAACAACAAATCTTCCGACTCTGTTTTCAAAGTCAGAAGAATGTGCAAACCTTTGCTGTAGGATTCTTTCAAAGAATTTATTTTAAAAGTAATATTAGGAAAAAATTACTTCCTTGGCAAAAAAACCTCCGCCAACATGCATCTTGCACTTCCGCCTCCATTTACTTCAATGGTATTCAGGTCAGAATAAATGATTTCGCAATATTTTTCAATATTTTGAATTTGTTCGGGATTTAAAGATTTATAGGCAGTCTCGCTCATCACCAAAAACTTTTTTCCTTCGGAATTCTGTACCTGCAACATATTTCCTGCGAATTGCTGCATTTGATCTTCGGAAATTTCGATCACTTCTTTTTCAGAAGATTTTACCATTTCCTGCACTTTTTCGCGCTCCATTTCATCATCAATACAATCCAAACAAATAACGACAAACTGGTCTGCAACGCACATCATGACATTGGTGTGGTAAATCGGGAGTCTTTGGTCGCCCACATTTTGGAAGGAGTGAAAAACGACCGGAGTAAAACCAAATTTTGCACAAAATTTTCTGAACAACTCTTCATCCAAACGAAGTGAAACCGAACCATACGCAATTTTGTGGTCGTGATCGAAAATCATGCTTCCTGTTCCTTCCAAAAATTTGTCGTCATTTTCGAAATGGGAAAAATCATCCACTTCCGCAATTTCAAAACCTTGATTTTTAATGGTTTCTAAAATATCTTCACGTCGCTCAACTCGTCGGTTTGGTGCAAACATCGGGTACAAAACTACTTTTCCGTCTTTATGGAAACTCACCCAATTGTTCGGGAAAATCGAGTCGGGAGAATGTGGCTCCAAAGTATCTTTAACGGTAATCACGTTAATTCCTTTCGAGCGAAGTTTTTCCACAAAATTATTGAATTCGGAAAGTGCTTTCTGCTGAATATCAGAATCTTTCTGTTCTACCTGAAAATAATTGTTTTCCGCAGTTTGCGCGTTGTATCCGAAAGCAATCGGCTCAATCATCAAAACAGTATCGGTTGTCTGCATTTAAAGAATTTTTTAATATTTGAATGTCTTCAAAATTACTTAAATTTATAGAGATTTAAAAAAGATATGTTAGAAATCGCCTGCTTTGAATTTACTTCCGCCGAAGTCGCTCTAAAATCTGTTGCCGACCGAATTGAATTTTGCGCCAATCACGATTTGGGAGGAACAACGCCAGATTTTTATGAGTTCCGCTCTTTGAAATCCAATTTTTCAAAACCGATTTATGTGATGATTCGTCCGAAAGGCGGCCCGTTTTTCTATTCCGATGCAGAATTTTTGCAAATGAAAAATAGCATCATCGAATTTGCAGAAGGCGGTGCAGATGGTTTTGTTTTCGGAATTCTAAATGAACATCACGAAATTGATGAAGAAAAAAATGCCGAACTGATCGAACTTGCGGCAGGAATCCCATGCACTTTTCACCGAGCTTTTGACCGTACCAAAGATTTGGAAAAATCAATCCAAACTTTAATTAAACTTGGATTTACCAACGTTCTCACTTCCGGCGGACAACCAAATGCGATGGAAGGAAAAGAAATGTTGAAAAAATTGATTGATAAATATTCAGATAAAATCAACATCTTAATTGGCGGCGGAGTTCGCTCAGAAAACATTGCAGAATTGAAAGAATTTACAGGCGGAAGATTCTTTCATTCATCGGCGGTTAAAAAGTACGATACTTTTCCATCGGATGATGAGATTAAGAGGTTGAAGTTGAATTGCGGGTAGTTTCTTGTTCGTGATTGGATCATGGACAACCGATACATTTGCATCGCAACATCAAAAGACTTTCGATATACATTTAATTCTGTGTGAAATCTGATTATTGCCATAACTTTATTTTTTTATTACAATCTCAAATACTCAACAACACAACCACTCACCAACAAAATCACTCCCTCACCAAAGGCAACGTAGAACACCTCAACAATCCACCCATTTTAGAAATCTCGCGATACGGAATTTCTTCTACGATGATTCCCCATTCGTTTCGGAGGTGATTGTTCATTCTGGTGAAAGCTTTGTCGGAAACCACAACGTCGGGAGAAATTGAAAAAATATTGGGAAACATTTCAAACATTTCCTCGGCGGTTACATGAAAGCAGTTTTCCTCCCCGAAAATATCGAGAATCAAGTTGTAGTCGCTTTCATCCACAAAACCATTTTTATAGATGATGCACTTGTCTTTTCCAACAGGATTGAAAGTGCAGTCTAAATGTAAAATTCCTTTGTAGGGTTCTTTGTCGTTTTTAATCAGTTCGAAATCCAGAATTCTTTTTTTAGGAAAATATTCCTTTAAAATTTCGATGGCATATTCATTCGTTCGGGCGGTTTTAAAACTGCGGTAATCCTCGCTGTAACAAGTTCCGATAAAAAGGTAATCGTTCCACACAATCACGTCGCCACCTTCGATGTGGGCAGTTTCTGGGAGGTTGATAATGTTGCGCCACTTTACTTTTTCAAAAATTTTTCGGTAGGCGTCCTGCTCATCTGCTCTGTCTTGTATTACGTTGGAAATAATCATTTTGTCCTCAATCACGAAAGCAACATCGCGAGCAAAAACCTGGTTGTAATCTTCAATGATTTCCGGACGAAAAACCTGAACGTCATATTTTTTTAAAACCTTCTCAAACTCGGTCATTTCGTGGATGATGTCTTCCTCTTTCGGATAAATTCCTTTTAGAATGGTGTCGTAAGATTTAGCATCGTAACTTTCTTCAAGTGTTGGAATCTTTCCCATCGAGCCGGGTTGTCCCAGAACTACGGATTTTAGTTTGGCGGTTTCGTTTTTGATGTTGAGCTTCATAAATATTGTGGCTTGAGACAAATTTAAACAAACCAATCGAAGTGGGGAAATTTTTTTAGAACGTGTAAAAATAGCACGCAGTCCTTTTGGCACTTGATTTTCTTGTTCTGCCAATTTTTCCGCTTTGAATTTTTAACCTGTCAGGAAAATTTACATCAAAAATTAAAATACAATTAAAAACTTCTAATTCTTGTTAAATAATAGTTAAAATTGAAACAATCACGTTTTTATTAATACTTATTTAGCATTAAATTTGTTCAGTAAATATTCGTGAAAGTAAAAAGATAAATAATTTATGACGATGAAGAATACATTAAAAAAACTAATTCCTTATGCTTTAGTGGGAGTAATTTCCGGAGCAACAACATTTGGGGCAATTAATTATTTTGGAGTAAAAAACAGCGATTCGGAATTTTCCTATTTCGCACCAAAGAAAAACAATGATGCCCAATTTGCATCTTTTAATATGACCGGAGTGGGCGACGATTTTGTGAAAGCCGCTAAAATGACGGTTCCCGCTGTAGTAAGTATTAAAAATTTCTCGAACAGAACTTCGCAGAGAAGTGATCAGGATTTATTCGATTTATTCTTTGGAAATCCTTTTGGTGGAAATCAACAAAGACAGCCGCAACAACAACAGCAACAGGAAATGCCGCGTGGAATGGGTTCAGGGGTAATTATTTCGCCCGATGGCTACATTATTTCGAATAATCACGTTATTGCAGGTGCAACAAAATTGGAAGTTCAACTGTCCAACAAGAAAACCTATGTAGCGAATTTGGTGGGCACTGACCCAACTACAGATATTGCCCTTTTAAAAATTGAAGAAAAAGGTCTGCCTTATTTGAATTTTGCCAATTCCGACAATGTTGAGGTTGGACAATGGGTTTTAGCAGTCGGAAATCCGATGGGCTTAAATTCTACGGTTACGGCGGGAATTGTTTCTGCAAAGGGTAGAAGTATTGATTTGCTGAGCCAACAATCTAGAACTCCGATTGAAAATTTTATTCAAACGGATGCGGCGATTAACCCGGGAAATTCAGGCGGAGCTTTGGTAAATCCAAATGGTGAGTTGATTGGAATCAACTCTGCAATTTCTTCGAAAACAGGATATTACGAAGGTTACGGATTTGCGGTTCCTGCAAATTTGGCAAGAAAAGTGGTGGAAGATATCAAGAAATTTGGTTTGGTTCAAAGAGGATTTTTGGGAGTAGTTCCATTAGATCTGTCGGATCAAAGATCGGTTGCACAATACAATCAACAAAAAAAGACCAATATTAAAACGGGAGAAGGTGTTTATTTGGTGGATATTGCTGCAAAAGGCGGCGCGGAAGATGCAGGTTTAAGAACAGGCGACATTATTACAAAAGTTGATAATACCCTTGTTTCCAGTTATTACGACCTTTCTTTTGCGGTAGGAAGTAAAAGACCGGGAGATCAGGTTGCAGTAACGTACTTGAGAAATGGTAAAGAAAATACGGTAAACGTAACTTTAAAAGATGAAAGAGGAGGAACATCCTTCAGAAGCAAAGCAGATTTGACCGTTACTGAAAAAATTGGAGCCGAATTCGAACCGCTAAGTGAGAAGTTTAAAACAGACTATGGTTTAAACAGTGGTGTAATTGCCAAGAACGTAGTGGACGGATTGGAAATGTCGAAAATAGGAATTGTTGATAATTACATCGTTATCGAAATCAACGGTAAACCGGTAAACTCGCAGAAAGACGTTGAAAAGATTCTCGACAAATATCAAGGAAACGTTCAAGTGAAATATGTGGATGAATACGGAAGAATTACCACTAGAGGTTTTAAAATGCCTTAATATTTGATGAATAATTAAGAAGTAATATGTAATAATGAAAAAACGCAGCTTTGAAAGTTGCGTTTTTTATTTCTGTAATCTTCGGTTTCGCCGCTTTTTTCGTTCGTAGATAACTTCTGTGATTTTTCCACCCATCCAAGCAAAAGGAAAGAAGGTGAGGAAAATTAAAATTTTATAAAAAGTCGGATGATACGGGAAAATAATAATGTCGAGCATCGCGATGAACAGCAAAATAAACCCGATCAAAATGGCGTAGGCTACTTTCGCATATTTTACGATAATCGCAGTTACAACACCGCCAATTGTTGCAGCAATACCTGATGAAATAAGCAATGCCACAAAAAAATAAGGTTTGTGTTCCACGCTTTTCAGAACTTTTTCCCAGCGTTGAAATGGCGCGATTTCCTCATAGTTAATCCACGACGGGTTCAATCGAACTCCAATCGAGATAATTAATGCCGCAACAGCAAGTCCAACAAGGACCCCAAAAGTATTCCGCAGAAAATTCATTTAGAATTGGTGAGCTATCATTGAGATTTCAATATCCACATTTTTTGGCAAACAGGAAACCTGAACCGTTTCTCTCGCCGGATAACTTTCTGAATCGAGGTAAGAAGCATAAATATCGTTCATCACCGCAAAGTCATCCATGTTTTTCAAGAAAATTGTTACTTTAACTACATTTTTAAAGGTTAAACCTGCTTCCGTAAGAATGGCTTCCAAGTTTTTCATCACTTGATGCGTTGCTTTGGTGATGCCTTCTTCCAATTTTCCCGTTTCAGAATTTAAAGGGATTTGCCCGGAAATATAAAGAATCCCATTTGCAAAATTCGCCTGAGAATAAGGCCCGATTGCAGCTGGTGCGTTTGTAGTAGATATCAGTTTTTTCATTGTATACCTTTTCGTTAAGATTCAATTCGCAAATATAAAATTTTTTCCGAGTTTCACATTCTTGTTTCAAGTTTGATGTTTAAACCACCCCGTCACTAAATTTTCGGAGAAAATTTCTGCCACCCTTCCAAAAGGAGGGCAATTCTCACCCACTCACCAACACGCCCACTCACTAAAACGGCGCATTCGGCTGTGTAAAACTTCTGTCCTTATATTTCAGCGCGTCACGCAAAATGTTGGCTTTAATTCCGATGAAGAAATCATACACTTTATATTGTCCATAAGGAATCCAGTTGAAATTAATGGTGAAGCTTCTTTGGTCACGCGAAAAACCAATTCTCGTATTGGCAATTTCTTTGGTAATCACGTCATAATAAAGGTTTCCGTTGAGGTTCCAATATGGTGAAAGTTTAATGCTTCCGTCCAAACCAATCGACGCCATTTTGTTTCCGAATCTCGTCAAACTTCTGGTGTAACCGTATTGTGCATTGATGTTCAAAGTCCACGGTTGCTCAAATCTCGCGTAATTATCTTCATCGAAATAATAATTTTCGTTGCGGATTTCACCTTTCGTTGAATATTTTTTAGAAAGGTCTTGCTTTTCATCCTTCTTTCTAAAAATAGCGTCACTTAAAGGGTAAGAAAGTTGCGCATTAAATCCTTGAACGCTGAAATGCCCGAAATTCTCTGTTCTGATTCCCGTATCTTCTCCCGGAGCAAACAAAATTTGATAAGGTTCTAAAGCTAAACTCGTATTCAGGTTAAGTTTCTCAAAAAGTGTTGTTTGTCCACTGAATTGGAAAATCGACCATTTGTGACTTGGCGCTGCAAAATTGTAACTGGTGTTGAAATTGAGACTTTCAAAAATCTTCAGCTTTCTTACGCCTGTAGAATCGTTTTTAGATTTCACTTTCATCTCCACATTATTGTTGATGCTGAAAGTCATCGCCTGAACCAGCTGTGAACTCGGAGTTCCCACAATTCCTCGGTCAAAGATCGAGTATTGCGTCATTTCGCCGCGGTCGTTGTAATAATTTTTATAATATCCAAAACCGGGAGCAGAGAAATCTGGTGAATATGAAAATCCGATCTGTGGTGTCATCATGTGGCGAATCGCCTGAATTGGCGAACCTTTCTTGAAGTTCAACATTCCATAAAGAACCGTTTGCAAACTTGCACCAGTTGTAAATGAAGAATATCCTGCAATTTTTTTATTGAGAACATCTTCCACTTTGTTTGACAACGGGTTGTAGAATCTCGTTAAAGTTTTCGTGGTTAAAGCATTGTCGATATTGGCATTAACAGAAAAAGTGAAATATTTTGCAATCGTCGTATTAGTTCCTAAACTGATATTGTTTTTCAAACCTGTTTGCATCTTATCCCACATTGTTTTGGTGAAAAGTTCACCCGCATTGGTTTGCACGTAATTATTGAAATTCAGTCCTGTATTGACGGTAATGTTTTCTAAAAGTCCTTGTCTTACACCAGTTTTAGGCTTGAAAAGATAAAACTGATTAATCGCCACGTTCACCACCGGAAGTTTCAGATCTGAAAAACCGGTTGAAAAGTTTTGCGAATAAGAAGTCGTTCCCGTAATCGTCACAGGAAGCGTCAAAAACCTCTTAATTACACTCACGGTGGAGTTTTGTTGAGCGTTTAAATTGTTTTGATTAAAGGCGTAATTATTATTGACCGTGTTGTTGTAAAATTTATTACTCACCATATCCACCGAAGCAGAGAAAGTTAAGAACGGATTCGCCTTTTGGTCTTGCTGATGTCGCCACGCAATTCGATAAGTACTTGCTTTTGAGTAGTCAGAAAGTCCCTTAATCCCTCTAATTGTGGTTCCAATATCTGCCGAAAAATTGCCGGTGTATCGATAATTTTTCTTGTAATTCACTTCCGGCCGGAAATTCCAGCTTCCTTTGGTATAAATATCGGTGAGGATTTTCAGGTCGAAATGGTCGCCAATTGGTTGATAATAACCCAACCCGTTCAAGAAAAACCCAACATCTTCACGCTCCCCAAAACTTGGAATCAAAATTCCCGCACTTCTTTTATCCGAAAACGGAAGAATAGCGAACGGCATTATTAAAGGCGTTGGAACCTGCTCAATATACATTTGAATCGGACCGGTAATAACTTGTGACTTATTTTTTCCTTTAATCAGTTTGATGTTTGGAGCGAGCAAATAATAATCGGCAATCGTGTCTTTTTTCTTGATGAAATACTCGTCGGTCGTATATTTTCCACGCCGCATGAAGAAAACGGAATCGTTGTATTTTTTGGTTTTTTCGGCTACGATTACACCTTCACTTTCTTCCGTTCTAGCGTTGAAAGCGATTGCCTGTCTTGTTTTGATGTTGTAGGTGAATTCGTCGTACTCGTATTTTTTACCACCTTGAGTTGCGATGGCGGGCGTTTTTATTTTTCCTAAAGAATCCAACTCGCCTCGAGCAAAAATCAGCGATTTGTCCCAATCGATGGAAATATAATCCGCGTCAATCTGCATATCCTGATATTTTACCTGCGCCTTTTTGTTCAGGAAAGTCATCTTTTTCGGGATGTCGTTTCGGATGTTGTCGGCTTTGCTTTCGACCACATCGTCCAGTTGTTCTTTTTTTACGACGATGGTGTCTTTTTTGCGAATAGTGTCATTAACTATCTTGTTTTCAGGCAATTTTTGAGCATTTAAAACTGCTAAAAAATTGTTAAAAATTAGGATAATTAAAATAGGTATTATATTTTTGATGCCTGTTTTGAGCAATACGGTATTTTCTGTAATTTGGGCTCAAAATTAATATAATTTTTAAAATCTAAAGATGAATCGCAGTTTTTCTTTTAAAAAATATCTCCTCTTAATTTTTGTCTTATTATTCACATTCAGCGGTGCACAGAAAAAGTTTACCATTGTTTTAGACGCAGGTCACGGCGGAACAGATTTCGGTGCAAATCGAGTGTATCCCGAAACAGGTAGGTTAAACGAAAAAGACGTTACACTTGCCGTGGTTTTGAAGCTTGGACGAATGTTGGAAAAAAACAAAGATTACAAAATAATTTATACCCGAAAAATAGACGAATACCCTTCATTAATCGACAGAACAAATCTTGCCAACAGAAGCAAGGCAGATTTATTTATCTCGGTTCACTGTAATGCGAACACTCGAAGTGCACCTTATGGAACGGAAACTTTTGTGCAGGGACCGGATCAGAACAAAACCAATTTAGAAGTGGCAAAAGCGGAAAACGACGTAATTTACCTTGATGAAAAAGATAAGGAAATGTTCGCTTCATACGATCCTCGCTCACCGGAATCTTTAATTGCGTTGAAAATCCAACAGAGTAAATATTTGGAAAGTAGCCTTTTATTTGGAAGTTTTGTAGAAGGAAATTTTGAGAAAAAAGACAAGAGATTTTCACGTGGCGTAAAGCAGCAAAACCTTCACGTTTTAAGATTAAATGCAATGCCTTCAGTTTTGATTGAAACGGGTTTCATTAGTAATTATGATGACGCGATGTATCTCGCTTCCGAAAAAGGACAGAATGAAATTGCGGAAAGTATTTACGATGCTATTGTAAGCTATAGAAAAGCAAGAGACAGGAATGCTTCTAATTCAAAACTTGAACCTGAAAAACCGGAAGAAAAGCCTTTGAAAAATGATTTCAGAATTTTGCTGATGTCCACTCCAACCAAATACAACAGTGGTGATCCAGCGTTGAAAGGGTTGAATTATATTCTTCCAATCAAAGAGAACGGGCTTTACAAATATTATTACAGTGTGACCAATTTTGCCTCAGTTCGCGACAACAACCTCAAAACAGCAAGAGATGCAGGATTCAATAATGCGACTTCCATTTCTTTTGTCCCTGCTCAAAAATTAGGGATTGGTTATTATACCATTGAAGTGGCGGTAAGTCCGCAAAAATTAAGTTCTAATTCTTATTTGCTCAATACATTGAAAGAAGTTGAAAGAACCAAGGAGAATGGCGTTTTTTATTATACCTACGGAAAATTTAGCAGCTTGGAAGACGCTATAAAAGCACAAAAAGATCTAGATACGAAGGGAATTAAGAACACTGTAATTCAGAAAGTGGCGAAATAGGGAAGTTTTGTAGTGTAAAAGATAAATGATATTTTTGCAGTCCGAAAAACAAAGGCCTATTCGTCTAGTGGTAAGGACTCAAGATTTTCATTCTTGCAACAGGGGTTCGATTCCCCTATAGGCTACAATAAAAAACAAAAATCATGAGGGTTTTAAAAATTCAGGAAGCACAATTGCTCCTAAAGAAAATTTTAAGCAGCCCGAAAAATTACGACCTGAAACTAAATGATGGGATCATTACCGGAAGTGATGAGGAAATTAGTTTTAGGTTTTATAAAGAAAGCGAAAAAGCGTCATTTGAGGTAACCATCGATGGTTTTACTTTTGTAAATAACACCGGTGAATGGAATAATGCCATGATTATGCTCGAAAATACCATCAAAAAAATGGAGAGAGAGTTGGATGACGAAAAAATTGAGGAGGCTTTAAGCAAGCTGAAAAAATATTTATCCTCAGAAATGTAAAATTTTTAAAGAATTTTTTAAAAAATTGTTGCAGGAATAAAAAATAGTTATATCTTTGCACCCACAATTCAGAAACAGTTATGGCAAATCATAAATCAGCGCTGAAAAGAATCAGACAAAACGAGAAAAAAAGATTAAGAAACCGATACTATCACAAGACTGCAAGAACAGCTTTGAAAGTATTGAGAAATGAGGAGGACAAGAAAGTTGCGACTGAGCAATTGCCAAAAGTAATCTCTTTGTTGGATAAATTGGTGAAGAAAAACATCATCCACAAAAACAAAGCGGCTAACTTAAAAAGCAAATTAACTAAGCACGTTAACAAACTGGCTTAATTAAATAAAGAGTCCGGCCCGTTCGTCTATCGGTTAGGACCTCAGATTTTCATTCTGGTAAGAGGGGTTCGATTCCCCTACGGGCTACTTTTTTAAAGAAATAAACCACTGAATTTCAGTGGTTTATTTCTTTTATAAAAAACATTTTGCCAACAAATGCGTTTTTATTAATAATGTTGCTTTCTTTTTCTATCAATATAACTTAATTCGTTTTTCAAGTATCCCATTAGACCACCAAGCCATTTAGCTAATACTGTTTCATCTTTAACCCTATGTTGATAAACACTTGTATTAGTCCAATCACCATTCATCGCAAAATGAAACCCAGACAAATCAATACTTTTACTTTTTTCTTCGCTTAATAAATCTTTAAAAGTATCATTTATTTCTTCATCATCCATAAACTCAGCAAAGTTAACAACGGTCTTTTCTATAGCTTTATTAGTTAGAAAATGCCAGTGTGGTTGAGGGTGGTCTAAGTTTGCATCGCCATAATCATCCCATTCCGCTCTAAATAACTGTTGCTTATCATCATCTGATTCATTTCCTTGAAAAATAGACAAAGTAAGCAAAATTGCTGTTGGGTTACTAAATCTTATTTCAATAAAAAGCCAGTAATCACTAAACCACTTTACAACTTTCACATGTTCTCCTTCATTGCCATAGCTATCAAAAGCGCTTGAGCAATTATTAGAAACTCTTAACCTAAATACATTATTGGATTTATAAGACGATAAAAAAAAATCACCCCCTACATCTTTAATGAAAAAGGGTGATAGGGCATTGTTTATTGCTTGTATTGTTCGATTGACATTTAGCATTATATTTCTTGAGGATAAAAAAAAGAAACAATATCATCTAATATAGCCTTCACATAAAAATCTCCTTCAGATAATCTTCTTCCCAGTTCAACCATTTTAATATATAATGAACTACTCTTTACATTTTCATCTAAAACATTAGGAACAGGAATTTCTTTAGTATGCATTTTGCCTAACTCATACCATTTTCCACCAGCTAATTCTTTAGAATATATTGATAAAAGTTTGTCAAAAAAGGGACTAGAAAACAAAGCCAAATAAAAATAATAATCATCTATTGAAAATTGTTTTTTAGCTTTCCAACTATACCCTCTCTCTACGATATATTTTCCTTGATAATCAAATGCAAAAGAGGAAGAATTACCAAATTCTGTTGATACAATATTTGACTCTAAAGGTAGTAATCTTGGTGCTCTATCGCTTAAACTCCACCAATTTGGAACAATTTTTCGCCTTTGTAAAAGCTCATCTTTGTTAGGTAATAAATAATCTCTATAAAACGTTGGAACAACAATTTTTAAATCCTCCTCACTGTTAATAAGACTTATGCCATTTTTAATATCGTAAGGATACCAAACATAATTTTGTTCTTTAATTATTCCATTGTCAATTGCCTCATTATCAATTGAAGAAACAAAATATTTACGTTCATTTTCTGGTAACTCTTTGTATTCTTGCTTAGAAATTACGAACACCTTTTTATTGCCTGGACGAACGCCTTGTTGAACGTTAAATAAACTAGAAATTGTTACTAGTTTACCTGCATTTAAGTATAATTTCAAATTTCTTATTAATATATTTTCTCGAAATGAAATTGTTTTCCAAGAATCTGATATTACAGGAAAATTATTTGGCTTAAAAATGCTAAAGTCAATTTTGTCTCTACTCTCCTCTTTAGCATATTGCATCTTTCTTAATTCTCTTAATGCATCATGAACTATACCTTTTTCATTTCTTGTCCAAAGCAAAGTAGGAGTATTAATTGAGGTTTTAGGCTTATTTATAACAATTATGCTTACGTCAGTTAAGGCATCCTCAAAAACAAAGTTCCCTAATTTACCTATAAGTTGAATATTGGTGATATCTGAAATCTCATGTCTTAAACTTACATAAGAATCAAGTGTAAAAAAAGATGAGGGAATTACGCTTCCCATTGCACCACCATCTGCTAAACTTTTTATTGCTTTATAAAAAAATGCACTTGACTGATTTGGTTTACCTTTAAAGTTGTTTTCTAAAGTAACTTTAACAGCCTCTCTAGCATCCTTATCAATTAATTGTTCCCAAGACATAAATGGAGGATTCATAAGTATTATAGAATTGTTTGTGCCCCAATCTTCCAAAAGAGAGTCTTTAACTTTTTTAATATTAAATATCAATTTGTCACCCCAAACTAAACGTTTTTCATAGGTTAACAAAAAAATTGATGTGTTAACGGCAGTATCGGAACTATCAAACCCTTGAATAAAAACTTTGCCTTTATAATCCTTTTCTTTGAGTTGTTTCAAAACTTCAATGAGAAATTCCGCTGAACCACATGCTGGGTCTAGAATTTTAATTACATCTAATTCCTCTAAATTTAAAGCCTTTAATGTATTTTCAACAATTGCTCTTGCAAGATAAGAAGGCGTATAATGGATACTTGAGTATATCAGGCTTTTAGTAACTGATGAACCTGAAAAAGTGCCAAATAGGTCCAGTTGACCATCAAAAAAAACCACTTCTTTTTGAGCTTCTTGAAATAAAGAACCTGCGCTGTGCCTTAATATTAAATTTAAATCAGGAGTAATATTTCCTAAACTTTGAATGAATCTTTCTGAAAATGCTTCAAAATTATTCGGGATTGTGATATTTGATATACCCCACTTTCCTGCATCAACTTTATATGGCGAACCTTCTTCAACGCTTGCTAATAATATAAATAAGAGATTTAATGCCTCAATAGGATTTTGGAATTCAGACGTAAGCGTTCTAAATTGCCTAAATGTATCAATAATTATAGGCACAACATCTTTTTCCGATTTATAGCTCTTAGTAACTAAATAATTATAAAACTTATCTAGATTATTCTCTAAACTTTTCAGCCCAATTTTCTCAACTTCACTCCCTCTTGACCAATTGTAAACATGAACATTATTCTCATCTATCAATAAAAAATTTTTTGTATTGCTAGACCATGATTGAGAGAAATAAATATTTTTATTATCTGCAATTTCTGAAAAATGCATACAGAAATTACCACTCACTCCATTCAACATAATGAACCTATCATTAATTCCTGTTTTTAAGTGAATTGGTAAATGACCTAATTTCCTAGCCCAAAACGATATATCATTAAACCTTAACATTCTTTGCAAAAATATACAAAAAAAAATCAAGTTCGAAAAAAAATTAAATAAAGAAATTACCAGTCATTGCTCTTTGCGGTATCGTTTTGGTTATAAATGTAATCGTAGAGGTTCTTGCTCAATTCATCAAAAAAAGAGGTTATCTCTTTTATATTTTTCGCATACATCTTTCTCACTTCTCCAGTATTTTTAAAATGCGTCCAACTATCTTTATAGTTAATTCTCCCCCAAACTCTTAAACCGCTTGCTCCAGTTACGTGATAATCTTCTAAACTTAAAACTTCAAATTTATATTTACCGTCCTTGAATGATACCTCAACTTCATAGCGAATATCGTTACAAAACGTAACTAATGCGTCCCAGCAATACTTTTCTTTGCTCACACCTTGAAAACGGATATAATCATTTTCAACCTGCGCCTTTATTACCTCGCTTCGCTTATTATAATTTTTATTAATCCATTCAATCGTCTTTTTGTAAAGTTCCTCTTTGGTTTTACCTTCGGTTTTAACCACAATAAAAGGGCTTAATCCTTCCGCTTTTGTTATTGTAAATTGTGTTGGTGGAGGCGTTTGTTGAGGTGTTGCATCTTGCCCGAAATATAATGTTGAGGTAAGTGCAGAAATTAGCATAATAATTTTAAAAATATTGGGTTTTGCTACCCTACGGGCTACAATAACTCCCCGAACATCATTGGGCTTCAGCTTGCCAATTTCTCAAAAGGAACTTATGAGACGGAAGTGGTAGTGCGCGAAAAAGATTATAATCAAAACATTCTTTTAACCGTTGATGTACAAGATGTTTCAGCCTCTGTTTTTACACCTTTGGATGAAAAAAAATACAATTTGAAATGGCAAAGTTGGAAAACCCATTTCTATTGTGAACGCCCCAGAACCCAACCCAATAACGGATAATCTGAAATTATGGCCACCAACATCACTCAAAATTTAGAAGGTATCACAAAACAGTTTTTGGATATCAATAGAAATTACATTAATAAAAGTATTGATGTGATTGGTAAATTGAAGAATTCCCCCACCCAAAAAATAACCAATATCAATCAAGATTTAATCGCCGATGTTTTCAACGGAATTGTGAAATTAAACCTGGATTATTATTCCAAACTGATTGATTATGGTTTTACCGTGACGAACAAAATTTTGTCTGCTCCAGAAAATCGACTGAGAGAAAATGAAGAGCAGGGTTCTTCGTTCACACTTGCTGGCAAAGGAAGTGCTGGAAGTTCAATCGACATTTCTTTTGTGTTGGATAATTCCAAAAGCGAGAAAGCATTTTGTCAACTGGAAAATACCCCTTTTGTAAGCATTGATGAACATAAGGAGAATCCGGAAATTACAGTTTCATTCCAGCCACAATCTTTTGATTTGGAAGCAGGAAAATCTGAAAGTATTTCGGTTTTGTGTTCAGTTTCAGAAAAATCAGCGGCAGGAACTTTTTATAGCTACGCGAGAGTAATCGGTTTTGAACCGGCTTATTTTACCATTGTACTTACCATAGAGCAAAACACAAAACAAGATGCCATCAATACCCAACCCGCAAAAAAAACCACCGCAAAAAAATAGCTCCAAGGAAAAGGGTTCGGAGCGGATTATGAGCAGTGCACAAAGAATTGTGAGTTCTGCGGTAAATGTTTTGGAGGAAGAAATCGCCGCTGGAATTTTGGCTGCCAAAAAATTGGAAACCAAATTCATCAACGTAGAAGAAGTGCGAAATAATCAGGACGAATTAATGAACAGAATACGTAGGGACACCCATGAAGCGGTGGATTTATTTCTGGATGCATTTGCGACTTTGGCGCAACAACTGAACGGGATTACTGAAAGAGCAAAAACTGGAAATGCCGAAAAATCAGCAGTTATTCAAAAGAAGTCAACCGAAAATCTATCACAACCCGTTTTTTTGGAATCCGACAAAATTCTAAAACCTGGTGAATCTGTTTCATTCCAAATTGTACTTTCCGATGATGATAACGACGTGCAAATTTCCCTTACAAAATCTGATTTTATCGGTTATGACAACAAGAAAATCAGTTCGCGAAACATACTCATCAAGCCCAATTCAGTTTTATTAAAAGCAAAAGAAAAAGTGGAAATCCATGTCGTGGTCAAAATTCCAAAAAATGCCACCTCAGGATTTTATCGCGCAATTCTCTCGGATAAATTAAATCCAAAAACCGTCATTTTAATTACCCTGCAAATAGATGAATAAAGATGAATTCTACAATGATGAAAGATATGTTGCAGGAATATGGGGAATATATACTTTCCGGCATTAATCAGTTTATTCCCGACAAAGAGCCGAAAGCATATCTCTACGATTTGATGCACGATTATCCGAACAGAGGTGGAAAAGGTTTTCGCCCCGGTTTGTGTATCGCCACATGCAAAACTTTTGGCGGAAAACAGGAGGATGCAAAACTTTCTGCAATTACTTTGGAGCTTTTGCACAACGCGTTCCTAATCCACGATGATGTGGAAGATGAAAGTTACAACCGCCGAAACAAACCAAGCATGCACCAGATGACCGGAAAAGCAATTGCAATCAACGTGGGTGATGCGATGAATGCTTTGGGACTTTATCCGCTTTTTCAAAATAAATTTCGTTTGGGTGAAAAACTTTCAGAGAAAATATTTTTAGAAGTTCAACATCTTGTTACAGAATCTACAGAAGGGCAAGCGTTGGAACTCGGTTGGAGGTTGGATAACAGAATCGATTTGAATGAAGCCGATTATTTTCGGATGATACTGAAAAAAACTTGTTGGTACACCTGCATGCATCCAATCCGAATCGGCGCAATCATCGGAACAAAAGGGTATGTGAAACCCGAAAAATTTGACCGGCTTGGTTTCTTCATGGGAGCGGCCTTTCAAATTCAGGATGATATTTTAAACCTTATTGCTGATGAACAACAATATGGAAAAGAAATCGGTGGGGACATTATCGAGGGAAAAAGAACTTTGATGCTCATTCATTTGATGGAGAATGCAAATAATAAGGAACTCTGTTTTATAAAAAGTTTTCTTTCACAACCCATTCCTCAGCGTAGAAATGACGAAGCAGCGAAAGTTTTTCAGTTGATGCAAAAGTACAAATCCATTGACCACGCCAAAGAAACGAGCAAATATTTGGCGGGTGCCGCCTTGAAGGAATTTTATACCCATTTTGCGCAATTGCCCGACTCCAAAGACAAATCTTTTTTAGAAAGCATCATCTTATATATGATCGACAGAAATTATTGACATGTTAAAAATTAAGGAAAAAATTAATTTTGATTGCGATGTTTTGGTTTCCGGTGGCGGTCCCGCCGGAAGTGCAATTGCCTATCATCTTTCCAAATTAGGTTTAAGGGTGATAGTTGCTGAATCAGAAAAATTTCCACGCGACAAAGTTTGCGGCGATGCGGTAAGTCCCATTGCCATCAACGAACTTCATGAAATGGGAATTACCAGTTCCAATATTTTTAGAAAAGCCAACGAAATTACTAAAGTTGGGCTATTTGTTAAAAACGATCAGGCCATCGTAAATCTTGTTTTACCCGAACATTTGCCGCACCATGCGAGAATCATACCCCGAATTGAATTGGACAACGCTATTTTCGAAACCGCCAAAAAAGTGGGCACAGAATTTTTGGAACAAACCCGTGTCTTAAAATATAAAGTGCTTCCGAACAAAGTAATTACCACTTTGCAGCAAGAACAAAAAGTATTCGACATTACCTCAAAAATCATCATCGGCGCAGATGGAAGTCGCTCGGTAGTCCGAAGATTGCTGCGCAAAGAAACTTTCGACGAAGATTATCAATTGGTTGGTTTGCGGGCGTATTACGACGAAGTGAAAGGGCCTTCGGACAGAATGGATGTTTATTTCATTGAGGATAATTTTCCAGGGATTTATTGGTTTTTTCCAGAAGGGGAATCAGGTGCAAACATTGGTTTGGCAACGCTTTCTAAAACTTTTCCCCAAAAGCAGCAACAAGTAAAGAAATTATTGACCGACCATATTTCTAATAATAAAGACATCTCTGCGAGAATTGGGAACGGAAAACTTCGTCATAAAATTGAAGGTTGGCCGATAACATTTTACGACGCGAAAAAAGAAGTGACAGGAAACCGTGTTTTATTGGTAGGTGAAGCAGCCGGTTTAATTAATCCTTTAAGCGGCGATGGAATTCAGTATGCTTTGCTCAGTGCGAGATGGGCTTCGGAAATTTTGAAAAAATGTTTCGAGGAAGACGATTTTACAACCGAAAATCTTCAGCCGTACAAAAAAATTCTGGATAAAGAGTTGGGTTATGATTTGGCATTTTCGAATCTGATTGTGCATTTTCCACGAAACAAATCTTTGCTTCCTATTTGGATGAAAGCAGTTGATATTTTAGTTGCAAGGGCAAAAAATGACCAAAAATTTGGTGAAATTATTGTGGGGATTTCAGAGGGAACTTTTCCTTCATTTCAGGCGTTGACTTTGGATTTTATCTTAAAAATTTTGTTGCAGGGCGGGATTTCAGGGAGTAATTATTTTTTAGACATGAAAAAGCAGCCATCAGATTTTATAGAGGACGGAAGTTTGTTTTGGAAATCTGCTAAGCAAATTCTTTCAGAAATAAGCCACGACCGAAGAAGCAATATGGAATGGATTTCACAAATCGGAAAAAAAATCGTGAACGTCTCCAAATATGCAATAAAATCTACGAAAGACTAAAACAAAATTGCATGTCTAAATTCCCAAAAGTTGAATTATATTTGTTTCAACATATTTTTCAGCATGAAAATCCTCATCCTCAATGGACCCAACCTCAATCTCCTGGGAACTCGCGAACCGGAAATCTATGGAAATATTTCCATGGAAAATTTTTTGGAATCTTTAACTAAAGAATTTCCACAACATGAAATTCAGTATTACCAATCCAATGTGGAGGGAGAAATTATTAACCGAATTCAAGAAGATGATTTTGAGGCTTTGATCATTAATCCGGGTGCTTTCACTCATTATTCCTACGCTATTGCAGATTGCCTGAAAAATATTTCAAAGCCTAAAGTTGAGGTTCATATTTCTAACATTTACAAAAGAGAAGAATTCCGTCAAAAATCAGTTACCGCGGCAAATACCGATGCTGTTTTAAGTGGTTTTGGTTTGAATGGCTACACACTCGCAATTTTAAGCCTGAAGTAATCTTTTTTATTTTGCTTGAATCTTTTGCCTAAACTTTTCATGTTCTTATTTTCTTTAATTTTGATAAAATTATCAAAATGAAAAATTCTATTCTGTCATTATTCCTAATCCTTTTCGGGCTTATTTTTTTTCATTCCCAAACCAAAGATCCGCGTTATCAACCGAAAGAATACGTTCAAATCAAACATCCTGAATGGAGCAAGAATGCAACGATTTATGAGGTGAATCTCCGTCAATATACCAACGAAGGAACTTTCAAGTCTTTCGAAAGTCATTTGCGAAGACTCAAAAAAATGGGAGTCGATATTATCTGGTTGATGCCGATTCATCCGATCGGAGAGAAAAACAGGAAAGGCGGATTGGGAAGTTACTATTCCGTAAAAGATTTTCGTGGAATTAATCCCGAGTTTGGAACGATGCAGGATTTCAAAAATTTGGTGAATAAAATTCATTCGATGGGAATGTATGTGATCATCGATTGGGTAGGAAATCATTCTGCATGGGACAATCCGCTCGCAACAACTCACCCGCATTGGTACACAAAAACACGTTCCGGAAATTTTCAGCCCACTCCATGGTACGATTGGGATGATGTGATTGATTTTGATTATGACAATCCCGATTTTAGAAAATACATGACGGAATCTCTGAAATTTTGGGTCAAAGAAGCTAATATTGATGGTTACAGAGCAGATGTTGCAGGATTTATTCCCGTTGATTTTTGGGAGAATGCAAGAGCGGAACTCGATCAAATCAAACCCGTATTTATGCTTGCAGAGTGGGAAAGCCGCGATCTGTACAAAAAATCTTTCGACATGACTTATTCATGGACTTTATTTGATAAACTAAAAGATGCAACCACACAAAATAAAGGAATTGCAGGTTTGGTGGAGTATCTTTCGCATGACGTGAATTCTGTTCCGAAAAATGCCTATAGAATGGTCTTCACCGATAATCATGACATGAATTCATGGAACGGAACGCCACAAAAAAACTTCGGTGACGGATTGAAAACATCCATTGTTTTCACGGGTGTCGTAAATGGAATGCAGCTTTGTTACAGTGGTCAAGAAGCAGGTTTAAACCGAAGTTTGAAATTTTTCGACAAAGATCCAATCGAATGGAAAGATCACGAAAACGAAGTTTTGTTCAGCAAACTTTTCCATCTTAAACATGAAAACCAAGCACTTTGGAACGGAAAACATGGTGGCGAAATGATTCGGGTGGTGAATGATCATCAAGACCGAGTTGTTTCCTTTTACAGGGAAAAAAATCAAGATGCCGTTCTCCCAATATTTAATTTTTCTGATAAAACGGTTGAGGTTAATTTAGACACTCAGTACTTTAAGGGAAAATACAGGGAACTTTTCACGGATAAGAATTTCGACATCAAAGAAAAAACAATGCTGAATTTGGAACCTTGGTCTTACCTGGTTCTGGTTAAAGGAAAATAGTTCTACAACCATTAATCTGATAAATTTCATTTTTAATTAATGTTGTTTCAACCTTTTTAGGTGTAATTTTGCTAAAAATTTTACATTATGTTCGATTGGCTTCAAAATCTTTTACTACCCGTTGAAAATCCTTCTGTAACGCAGTCTATTGTTGCGATCATGCTTGCAATAGGAACTGGAATATTCTTGGGTAGATTAAAGCTGGGTAAGATCACCTTCGGAGTTTCTGCAGTGATGTTTACAGGATTATTTCTTGGTCATTTAGGATACAGAATTCAAGACGGAATCTTGGATTTTATTCGCGATTTTGGATTAATTCTTTTTGTGTACGGAATCGGTCTTCAAGTAGGACCATCCTTTTTTTCTTCATTCAGGAATGAGGGATTGAAATTTAATATATTGGCCGTTTCTACAGTACTTTTTGGTGGATTGATAACCATTGTTCTTTTTAGATTAACCGGATTAAAAATTGAGGATTTGGTAGGAATTATGAGTGGTTCTGTTACGAATACGCCAGGTTTAGGGGCCGCAAAAAATACAATTGAAGAAATTAAAAATTCATTTCCAAACAAAACCTTCGACGATCCTACGATTGGTTACGCCATAACTTACCCTCTAGGAGTTTTCGGTATTATTGGAACAATTATTCTGTCCAAATTACTTTTGAAGATTAATCCTGAAGTTGAGATGCGCAAGTTTCGAATGTCTAAAATTAATCAAGAGTTGCCCTTGATTCACAAGAAAATGAGGGTTACCAATCCGGAGTATTTTGGAAAAACTTTACATCAAGTCATTAAAGATTTTGGGCATGAAATAGTGGTTTCCCGGTTAAAACACAGTGGAAGCGATGCGGTTCAATCACCAACATTAGATACGCATCTTCGGGACAGAGACGTGTTGATGATTGTAGGCCTAGAAAGCCATTTGGATGAATTTATTCAGAAGGTGGGGCGTCCTTCAACTGATTTGTTTATTGAATCGGACTCCGATATTCGCAAAAAGAATATTTTTGTTACTAAACCTTCCGCAGTTCACAAAAAACTGTCGCAACTCGACCTTTACAATACTTACGATCTAAAGGTAACCCGTGTTTTTAGGGCTGGTCGGGAAATATTACCGCGCCCTTCTCTGGAGTTGTTCTATGGTGATATTTTACGTGTTATTGGTTCACGGGAAGCTATTGAAGAAGCCGAGAAAATTATTGGAAACTCAGAAAAAAAATTATTGGAGCCTGATTTTCTTTCACTTTTCGGAGGTTTGCTTTTGGGGGTTATCTTGGGATCAATTCCTATAGTAATACCATCACTTCCTGTACCAATTAAGCTGGGATTTGCGGCCGGGCCTTTAATTGTGGCATTATTAATTTCTAGATATGGGGGAATTTCTTTTATCCACTCCTATATCAATAATGGGGCGATATATTTTATGAAGGATTTCGGAATTTGTTTATTTTTTGCCGCAGTAGGTATTCATGCGGGAGATGGATTCTACGAAAATTTTATCAAATATAACGGTTGGAATTGGTTGCTTTTCGGTTCAGCCATAACATTTATCCCTCTAATCGCGATGGTAATTGTTGGCAGGTTTTTCATGAAAATAAATTACCTTCAATTGGCAGGAATCATGAGCGGAAGCTACACCGATCCCGCTGCGTTGTCGTTCAGCACGAATTATTTGGATTCCGATATTCCTGTCCAAAGTTATGCTCAGGTTTATCCGTTGGTCACGATTTTCCGAATTTTTGTGGCAAGCTTATTAATTTTGATTTTTTCATAGCTAATTCCTTACGCTTTCTCGCCATTAACAAAAACTTCCCAATCTACTTTTACATTGGGTTCTAAAGTTTTTGAGACGGAACAATATTTTTCGAAAGAAAGATCGGCAGCTTTGAACGCTTTTTTAATATCGACCACACCTGTTAGGTAAAATCGAACCATGATGTTCTTAAATGGTTTTGCGTCGCCAATTTGAATTCTGTCACCTTCAACCTCGGCTGAAAAACTTTTGATTTCCTGTCTTTGTTTTTTCAAAATTGAAACGATATCGATTCCGCTGCATCCAGCAACAGCCATCAACACGCTTTCCATCGGAGAAACACCTTTTGAATCAGGTTTTGATGTATTATCTAAAAGGATTTTATTTCCGTTAGAATTTGTGCATTCAAATAGAAAGTCTTCGTCGATTCGGTTTAATTTGATTTTCATAAAAAAGGTGTTTTCACGGTTGCAATATCTGCAATAACTCTATAACTTTAACAAAAATTGATAGCGATGAATTGGTTTTTACTATTATTTATTGTTTTGGCAATTTACGGCTTTGTAAATTACTTGACGCACAAACGAAAAAATTATTAGATTTTTTCCCATCTCAAATGTTGTTTTTTTATTTTTTTGTAAGATTTACCTACATCCAATTTTTTTATTATATTTAAATAATTATAATATCATAGAATGAGATTTGAAAACAACAGATCCGGCAACGGTGGATTTATAACATTAAATAATGAAACTGACGAAATTGGACGCTTAACATATACAATATTTCCCGATGATCATAAATTGATTATATCATTTGTATTGGTTCATCCACAATTTGAAGGTCGAGGAATGGGCAAATTTTTGGTGGAAGATGCCATAAAATTTGCAAGAGAAAACGGTTGGAAAATTTATCCACATTGCTCTTACGCGCGTGCAGTAATGAACAGGATGGATGGGGTAGAAGACGTGTTGCTACAGCAGTTAAAATGAAGACTCAAAGAATAATTTTGGGTCTTTATTTTATAGCGTACCCATTTGTTCATCTGTGATATCCATATTGTGATAAACATTCTGAACGTCTTCATCTTCTTCAAAACGGTCAAGCATTTTCATGTTGGCTTTAAATTGTTCTTCAGAAACCTCCTTGGTATTATTGGCTACTCTTTGCAACTCTGCACTTTTGACCTCAATTCCAAGTTCATCTAGTTTATGCGACAAATGACCGAAATCTTCAAATGCTGTTGTAATCATTACTTCATCATCATCGCTTTCTATTTCTTCGGCACCTCCATCAATCATTTCCATTTCAAAATCATCCCAGTCCATTTTTATTAAGGATTTTTCAATTGAAAAAATTCCTTTTCTGTCAAAAATAAAAGCGAGTTCGCCGTTTTTTCCAAGATTTCCATCAAATTTATTGAAAATCGCCCTTACGTTAGCAACAGTTCTCGTTGGATTATTGGTGGTACACTCCACAAAGAATGCAACACCGCCTTGTCCGTAACCTTCATAAGTGATTTCTTCGTAGTTTTCCGCATCTGCTCCACTTGCTTTTTTGATTGCGCGCTCCACATTGTCTTTTGGCATGTTTGCACCCTTCGCATTTTGGATACATCTTCTTAGTGCAGGATTTGATTCGGGATCAGGTCCACCTGCTTTTACGGCAAGTGCGATGTCCTTACCTATTTTGGAAAATGTTTTGGCCATTTTATCCCAACGTGCCATTTTTGATGCCTTTCTATATTCAAATGCGCGTCCCATTTGTAAATTTATTTTGAGTACAAAAATAATGAATTTGCAGCAATAAAAAAACGCTCTCAAAAAGAGAGCGTTTAATATTTAGAAATAATCAGTTCAAATTATTTTCTTTTTTTCGTAGGAGCAGCTTTTTTCACTGGTGCTGCAGGAAGGTCACTTTTTTTGTAAGTATTCCATTCTGCACCGGAGGAGATTGCTCTTACGATTACTTTTCTATCAACTTGTCTTTCAGCATCAGAAGCAGTTGCAGGTACAGTAGCTTCTTGAGAACCGATACCGATAGATTTCAATTGAGCTGGATTTACACCTCTTGCCTCAAGAGCTTTCACTACAGCAGCAGCTCTTTGTCTAGACAAGTTCAAGTTGTATGCAGCAGAACCTTTAGCATCTGTCATACCTACTACGACGAAGTTCTCAGCTGGAGCAGACTTGATGATTTCAGCAGCTTTATCTAATTTATGAGTAGAACCAGGTTGGATTGTTGCTTTGTTGAAGTCGAACAATAAATCTTTAAATTCTTCTGTCACAGCTACTGCAGTTGGCTTAGGACAACCGTTGTATTCTGGTAAACCTGGAACTGTAGGACAAGCATCATCTTTGTCTAAGATTCCGTCACCGTCAGTATCTGGCCAAGGACAACCGTTGTTTTCAGCTGGACCAGCAACAGTAGGACAAGCATCGTCTTTATCTACAACACCATCTCCATCAGTATCTGGCCAAGGACAACCGTTATTTTCTTTTGGACCAGCAACATCTGGACATTGATCATCGATATCTGGAATTCCGTCTCCGTCTGTGTCAGGACATCCTTGGAACTCTGCTAAACCTGGAGTATCAGGACATCTGTCGTCTTTATCTAAAATTCCGTCTTTATCTTTATCTGTTTGTCCGAATCTGAACAAGATAGACGCTGAAGCTTGCCAGAAATTAGCAACATCAGATTTGTCAGTTGGTGTAGCTACATAATCACCTTGAATACCTAACCCGAAGTTTTTAGTAATCCAGAAGTTAGATCCTAAACCACCTGCAACAGTGAAGTGATCTTTTCTTCTCTGTGTAAACGCCTGATTGTCAGAGAAACCTGGATAAGTGATATTATGATAATAATCAGTAACAGGGAAAGTTACGCCTGAATAATCATGTCTCATATAATTAGCACCCACTCTTAAATATGGGTCAAACCAAGACTCTTCGTTCCAAAGACCGTTGAATTTAAATTGAAGACCTAAACCAGTCATTAGGAAAAATTCTTTTCCCATGTTGATTCTTTTGTTATCAATATTACCAACAGAAGTTTGCCAATCAAGAACCAAATACTTATTAATGTTTCTTGCAACAGTTAATTTTGAAAGTGGCGGCGTAATTGTAAAATTGTTAATGTTGTACAATCTGTTAGCGTCATCGCCTCCGAAAGCAGTTCCAAGTGTGCTACCCAAACTTTTACCTCCAACAGCAACATGATTTATCCCGTGTGCACCTACACCGATCAACCACGGATTTGTAGTTGTTTGTGCGAAAACAGTAGAGGCAACAGTTAGTGCCAATGCTGAAATTCCTAATTTTAGATTTTTCATAGAATTAAATGATTAAATAATTGATAATGCAAAATAAATATAATTTTTCTTTATATACAAAGATTTCTAGTCTTTTTTTAACTTTTCTTTAATATACGGTCTAGATTTCTCTTATTTTCTCTCTCTTTTATACTTTCTCGTTTATCAAAGAGTTTTTTACCGCGACCTAATGCAATTAAAATTTTGGCTTTTCCTTTATCATTAATATAGAGCTTTAAAGGAATTATAGTATTGCCAACATCTTTAAGTTTTTTTTCAAACTTTTGCAATTCTCTTTTGTGCAAAAGCAATTTCCGTTCCCTTTTTGATTTATGGTTGTAAAATGTTCCCAATTTGTATTCATCAATCATCATATTAATGATGTATAATTCTCCATCAACAAATTGACAAAACGCTTCCGTTATACTCGCTTTTGAAGATCGCAAAGATTTTATTTCAGTTCCCGTTAGAGACATTCCCGCCTCGATTTCTTCCAAAATTTCGTATTCGAAACGGGCGCGTTTGTTAAAAATATTTACTGTTTTTTCGATCTTCATTTTTTGATAAAAAAGTGTGAAAACTTAAAGTGTTAAATTTTATAAAATTTTAACACAACAATCACAAATTTCAAAGAGCAAAATTGAATTCAATTTTCAAAATTTAGGAAATAGCCTCACCAAAAACCATACCTAAAAACCCGATTACTTTTCGTAATTTTGCCGCAAATTTACAAAACTATATGTTAACAGTATCTAATTTATCACTACAATTCGGGAAAAGGGTGCTTTTCGATGAAGTAAACATCATGTTTACCAAAGGAAATTGCTACGGAATCATCGGTGCAAACGGGGCCGGAAAATCCACCTTCCTTAAAATATTGACTGGAAAACAAGAGCCAACGACCGGAAATGTGTCCTTAGAACCGGGAAAAAGAATGTCGGTTTTGGAGCAGGATCACTTTGCTTATGATAATTTCACCGTTTTAGAAACCGTTTTAAGAGGTAACAAAAAACTCTTCGAAATCAAGGAAGAAATGGATGCGCTTTACGCTAAAGAAGATTTCTCCGATGAAGACGGAATCAAAGCAGGCGAACTTGGTGTAATCTATGATGAAATGGGTGGTTGGAATTCAGAATCTGATGCAATGACGATGCTTTCTAACGTTGGAATTAAAGACGACATGCACTATCAAATGATGAGCGAACTTGAAAATAAAGACAAAGTAAAAGTTCTTCTCGCACAGGCTTTATTTGGAAATCCGGACGTTTTAATTCTCGACGAACCTACGAACGACCTAGATATCGACACGATTTCCTGGCTTGAAGATTTCCTTGCTGATTATGAAAATACCGTGATTGTGGTTTCTCACGACCGTCACTTCTTGGATACGGTTTGTACGCACATCGGTGATTTGGATTATTCAAAACTGAATCTTTACACAGGAAATTACTCGTTCTGGTACCAAGCGTCGCAATTGGCAACAAGACAGCGTCAACAACAAAATAAGAAAGCAGAGGAAAAGAAAAAGGAACTTCAGGATTTCATCGCACGATTTTCTTCTAACGTAGCAAAGGCAAAACAGGCAACTGCACGTAAAAAAATGATCGACAAATTGAATATTGAGGACATCAAACCCACTTCAAGACGTTATCCTGCCATTATTTTTGACACTGAAAGAGAAGCAGGTGACCAAATTCTTGAGGTGAAAGATTTAGAAAAAACGAAAGACGGCGAACTGCTTTTCTCAAATATCAATTTGAATTTAAAGAAAGGTGATAAAGTGGCAATTATCTCTAAAAACTCTTTAGCCATTACAGAGTTTTTCCAAATCCTATCAGGAAATTCCACGGCGGACAAAGGAACATTCAATTGGGGAGTTACGACAACTCAATCTTATATGCCGCTTGATAACCAAGAATTTTTTAAAGAGAATATAAATCTTGTGGATTGGTTAAGACAGTTCACGAGAAATGACGAAGAACGTCACGAAGAATTTGTTCGTGGGTTTTTAGGAAGAATGCTGTTTTCTGGTGATGAAGCCTTGAAATCTTGTACCGTACTTTCCGGAGGCGAAAAAATGCGTTGTATGTTTTCTAGAATGATGTTGCAGAAAGCAAATATCCTTTTAATGGATGAACCAACCAACCACCTAGATTTGGAAAGTATCACCACTTTGAACAACTCACTGTCAAACTTTAAAGGAACTGTTCTTCTCGCTTCTCATGACCACGAAATGCTTGAAACCGTTTGTAACAGAATCGTTGAGCTTACTCCAAAAGGAATTATCGACCGCGAAATGACTTACGACGAATATCTTCAGGATAAAAAAGTAAAGGAACTTCAACTGGAAATGTATTCTTAAATAAGAAGATCCAAATAAAAAGTACGAAACTTGAAATAGAAATTGCCGCTCAAGAGATTGGGCGGTATTTTTTTGCAATATTGAAAATAATCTTAAGAAAATTTATTATCTGCTCTTCCATCTTCTGTATTCCAACTTCCATCTTCGGACTTCCATCTTCCAACTTTTTTCTTACTTTTGTAAACTATGAGTCAAAAATGGATTTACAAACCGGAACCCGATGAAGATATTGTGGACGGAATCAGTTCGTCACTCGGATTTGGAACGTTTGAATCCAAAATCCTCGTTCTTCGTGGGATAGACAATTATAAAAAAGCCCGGGAATTTTTCAAGCCCAACCTCAACGATATTCACAATCCGTTTTTAATGAAAGATATGCAGGTCGCTGTTGACCGAATTGCAACGGCAATTGAAAATGGTGAAAAAATACTTGTTTACGGCGATTATGATGTTGATGGAACTACCGCGGTTGCGTTGATGTACCTTTATTTAAGTAAAATCGTCGAGAAAAAATACCTCGATTTTTATATTCCCGACAGAAATTCTGAAGGTTACGGAATTTCTACGGAAGGAATTGATTTCGCCAAAGAAAACGGCTTTTCTTTAATTATCGCCCTGGATTGCGGTATTAAAGCGCTCGATAAAATTGAGTACGCCAAAAATTTAGGAATCGATTTTATCATTTGCGACCACCATTTACCGGGAGAAGAAATTCCTGATGCGGTTGCAGTTTTGGATCCTAAAAGAAAAGATTGCAGATATCCTTTCAAGGAGCTTTCAGGTTGCGGAGTTGGTTTTAAATTGTGTCAAGGTTTAAACACTATTTATAAAATTCCTGAAGCCGAACTTTTTGAACTCACCGATTTACTCGCCATTTCCATTGCAGCCGATATTGTTTCAATGACCGGCGAAAACAGAGTTTTGGCAAAACAGGGATTGAAAGTTTTACGTAAAACTAGAAATCTTGGTTTAAGGATGTTGATTCCCGAAGACAAATTGGCCACATTTGAAATCTCGAATATTGTTTTTGAAATCGCCCCGAAAATCAATGCTGCAGGTAGAATTTCCCACGGAAAAGCCGCAGTAGAATTGATGGTTTCAGATAATTTGAAACATGCTCACCAAATTGTTGATGAAATTGTAAACCTCAACGATTCCCGCCGTGAAATGGACATGAGCAGCACAACCGAAGCGCTTTTGCAGGTTGTGAATACCGGTCAACTTTCTAACTTCACCACGGTTGTTTACGGTCCTGATTGGAACAAAGGCGTAATTGGAATTGTTGCTTCAAGGTTGACCGAAACTTATTATAAACCGACTTTGGTTTTTACCGACGGAAATAACGGAGAAATGGTTGCTTCTGCACGTTCTGTTTCTGATTTTGATGTGCATGATGCTTTGGAAATTTGTTCCGACTTGTTCTTAAAATTTGGCGGACATCCCGCTGCAGCAGGACTTTCTATGGAAAAAGACAAGTTTGAACTTTTCCGTGAAAAATTTGAAAAAGTAGTTGCCGAAAAAATTCAGGAACATCAAAAAGAACCAAGTATTTCTATTGATTCTGATGTGGAAATTGATGACCTGAATAAAGATTTTTTCAACTTTCACCGCAAACTCGCCCCTTTCGGACCGCACAATATGAAACCTGTTTTGGTTTTAAAAAATCAAAAAGTTTCAGGTTATGTGAAAACGATGGGAAAAGATGGAAGTCACCTCAAATTCTATATTAAACAGGAATCTACTGGAAGAAACATCGAATGTGTCGGCTTTAAGTTAGGAAAATACGCGGATGATTTCCGTGAAAAATCCTTCGATATCGCCTTTACTGCCGAAGAAAATCATTGGAAAGGAAATGTGACGTATTATCTGAATATTCGGGACGTGAAATTTCATAAGTAGGAACAAATCGTGATTTGTCCTTACAAGTTGCCAACGAATTGCGATTGGTCTCTACAGTATCTTGTGTCTTTCAAACTCTTTTTCTCTATCAAATAAATAACGGTACGTCGCTAATTTTCTCGTAACAACCGTTTCCAAATTTTCGGCAATCTTTATCATTTTTGGGTTGAAATCGCCAATCCACTGCATTTCGTAATCTTCAAAATCGGTGGTTTTGCGGAAATGTTTCGTGCCTTCCCAAATCATGTAACCATCGATTCCTTTTCGTTGCCATTCAGGAACGATTCCAAAAACAAGCCCCACCATTTTTTTATTTTTCTTGAATTTTTTTAAGAATAAAAATTTCAGTTTCTGCAGCAATCCAAATTCGCCATTTAAATATTTAAACCATTGATTCAGGTCGGGAATGTTCATCCACATGGCAATCGGTTTTTCGTTTTCGTAAATAAACCACGAAATATGTTCATTGATGACCGGTTTCAGCGTTTTGAAAAGTTTAAAAGTGTGCGCATTTGTCAATTCCTTTCCTTCACCGTGATTTGCCCACGCTTTGTTGTAAACTTCCGTGAAATCTTTGGCATATTTTTCCAGATCTTTCACTTTCATTCGTTTGGCCGAAATGTTTTTATTTTGAGAAATCCTTTTGTGCATTTCCAAAAAATTATCTGCAACAGCATCGTGAACCTTTCTACCAAAACACAATTGATTAAAATAAATTTGGAAACCGTAATTCTCAAAAAGCTCCGTGTAATAGGGCGGATTATAATTCATACCGTAAAGTGGCTCTGAAAATCCTTCAATTAAAAGTCCCCAAAATTTATCTCTTTCCCCGAAATTAATCGGTCCATCCATCGCTTCCATGCCTTTTTCTTGAAGACGATTTTTGGCAAAATCAAATATAAAATCGGCTGTTTTTTGATCATTAATACAATCGAAAAAGCCGATTCCACCAGTTGCTTGCTTTTGTTTGTATTTTTTGTTGATGAAGACGGCAACTTTTCCGACGGTTTCATCTTTATCATTTTTAAAAAGAAATCGTTCGCATTCACCAGAGCGGAAAAATTTGTTTCGTTTCGGACTAAAAACCTCCTCAATATCATTATTTAAAGGACGGATGTAGTTTTTATCATTCTGAAAAAGTCGTGCGGGAAAGTTTAGAAAATCTTTTTTAAAGTCGTCGGAAACAACATGTACTGCCTTCATAATTCAAAAATAGGAAATATTTGACAGTGGAAATACGAATATTTTTAAATTTTTCAGTATTTTTATGGAAATTCAAAACTTTGAAAAAAACGCTCGTCATTTTTGCACATCCCTATTTTGAATACTCTACCGCAAATTTAGAGTTAATTAAAATGTACGACGGTGTGGAAAACTTGGAATTCAAAGACCTGTACGAAGAATATCCCGACTTTCATATTGCCACTTTTCGGGAAAGAAAAAGAATCCGCACCTTCGAGAGGCTAATTTTTCATTTCCCTTTGATTTGGTTCGGCTTGCCGCCGCTTCTTAAACTTTGGATTGATGAAGTTTTTGATATGAAGTGGATTTCCGACGAAGATCACCCTTTGACCAATAAGGATGCCGCAATCATTGTAACCGTTGGCGGAAAAGAAGAATACTACCAGAAAGACGGGGTTTACGGAACCACGATTCCCGAATTGATGAAGCAACTTACCCTTTCTTTGAAGGTTAATAATATTGAGGTTAAAGAATTTTTTGCCCTGTACAACGCAGATGATTTGAAAGAAAATGAGTTGAAAGAAATTTCGCAAACCATTAAAACGAAACTTAAAATCAGATGAACGAAACTTCACTTGCTTTAACTGCATTGATTTTTTTGGGTGCCGCAATCATCATGGTTCCGCTTGTGCGAAAATTAGGATTGAGTGCGGTGATCGGTTATATTTTGGGCGGAATTATCATCGGTCCTTTCTGTTTAAAGTTAACAGGAAATGATACGGATGACATTATGCATGCCGCCGAATTCGGGGTGATTATGCTGCTTTTTTTGGTAGGTTTAGAAATCGAACCACGAAAATTTTGGACGATGCGAAAACGAATTATCGGGATGGGTTTAAGTCAGATGGTTTTAACGGTCGTTTCGTTGTTCCTGATTTTTTATGTGGCAAAGTGGCGTCCTGATCAAGCTTTGGTTGCAGCGTTGTGTTTTGCGCTTTCCTCCACTGCGATTGTTTTGCAGACTTTGAAGGAGAAAAATATTTTCCGTACACAGGCAGGAGAAGCATCATTTTCAATTTTGCTTTTTCAGGATATTGCGGTTATTCCAATTTTGGCATTGCTTCCGATCATTGCTAAAAAGTCTGCGGATGAAGAAAACCAAATTCTGCTTCAATATCTTCCTGATTGGTTGCAGCCGTTTTCAATTATTCTCGGCGTTGCCGCTTTGATATTTTTAGGAAGATATGTTTTCGTTCCTTTTCTGCGCTACGTTTCACGTTCGGGAATGAATGAACTTTTGACGGCCTCTTCATTATTTTTAGTCATCGGAGTTTCGGAATTAATGTATGCGGTTGGATTAAGCCCCGCTTTAGGAGCATTTCTCGCAGGATTGATGTTGGCGAATTCTGAATTCCGTCACGAGTTGGAAAGTCAGATTGAGCCGTTCAAAGGATTGCTTCTCGCCGTATTTTTTGTGAGCGTAGGTTCTACGATTAATTTCTTTGTCATCATGCAGGATCCGATGTTTATCTTCTCAACGGTGATCGTGGTTCTGCTCGTGAAATTATTGGTTTTATACGGTATAGGAAAGTTCTTTAAACTTAAAATTGATCAGAATTTCTTGGTAGCATTCGCACTTTCGCAAATCGGGGAATTTGCGTTTGTATTGGTGAATTATTCTACACAACTATATTTGTTAAGTCCGCAACTTAATGAGCAGTTGATGGCGATTACAGCGATTACAATGTGTGTAACTCCTATTCTTTTAATCATTAATGAAAAATTTATCGAGCCTAAAAAGATTTTCGTTAAAAATATGGAATCGGAAAGTCATGAACCCATCAAAAAGCAGCGAATTATTATTGTGGGTTTCGGCTTTTTTGGGAGTACAGTCGGAAGGTTGTTGCGATCGACAGGAACTAAAGCAACGATTCTCGATAATGACGCGCGAAGAGTAAATTTATTAAGAAGTAATGGTTTTAAGGTATATTATGGTGACGCTACAAAGCCAGGAATGCTGCGTTCAGCCGGTGCAGAAACGGCAGATTTGCTCATTTTGTGTCTCGATAATTTTGAAAGTAATTACTCCATTCTTGAATATGCCAAAAAGAATTTCCCCCAATTGAAAATTTTTGTGCGTGCAAAAAACCGTCTTGAAGCTTATGACTTTCTGAATAACGGGGTCGATAATATTTACAGGGAAACTCTTGGAACCGCTGTTGATATGGCAGTTGATGTTTTAAAGGCAACGGGAATGCGAGCTTATGCCGCGAGAAGACTAGGCAGAAGATTTATGCTGATTGATAAAGCAATGGTTCGAAAGCTCGCCAAAGAACAGTTGAAAGATCAGGTCACTTTTACTTTAAAAGATTCTTTGGATCAGGAAGCTAAACTTTTAGCAGAAGACAGTCACAGTTTTGACGAGTCGCAGTGGAATGATAATGAGGAGTATTTGAATTAAAAGAGCCAAGGAAAAAGAGTCAAGTTCTAAGTTTTCGTACTTCTTACTTTTTAATTCGTATTATTAATAATCCGGGCAATCCTGAACATTTACGTTGGAAAGATTCAAAACTTTTCCGTTTAAAGTGACTTTCACATCAGGAAAAATCCCATTCACGCAATCGCCGGTTTGATCTTTGAAATCGCCGTTTGTTGCCTCAATTTTTACTTCATTTCCTGAAAGCGTGTAGTTGTTTTCATTAAAATCGTAACTGTTTAAAGTGTAATCTTTCCCGTCAATTTTAATATTTCCTTTGTTTGAATTTTGTTCCATATAGAACAAAGTCTTCCCGTTTTGAGTAAAAACTGATCTTCCTTTTCCTGCAGAAATCTCTTGGGGAACAATTTCAAAAACTGCCGCAGCGACTGGATTTTTGATCACTGGATTTTGAGTGCTGTCAATTTTAACCAATTCTTGATCATTGCTAATTTTGTTTTCAGAAATCACTTCCTGGTCATTTTTGCAGGCCAACACAGTGGTGAAAATAAGGAGTGTGAGAATTTTCATAATTTTTAAAGTACGTATTTTGCAGCAATAACAATTCCTCAAGCAGCTAAGTTATTCTATTTTTTTTAAAAGTTGAAATCCGATTCCACAATTCAGGCAGTTTTTCTTTTGGCAGTAATTTTTATAATGAAAAAGTAGCGCCTGAGTTTCCAAAGCGTTCAAAACAGGAACTTTCAACATTTTCCAGCCATCGATAATGGTGTTCTTTTCAGGGGAAATATTTAGATAGAAATCTAAAATTTCATCATTAATGTTTTCGTCCGAATTTTTATTATAAGTGTATTTTATCGGCAAAATTGCATTGATTAAAAGCAGGTCAACGAAATCTTTAGTTATATATTTCTCCCCATCTACAGGCGAAATTTTTGCGAAGTTAAAACGGTTGTTCCAATATTCACTTGCTTTCACCTCTTTGAAAATCTCGTAAATCTCATCGATCTTTTTCGTAGAAATTAATTTGGAAAACAGATTCTGATTCAAATGATAAAGCGACGCCAATTGGGAAAGCCGAATCGTTGGAAAATTTGGTGGACGAAGTTTGGAGAATTTTGGGTTGAAACGAAGTTTTGAAAATTCAAATTTAGAGTTGAGGAAATCAAATTCACGTTTCCAAATTTTCATTTGATCGTCTTGGGGCTGATTTAGCCAATCGCTGATTCCAAAAAACAACGCTTCAAGTTGCGTTTGATTTTGACGGATTTTATTGACGGTTGCGAAATCCAAACTTTCTGCCATTTGTTTGAATATTTGAGCATTCACTTTTAATCCAAATGCATAAGACAAATTTTGAAAGAGAACTGCTTCGTAATTGTTTCTATTGTTCTTTAAAGATTCTTCAATTTCAATCGATTTTTCGTCCAATTTTTTCAAAATAGACTCTTCGCAAAAGTTGAATGGGATTTTCTTCGCATCAAAAATACTTTCACAAGGAATAAATTGATTTTCCTTGAGCATCGACTCATATTTCCAAAGCAAAGATTGGTCGATATAATCTTTTAGCTCAAGCGTTGGAATATTTTTATCCCTTAATTCTGGAATTTCAACGTCATGAATAAAAACTGCATGAAGAATTAAATTTTCAAACTCGGGATTTCCTGAATGTTGATGAAAAATCCAGTCGGAGGATTTCACGTGAAGCTCAATATTTCCTACTAAAACTAAATCTTTCGTTTTAATCTTACTGTAAAGAAAATCAGGTCCCGAATCGAAGTTCCATTTCCCGAAATCGAGAATTTCCAAATGGTTTCCATCCACATCTTTAAAATCAAAATTTTTGAAAATCTTGAAATTCCAAAGATATTGAAGCAACTTTTCGTTCATATTTTTTCTCACGGATTTCACAGATTTGCACGAAAAAAAAATAAAATTCTGTGGAAATCTGTGTTATCTGTGCGCTATTTCCTAAAATGTTTTATCGTTTCCTCATACATTTTTTCATACAGCGGCAAAATATTTTTCAAATCAAATCGTATTGCCTGTTCTTTTGCCTTTTTCTTCATTTCCGACAAAAGTTGCTCGTCGCTCAATAATTTGATGGCGTAGTTGCTCATTGCATCCACATTTCCGATTTCTGCGAGATAACCTGTTTCACCCTGAATATTCACTTCGGGAATTCCGCCTGCATTAGAAGAAATTACAGGCGTGTTTGCAGCCATCGCTTCCAATGCGGCCAAACCGAAACTTTCCTGCTCTGAAGGAAGTAGAAAAACATCTGAAAGTTGAAGAATTCTATACAAATCATTTACTTTACCAAGAAGTCGTATTTTGCCGATTAAGTCTGGATTGTTTTCTAGAAACTCATTGATTTTTTCCATGTCGGGTCCTTCACCGATGATGATCAGTTTGGATTTTACTTTTGAGTTTACATTTTTAAAAATCTGCAAAACTTCATCCACACGCTTTACGGGACGAAGATTAGAAACATGGATCAGGATTTTCTCATCATCACTTGCAAACTGTTTCCTGCTGCATTCCACATAGTCATCAAATTCTGAATTGTCTATGAAATTGGTGATGACTTCGATTGGTTTTGTGATTTTAAAAAATTGCAGCGTGTCTCTTTTCAAACTTTCCGAAACAGAAGTAATCGTATCTGATTGATTGATAGAGAATTCCACCGCATGTTTATAACTCGGATGTTGACCAACCAAAGTAATATCCGTTCCGTGAAGCGTTGTAACCAATGGAATGTCTTTTCCTTCTTCCTTCAACATTTGTTTAGCAGTGAACGCCGCATAAGCGTACGGAATCGCGTAGTGCGCATGAAGCAAATCGAGTTTGTATAAATTTACCACGCGATAAATCATCGACGAAAGCGCAATATCATACGGTTGATACTGGAAAAGCGGGTACGTCTGAACATTCACTTTATGGAAAAAAATATTCGGATTCGTGATGTCGAGTCGTGCAGGAAGTGCGGAACTGATGAAGTGAACTTCGTAACCTTTGTTGGCGAGCGACATGCCTAATTCTGTAGCAACGATGCCACTTCCGCCATAGGTTGGGTAACAGAGAATTCCTATTTTCATGTGTTTGTTTTATACTGAAAAATTTCTCTTAAAGGTAAGATAAAATGGATGAATGAAGCAAAAGATAATGTTATTTTGTGTTCGAAAGGCTTGAAAAGTATTTACTGCAACTCTACTTTTTAAACCACAAAAGGCACAAAAGAATTTTGCTACTATTATTTTGTTATATAAAGTCTGCTATTTTTAAAAAACACAAAAGAAAAAAATCAAAGATTTTTTTTGAGAACCAATCTTTTGTGCCTTTCGTGGTTATTATTTTTTTAACAACTATTGTTTAACAAATAATCAATGTGGTAATTGCTCAAAATATTTATTGACAAAGGTTTCTTGTCCATCAGGATAAATTTTTTCTACATTGAAATTGACTAAAATTCCTTTAGGTTTTTGTAGTAAGTTAATATAATGAATCACTTTTGCACGGTGAATCGGATTAAATTCCGAAACACTTTTTATTTCCAAAACAATTAAATCTTCGATTAAAAAGTCACAACGATAATCGTTATCAACTGTAATTCCTTTGTAAATTACAGGTATATGAAATTGAGACCTAAAATTAATTCCCTGCAATTTGAATTCTTGCTCAAGACATTTATGATAAACGCTTTCAAGCAAACCGGGTCCCATTCTTTTATGAACCTCAATACAAGCACCGTTTATTTTGTAAGTTAAATCTTTTAGATACGATTTTGTCACATTCATGTCTTCAATTTTTAAAACGGAGTTTGATTTGTACGGCAATTGAAAATCTTTGATTTTCAACTTTTGTGCATTATTTGCGGAAAAGTTTGCAGCATAAAAGTCCAATAAAAACTTTTGTGCCTTTTGTGGTTAAATTTATTTACTCTACCACTTTTTTAGAATTTTTCAAATTCGTTCTCACCGATTCATTTAAATCCATTCCCATTCCAGCTTTCAGTTTATCATTGACTAAAACCGGAAGTCTGCCCCAAATTTTTGTTTTTCCGTTCAATGCTTTTGCAGTCGCCGTCATCGAATCGTCATTATTTTCATAAGCAACCAGAACGGTAGAAACTTTAGAAATATCCACATCTTTCAAAGCATAGGCAGAACCAAAAACATTCAGAATCACATTCTGATTTTCACTTAAATCCGATAAGATTTTTTTGCTTGAATCGGAAATTTTATAAGGTTTATAAGCGGTAGAATTATCCTTGTGAAAAGCAACAATCACTTTTGAATTTGCAGGAATTGTGGAGATTTCTGATGGTTTTTTAACAATCAACGTGGTATTCAGATTCATCGTGTCGAGGAATGTTTGATATGGCGCTTCTTCCAAAGGAACGTAGTAATAGGTTTCTTTGCATTTCAGTGGCAGAAGTTTTTTATCGTCCTTCAACAACGTCAACGCATTGGAATACATTTTCTGCACGATTTGTTTGTGCGAATCGTTGTTTAAGTCAGCATTAATATTTTCAGGATTTTTTGGTTCATATTGGTTTAAACCTAAAAAATATTTGGTCAAAAGAATTTTCTTTACGCTTTCTTCCACACGATTTTGTGAAATTTCTTTATTATCAATTGCTAGTTGAATCAGACGTTTTCCTTCTTTCACGCCATCAGAAAAAAGCATGATGTCGTTTCCAGCCTTGAAAGCGAGCGCATCCAATTCTCCCGGTTTATATCGTTTTGCAACCGCTCCCATATTTAAGGCGTCGGTAATAATCAAACCTTTATAACCGAATTTTTCTTTTAAAAGTCCGGTAATAATATTTTTTGAAACCGATGCAGGAATTCCTTTGCCGCTTTCCAAACTTGGAACGTATAGATGAGCGACCATCACTCCTCCAATACCTTTATCCATCAATGCTTTGAATGGTGCAAGTTCTATTTCATTCAATCTTTTCAAATCGTGGGACACTTCAGGCAAATCCAAATGCGAATCGGTATTGGTGTCGCCATGCCCCGGAAAATGTTTGATTGCAGCCAAAATATTGTTGTCTTGAAGTCCGTTGGAATAAGCCATTGCAGAATTCACCACATTTTGAACTTCCGAACCGAAACTTCTATTACCGATAATAGGATTATTTGGGTTCGTGTTCACGTCAACAACAGGTGCAAAATCCCAATTGATGCCCATTCTGTGACAATCTTCGGCAATTTTTGCGGACATTTCTTTAATTAAGTTTTTGTCCTGAATCGCTCCCAAAGTCATCGCCCAAGGAAATTTGCGGGCCGTTGCAATTCTTTGGTAAAGTCCCCATTCTGCATCCATCCCAATCATTAATGGAACTTTTGATTTCGACTGAAATTCATTGACTAAATTAATTTCCCTCTCCGCATCGTCCTGCATTAAAATAATTCCGCCAATTTTTTCATTAATGACGATATTTCTTACATTATTAATGAAGTCTTCTCCTTTGTTGGTATATAGTGCAACAATAAAAAGTTGTCCTAATTTTTCATCTTGCGATAGAGAACTGTATGTTTTATCAACCCAGTCATTCGCCTTTTTCAAATCTGATTTGGAAAGGTTTTTCGGTTGATATTGTGCTGTGGATTTTAAAGAAAATATTAAAATAAATAGAAGTGCAATTTGACTTTTGAAATTTTTCATTATCTAAATTATGGTATTGAACAAAAATACAATTTTTAAACTTTAAAACTTGCTATTTATTGGCATACATCTTGAAACATTACATATAATTAAACATTTAAAAAAAGTACAATGAAAAAATATCTTTTTCTTTCTTTAATGGCATTCGCAACTTTAGGTACTGCTGTAAGTTGCGACCGAAGCACTGAAGTGGTGCAACAAACGGACAATGACACTTATCCTATGATGAGGGATATTCGCGGAACTTTCAATGCTGCGAATCAGTATACGATAAGTCAGGGTATTAACATACAGACAACAGATGTTGTTTTGGTTTACCGAAACATCAACTCGGGAAATTCTAATGGAGCTGTTTGGCAACTTCTTCCAAAGACAGAATACTTAAGTAACAGCCGCGAATTGGATTACAATTTTCTTTTTAACACCACCAATTTGGAGATTTTTACAGAGGCAAACTTTGACCAGGCAACCATGACTGCTGCAGAAGCTACAACTTACCTGAACAACCAACAATTCAGAGTTGTACTTGTACCAGCTTCACAGGGTAAAAATGCCAATGTAGATTACAGAGACTATAACAGTGTGATTCGTTTCTATAATCTTGATGACTCCCATGTAAAAGGATTCTAATCATTCAAAACTTCATATATACCTCTTTGAAACCTGCGGATTTTTTTGCAGGTTTCTCTGTTTTTTTATTTTCAAATGTGCAGGAAATGATGTAATTTTATTATTTAAAATTTTAATAAATATGAGTGTACATATCGCCGCTAAGAAGGGAGAAATCGCAAAGATCGTTTTGCAGCCAGGAGATCCACTTCGTGCCAAATATATTGCGGACAATTTTTTGACTGATGTAAAACTGGTGAGCCAAACAAGAAATATTTTTTATTTCACTGGGCTTTACAAAGGAAAAGAAATTTCGGTAGGAGCGAGTGGAATGGGAATTCCAAGTATTGGAATTTATTCCTTTGAACTTTTTACAGAATATGAAGTAGATACCATTATTCGAATTGGGACTTGCGGTGCTTACACGACGGATTTAAAATTGTTTGATGTATTAAATGTTGAAAATGCGGCAAGCGAATCAACGTACGGAAAATTTGCGTGGGGATTTGAGGAGGAGCTTCTTCCAAGTCAGGGCAGTTCATTTAACCTAATTAATGAAACCGCAAAAGATTTATCTTTAGAAATAAAATCTACAAATATTCACACCAGTGATATTTTCTACAGAAAAGATGAGGGAATTCCTGCAATTGCTGAAAAATATAATTGTTCTGCAGTAGAAATGGAAGCATTTGCTCTTTTTGCCAATGCAAAATATTTAGGAAAAAACGCAGCGACAATTCTTACAGTTTCTGATGTGATCCCTACTCATGAGCAGATTTCTGCGGATCAAAGAGAAAAGGCTTTAAAGACAATGATTGAACTTGCTTTGCAGTCTGCTTTGAAAATGTAAAATCAAACTTTAACTAATACAAAAATTTTCTTTTATACAAAGAAGATTTTTGTATGATTTATACACCAACTACTTATTTTCATCATCCAAAAGATGTCCGAAATAATTTTTCTTTACCTCGAGATAGCTTTTGCTCTCGGAAGTAGAATGAATCTGAATAGGTATTCTTTTGTTGAGGTGAATATTGCTGTTTCTTACAATTTTCATCTTTTCAGGATTGTTGGTTAATAGATTGACTTCTTTCACCTCCAATAAATTCAGGATTTCGATTGCGGCAGCAAAATCTCTATCATCTGCAGGAAGTCCCAATTTTACGTTTGCTTCAACGGTGTCTAAACCTTTTTCTTGAAGAGCGTATGCTTTCAATTTGTTTATAATTCCTATATTTCTACCTTCCTGCCGAAGATAAACGATGATTCCACCATTTTCGTGCATGTACTTCATAGCGGCATCCAACTGTTGTCCACACTCACATTTTTTGGAATGAAAAACTTCGCCGGTAATACATTCCGAGTGAAAACGAACATTTACAGGTCGTGAAAAATCGGTATTTTCAGCAATAATTGCCATGTGCGGCATCCAATCACTTTCATTTTCGGAGAAGGCGATGAAACGGAAATTTCCGTGTTCGGTTGGAACATTGGCTTCCGCCTGTTTTTTTAACATGGATAAAAATTAGTTTTTGGTGGTGGAAAGGGAATCCTTTACAATATTACTCTCCAAAAGGGTCATATTGGTTTTGATTCTTACAAGATAACGATTTAAAACCTGATCATCATCAGCATTGAGATACTTTCGCAAATTCTGAAGTTTTTTATAAGATTTTTGAAATTTTCTTTGCGCAGCGTTTAATCCGTTGATGTTGTAGGCTTCCATTGCGCCGACATAGTCCTTCAGATGATATTTCAAATTGGCCACTTCAGTGTTTACTGCATCATTTCTAAACTTCGGAAAAGTGGATACTAAATTTGAAATTTCAGAGGAGTAGATGATTTGGCTTTTCTTGTTGCCGTATGTTACCGTAGCATTTTTGCTGTTAGTTTCCGAAGTAATATCACTAACAGGTGACAGATTAAATTTTTCGACAGAGCAAGATGTCGTAAGAAGAATTGCTAAAATATAAATAAGGTTACTTTTACCCATTTTTCTGATTTTGATAAAGGACCGGATTAAGACTTTCATCATTATACATCTTCATCTGCTTGTAAACTTTCATCTTAACTTTACCGTTCTCAATATCAAAAATCAATTGATCTATTGCTTCTGACAAGTCTTTCTTTTGTTCGAGCAACACATTTAATTTATCTGAACATTTCTGTCTGTGTTCTTCATCAGCTGAAGTTCTGTTGGCTTCGAGCGACATGTGATAAACTTTTAAGGCCAAAATCGATAATCTGTCCACTGCCCAAGCTGGAGTTTCAGAGTTGATTTTTGCATCCGAATTTGGAGCGATATTTTCGTATTTTTGTAGGAACCAACTGTCGATAAACTCCACCAAGTCAGTTCTTTGCTGATTAGAGGAGTCAATTCTTCTTTTTATTTTCAAAGCTTCAGTTGGGTCAATATTTTCGTCGCGAATAATATCTTCCAAATGCCATTGAACGGTATCAATCCAGTTTTTAGCGTACAAAAGCCGTTCCAAACTCTCACTTTCGAAAGGGTTTTTTATCGGAGTATCTACATGATCGTTAATGTGATAATCTGAAATTGAAGCGTTAAAAATTTCCCAGGCTTGATCAGTAAAACTCATAGCAGCGATTTAGTTCGTGGTACCTGAATTGCTTTTTGGTTCTTCCGGTTTTTTGTCTTCTTCTTTCACGGCATCTTTAAATTCCTTAATTCCGGAACCTAATCCGCGCATCATTTCAGGGATTTTCTTTCCGCCGAAAAGTACGAGCAAAAGAATAGCTACAATTAATAGATGCTGCCAAGAAAGCGCCATTATTGTTAATGTTTCCATTTCTAAAATTTTCTGTAAAGTTAAAGTATTTTTTTTAGTTCACCCAACCAAGCGGATCCACCGGATTGCTTCCGTTCCAAATTTGGAAATCGAGGGTATAGCTTCCGTCAAAATCTTCGCCGACACTTCCGATCGAAGTTCCTGCCGAAACTTGTTGGTTTGCCGAAACCATCGTGGTTGCAAGGTTCGCGTAAATTGTGAAATAATCTCCATGTTTCACAATTACAGTTTTCAAGCCGTCACCAGAAGCGATTACTCGGGAAACGGTTCCTGGTGCGATACATTTAGCCACCGTACCTTTTGCAACTGCGATTTTAATACCGTTATTTTCCTCCACGATATTTTTGAATACAGGATGTGGCTGTCTTCCGAATCGGTGGGTGATTGTTCCGTAAGCAGGCATTCCCATTCTTCCCCGGTTAGCTGCAAAGTTGTTTCCCACTGCGGCAGTGACTCCGAAATTGGTCATCGCTTTTGTTTCAGCTGCTTTTTTGTCGTCGTCGTTTTTCTTGGCTAAGGTGGCTTCTGCAGCTCTTGCAGCAGCAGCTTTATCTGCAGCGACTTTTGCGTTTGCTGCGGCATCTGCTGCTTCCTTAGCTGCGGCTAATCTTCTTGCTTCTGCTTTTTCTGCATCTGCGGCTCTTTTTGCGTCTTCCGTTTTTTTGGCATCTGCAGCGGCGGCTATTTTTGCGCGTTCCGCTTCTTCTGCAGCTTTTTTATCGGCAATATCTTTTAGACGTTTTGCTTCTTCATCTGCTTTCTTTTTTGCAAGCGCAAGTGCTTCAAGTCTTGCTTTGTTTTCAGCTTCGATTCTTGCTTTTTCGCGTTCTGCGGCGATTTTTGCAAGACGAATTTTTTCGGCTTCTATTTTTCGGTTTTCTTCTTCCTTCGCTTTTGCAATTCTAATTTCTTCCGCAATGATGGAACGGATTTGAGCTTCTAATTTCTTAGATTCTGTCTGCTTTTGTCTGAGTTCAGCAGTGAGCTGAACTTCATTTTTCTTAAATTCTTCCAACAGGCTTTCCTTCTGTTTTCTTTCGGCTTCAATGGTGAGCAAATCTTTTTGCTGGTTGCTTAAAATCGTTTCCTTGTCTTTTACTGATTTTTGCTTTAAGGCCACATTTTGTAAAAGTTTTTTCGCAGCATCGGAAATTTCCGCCGCTTTTTTATCCTGATAATCAGAATAATCCTTTAAATATTGAACTCTTCTTAACGCTTCACCCAAGTTTTTTGAGGATAAAATGAAAGTTACCTTATTCTGAACGCCTTTATTTTTATAGGCTTTAACCAAAACTTCTGCATAGTTTTTTCTCAAAACTGCAAGTTCTCGGTTTTGGCGATTAATTTCGAGCTGACGCAAATAAATGTCGTCTTCTATCAATCGTTTTTCTTTTTGTGTATTGGTATATACTTTCTCACGAAGTTGAATTTTTTTATTCACATCGTTGAGGTAAGCTATGGAAAGTTTTGACTGTTGCTGAGTTTTTGCAAGGTTTGCGTTAATCGCCGCGATTTGTTTTTTGAGTTCGGCATTTTGCTTTTGAAGCTGCTCTTTCTTTTGGGCTGAAAAAATTCCAAACAGCAAAATTCCTATTAAAACGCTTAATTTCTTAATCATCTAATCTCAGTTTTCGTATAATTATTTGGGACGGAGTACGGAGTCTCCATTTTAGAACTGTCAAATTTCGTGTTTTCCATTAAAATTTGGCTTGTTTTTGACCCTTTTATAATTATTTTAACGTTTTTTGGGAGTTTAATAGTATTGAAGTCGATGTAGTTTGCATAAGAAACCTCCAAATTGTCGGCAGATTTCGTGTCTTTCATGTTTACTCTCGTCAAATCAAAATCGTTGGAATAATCGATGGAAACATGATATTCCGAAGTTTTCCCGTTGTTTTTAAAGACAAGATTTTTGGTTGAACTTAAGTTATAACCTTGCGCATTTTTAGTCAAAACAAAATCTTTTTCGTTTACGGGAACGAATGTTTTCCCCATCAACAAATTCTGTAATGCATTATAATCGATAAAGTTAACGTTCATCAAATTATTAAGATAAGTAAAGTCGGATTCGATATAGGTTTTGTTCCATTTTTCGTAGCCTTTAATTCCGCTTGGCGTTGCGATCCCACGACCGACGTTTAAGATCACTGCAATCATGTTCATCCAAACTTTTTGTCCGTTTTCGATGTAAATGGTGGCGTCTAAAGTTGGGATAAAACTACCGCCTTCAACATTTACTTTTGAACTAATTTTAAGTTGCTGAAAGTTAGGCTGCTCTTTAATTTTTTTAAAAAAAGCGCTGTTTGAAGTGATAGGAGTCGTTGTACTTATTGGATTATTTACAGCAGATTTCGTTTTACATGACACCATTAAAACCATTGCTGCGACTGCTAAAATAATATTTTTCATTTTCTTGTTCTTAAAAGATTCTGCGAGAAACTTTGCAATATTAACGCCAAACCACACAAATTGTTTTGTGTGGCTCGGTCCGTTGTATTTTGATTAAAATCTTTAATTAATTTCCGTCTTTTGATAAAAAATCTAAAACAGAATAGTCGCCAAGTGAAATTTCACGCGCAACGCCGAAATATTGTGCAGAATTTCCAATCATGGAATTGCTCAAATTTCCGTGATCAATTACGGTGTTTTCTTGAATTAATGAGTTGTCAATATTTGAATTTACAACTTTCGTATTATTTCCAATAGAAACTTTAGGTCCAATTTTAGAGTTGGAAATTTCTACATTTTCCCCAATAAAACATGGTGGAATAATCAAACAGTTTTCAATTTTTGCAGAAGCAGGAAATTGCGAGAATTCTGCTCTTTCATACTCCAAAACTTTTCCGTTGGTTTCCACGGTTGCGTTTTTGTTTCCGCAATCCATCCAGTCATCAACCTTTCCGAGGGAGAATTTTGCTCCTTTTTGGCGAAGGTTTTCCAAAGCGGTAGTTAATTGATATTCACCACCTTGCTTTATGTCATTGGTCATGATATAATTAATTTCGGCCATTAATTTTTCTGCAGAACTGAAATAATAAATTCCAATGATCGCCAGATCCGAAACAAAAGTTTTTGGTTTTTCTACGAAATCAGTAATAAAGCCATAATCGTCCAATTTCACAACACCAAAAGCAGATGGGTCGTCTACTTTTTTCACCCAAATTACCCCGTCAGAATTTTTATCTAAAACAAAGTCTGCTTTAAATAAAGTGTCCGCAAAAGCTACCACAACATCGCCCTGCATTGAGTTTTCTGCGCATTTAATCGCATGTGCAGTTCCGAGTGGTTCATCTTGTGTGTAAACGCTTCCTTTTGCGCCCAATTTTTCAGCAATCTGAATTAAAGACGCTTCCACTTCAGGTCCGAAATCTCCGATAATAAAAGCGATTTCGTCAATTTTTTCGCCTGCAACTTTGGCAATGTCTTCAACCAATCTTTGGACAATCGGTTTTCCTGCGATAGGTATTAATGGTTTTGGAACGGTTAAAGTGTGTGGTCTCAATCGGGAACCTCTTCCCGCCATTGGAACGATTATTTTCATATCAGAGTTTTATTTCTTAGTCTTATTTGCAAATTTATTAAATTAAAGTCAGCTTCATCGCAATCTTCGTAAAGTATCTTTTTCGAAATAGAAAACAATGGCTAAAAATAACATTAACAACAGATTTCCAAATATTAAGTTTCCTTTAAAGACATAATAAGAAAGTACGGAGAACAAAATACTCAATCCCAAATAACCCAAAATTTTCTTCATGTGGTAAGGAACAGGGTAAAAATATTGCCCAAGAAAATAGGAAACCGTCATCATTGAAAAGTAACTCAAGAAAGTCGCCCAAGTTGAAGCCCAATATCCGTATTTTGGAATGAAATAAAAGTTAATGACAATCGTAACCGTCGCTCCCAAAATGGAAAGATATGCACCGAAAATGGTTTTGTCTGAAAGTTTGTACCAAACCGACATGTTCAAATAAATTCCAAGAAAAACTGCCGCCATCAAAACAATAGGCACAATTGGAATTCCTTCGTTATAGGCAGGATTTGAAAGGTAAAGTTTTCCCAACCAATCTAAATTGGCACAAAGTGCGAGTAAAATTACGCTGTTCACAATCACGAACATATCCATCAGTTTCGCGTAGGATTGTCCCGAATTTTCATTTTTTGCGTGGGAGAAAAAGAAAGGCTCAATTCCTAAAAGATAGGCCTGTCTAAATAAAGTCAAAAAAGTCACGATTTTGCAGACCGCGCCGTAAATCGCCATTTGTTCCGTGTTGATTCCATCGGGAAGGAGATATTTTAAAAACTGTCTGTCCATCGTTTCGTTGATGACTCCGGCTAAACCTGCAATCGTAATTGGCCAAGAATATTTCATCATCTGTTTCCACAAGTCCCAACTAAAAGCGGAAAACCTCACGGATTTTAATTCTTGAAAAAGCAATAAAAAAGTAACGGCACTTGCAACCAAATTCGCCACAAAAACATAACCGATTCCGAAATCTTTATTATAAGTAAAGCCGAGAATTCCTTTGTCGCCTAACCTTGGTAAAACCACGATGAATAAAACGATCAGTAAGAAATTGACGACGCCATTAATGATTTTAATTATTGCATATTTTTTTGGTCGTCCTGTTTTTCTTAAAATAACGAAAGGCATGGTTGAAAGTCCGTCCAATCCTAGAACGAAAAGCATCATTGTCAATAAATCAACTTGATCGGGAGTTTTGAACGCAATCGCCAAATCCTGTCGGAAAATATAACAGAACAGCATGAAGAGAAACGATGCTCCGACTACACTTAAAGTCGCCGTGGAAACAAGTTTTCTGATGTTATCTTCTTTCTCTGCAAAACGGAAAAAAGTGGTTTCCATTCCGTGCGAAAGCAATACGATGATGATTCCTGCAACCGAATAGAAGTCGATGAACGGAGCCAACGCTTTCGGACCGAACGCATGCGTTACAAACGGACTGATTATAAAGGGGAAAAGGCGTATAATTACGGTGCTTAATCCATAAATAGCCGTTTGTCCGAGTAATTTCTTATACAATTTTTGAAATATTTTCCGCAAAGGTAAATAAATAGATTTGAGATTTGAAGTAAGAGATTTGAAATTGCCATCAATAAAATCTAAATTTGTAGAAATCGAAAGCGAATGAAAATCCTTATTAAAAATGCCAAAATCGTCAATGAAAATCAAATTTTTGAAAGTGATTTGTTGATTGAAAAAGACCTCATTTCAAAAATCTCAAAAAATATTTCTGAAGAAGGTGCTGATAAAATTATTGATGCATCAGGAAAATATCTTTTGCCTGGAATTATTGACGACCAAGTACATTTTCGCGAACCTGGACTTACTCACAAAGGTGATCTAGAAAGTGAATCGAGAGCAGCAATTGCAGGTGGCGTTACAAGTTTCATCGAGCAACCGAACACGGTTCCAAATGCAGTTACGCAAGAACTTTTGGAAGAAAAATATCAAATTGCGTCTGAAAAATCCTTCGCCAATTACTCCTTTATGATGGGCGGAACGAATGATAATCTTGAAGAAATTTTAAAAACAAACCCGAGAAATGTGGCGGGAATTAAACTTTTTCTCGGTTCATCGACAGGAAATATGTTGGTTGATAATCCCGAAACTTTAGAAAATATTTTCAGCAAAACCAAAATGCTTATCGCGGTTCATTGTGAAGATGAATCTACCATTAGAAAGAATACCGAAATCTACAAGGAAAAATTCGGCGAAGATATACCGATGAATTACCATCATTTGATTCGAAGTGAAGAAGCTTGTTATCTTTCTTCATCAAAAGCAGTTGAACTTGCAAAAAAAACAGGAGCGAGGCTGCATATTTTCCATGTTTCTACGGCAAAAGAAACGGAGCTTTTTCAAAACAATATTCCCTTAAAAGATAAAAAAATCACCGCCGAAGTTTGCGTACATCACCTCACTTTTACAAATGAAGATTACGAAACAAAAGGAACTTTAATCAAATGGAACCCCGCTGTAAAAACAGAAAAAGATAAAGATGGACTTTGGGAAGCACTTTTGGATGATAGAATTGATATCGTTGCAACCGACCACGCTCCACACACTTGGCAAGAAAAACAAAATGTTTACACCAAAGCTCCTTCAGGCGCGCCGCTTGTTCAGCATTCTTTGGTAGCGATGATTGAGCATTTCAAGAAGGGCAAAATTTCTTTAGAAAAAATTGTGGAGAAAATGTGTCACAATCCTGCAATCCTTTTTCAGGTCGAAAAACGTGGCTTTGTAAAAGAAGGTTTCAAAGCGGACTTGGTTTTGGTAGATTTGGATGATAAATTCACTGTCTCAAAAGAAAATATTTTGTACAAATGCGGTTGGAGTCCGTTGGAAGGAATGACTTTTCACTCTAAAATAACGCACACTTTTGTCAACGGAAACTTGGTTTTTGAGAACGGGAAGGTTTCTGAAGAAAAGTTTGGGGAGAGATTGTTGTTTGAGAGATAACTATTGGGTTTTTCGGCGGCGGAGAAGCCGCCGCCGAAAAGAATTTCAATCAAATGTATTAAAAGGTTTCAAAAAGTCTGAATCGCTTCATTTTATTCGCCACATACTTTTTACATTTTTTACAATAACTATTTCCCTTAACTTTACAAAAAACCTAAATATGAATATTTACACACAACCTATGCTTCGCGAAGATGCATTGAAAGATAAAGTCGCCATCGTAACAGGAGGCGGAAGCGGACTTGGAAAAGCCATGACCAAATATTTTCTGCAACTCGGCGCGAAAGTCGTCATCACCTCTAGAAATCTTGAAAAATTACAAATCACGGCAAAAGAATTGGAGGCAGAAACAGGCGGAAAAGTGCTTTGTGTTTCCTGCGACGTTAGAAATTGGGATGAAGTGGAAGCAATGAAAGAAGCCGCAATAAAGGAATTTGGTAAAATCGATATTTTACTAAATAATGCGGCGGGAAATTTTATTTCACCAACCGAAAGATTGACGCATTCTGCTTTCGACTCTATTTTAGATATCGTTTTAAAGGGAACAAAAAATTGTACCCTTTCCGTCGGAAAATATTGGATTGAAAATAAAATTCTAGGAACCGTTTTAAATATTGTCACTACTTATGCATGGACCGGTTCTGCGTATGTAGTTCCTTCTGCATGTGCAAAAGCGGGCGTTCTCGCGATGACGAGAAGTTTAGCGGTTGAGTGGGCGAAATACGGAATTCGTTTCAACGCCATCGCACCAGGTCCGTTTCCTACAAAAGGAGCATGGGAGAGATTATTGCCCGGAAATTTGGCGGAAAAATTCGATATGAGAAAAAAAGTTCCTTTAAGGCGAGTTGGCGAACATCAGGAGTTAGCGAATCTTGCGGCGTATTTGGTTTCTGATTTTTCAGCTTATGTAAATGGAGAAGTTGTAACAATTGATGGCGGAGAATGGCTTCAAGGTGCAGGAGAATTCAATATGTTGGAGGAAATTCCGCAGGAAATGTGGGATATGTTGGAAGCAATGATTAAGGCAAAGAAATCGAATTAAATTCAATAATGCTTTGCTAATTTGCAAAACCTGAGTGTTATTTTGAAAGGCGACGCGAAACCTATCCAAATGAACATGTGGTGAAAAATCCTCATTAAAAAAGTTCTACATTTTGATTACACAATTAAATACAAAAAACGCTATTCTACAACGCAACCACGAAAGATTGAACTCGCATTTCTCACACGAAAATTCACCTCAAAACAAATAGCAGAAGAAAATAAAAAACTAAATGAATGTTGGACTTCCAAACACTATATTAGTCATAAGACAAGACAGTGCTTTTCTTGCGGATGCCTCACAACAAAAAATGGCGAGCAACGAAATTCAGAACAGCAACAACCTCGTGATTTCTGAACTGAACAAAAAATTGGAGCAATACACCTTTGATACGGTTGAGATTTTTAGAAGGAATAATTAATCAAAAGCCTTATTCCAAAAATTATCGGCACCATTTAAAATATGAGAGAATGATTCAATTGTAATAATTATTACCATATAATCATAACTAATTGAAGCACAAATCTTGGTCGTTTTTGAAGAAGAAGTGAAAATTAGTGCTCAAATAACTAAAAAACATTAATAGAAAGTGGTAATGCTTAAAATAATATCATACCAAGTTAAAGAGTGTAACAAAGAAAAAAACCAGTTTTAAGCACTTGAATGGCTGTAAAACTGGCTTTAATTTTTTTAACTAACTGACTAACAGTTAAAATGGTAGACCGACAGGGATTCGAACCCCAGATGACTGAACCAAAATCAGTAGTGTTACCGCTACACCATCGGTCTGTCTTGTTTTGAGTGGTGCAAATTTAATAATATTTTTTTGTTGAGCAAATTTATTTCACCAAAAAATATTTGTTGCAGAAGACACCTTCAATATTTTTATTATTTATTGGTGAAAAACGGTTGTGAAAAGCGGGAGAATTTACGTACTTTTGAAGAAATAATATTTACAGATGAGCAGTATTGAAGATAAGAAAAAAGCACTCGCGTTGGTGCTTGATAAACTTGATAAAACCTACGGAAAAGGAACAGTGATGACTTTGGGCGACGCTTCGGTGGATGATTCGATTGAGGTGATTCCTTCTGGTTCGCTTGGTTTGGATTTGGCTTTGGGAGTTGGTGGTTATCCGCGAGGAAGAGTAATTGAAATTTACGGACCCGAATCTTCAGGGAAAACAACTTTAACTTTGCATGCAATTGCAGAAGCACAAAAAGCGGGGGGAATTGCAGCATTTATTGATGCGGAACATGCTTTCGACAGACATTATGCATCCAAGTTGGGAATTAATCTTGATGATTTAATTATTTCACAACCCGATAACGGTGAACAAGCTTTGGAAATTGCGGATAATTTAATTCGCTCCGGAGCGGTTGATATTGTGGTAATCGACTCGGTTGCTGCATTGACGCCAAAAGCGGAAATTGAAGGCGAAATGGGAGATTCCAAAATGGGACTTCATGCGAGATTGATGTCGCAAGCTTTGAGAAAGTTGACGGCAACGATTTCCAGAACTAAATGTACCGTGATTTTCATTAACCAATTAAGAGAAAAAATCGGAGTGATGTTTGGAAATCCTGAAACGACAACGGGAGGAAATGCCTTGAAATTTTACGCTTCGGTGAGAATCGATATCAGAAAAGCAAGCGCACCAATTAAATCTGGTGACGAAGCGGTTGGAAGCAGAGTGAAAGTAAAAATCGTGAAGAATAAAGTTGCGCCACCTTTCAAACAAGCGGAATTCGATATTATGTACGGAGAAGGTGTTTCTAAAGTAGGTGAAATTCTAGATACCGCAGTTGATATGGGAATTGTGAAGAAAAGCGGTTCTTGGTTCAGCTATGAAGACACTAAACTTGGACAGGGAAGAGATTCCGTAAAAGATATGCTGAAAGATAATCCCGATTTAGCGGATGAATTGGAAGCAAAAATAAAGGAACAGATTAAAGAATCAAAATAAAAAAATGACTGCGAAAGCGGTCATTTTTGTTTTATAGCTCTTGCAAAGGATTCCAAAATAGAGTTTTAAAGTTTTGTATTTTGTAGTCCTTCACTTCAACTCCTTCTTCTCCCAATTTTACAACGAAATCATGAAGACAACTTGCCGTGATTTTCCCTGAAGAATTGCAAACTCGATGCGCAGGAAAATCTTCATCGTAATTTCGTAAAGCATTTCCCACATGTCGTGCATGATTCGGATAACCTACTGCTTTTGCAATCGCTCCATAACTCGTCACTCTTCCCGCAGGAATTAATTTGATGATATCGAAGACTTGTTGTTTGAAAAGGTCGTTCATTTTGGGTGCGAGATTCGAGATTCGATTGATTAAATTTTAAAGTTACGATTTTTTTAGTGTAGATGTTTGTTGGGTGCGAGCGAAGCGAGCGCCGGAAAGAGTTTTTGTAGAGTTGCCCTTTAAAGGAAAAATGTACTTTATTTCTAGCCCCGATTGCAGAGAAAATCCTTTTTTGCGGCGGCGAAGCCGCCGCAAAAAAGATTGCAACGGAAAGCGGGACCAAGTTATAAAAGAAGTTCAAACCTTCTTGCTCCTAATTAAAAAAGTCGCTCCAGGAAGCGACTTTTCGTCATTCAAATTTCCTAATTCGAATTTTTTAAGAGTTTTCCAAAATATATTGGAACATCAATGGTGCACAAATCGTGGCGTCGCTTTCAACGATGTATTTCGGTGTAGTAATGTCGAGTTTTCCCCAAGTGATTTTTTCGTTCGGAACCGCTCCTGAATAGGAACCGTAAGAAGTCGTAGAATCCGAAATCTGACAGAAATACGACCAAAACGGAATGTCGTGCATCTCCAAATCCTGATAAAGCATCGGAACTACGCAGATTGGGAAATCACCTGCAATTCCACCGCCGATTTGGAAGAATCCAACTCCTTTTCCGCCGGAATTTTTTGGGTACCAATCGGCAAGGAAAGTCATGTATTCAATTCCCGATTTCATGGTGGATGGTTTCAAATCACCTTTGATACAGTAACTCGCGAAAATATTCCCCATCGTGGAATCTTCCCATCCCGGAACTACAATCGGTAAATTCTTCTCTGCCGCTGCAATCATCCATGAATTTTCACGTGGAATTTCGTAGTACTGCTCCAGAACACCCGACAAAATCATCTTGTACATGTATTCGTGCGGGAAATATCTTTCGCCTTTGTTGTCGGCATCTTTCCAAATTTCGTAGATGTGTTTCTGCAATCTTCTAAACGCTTCTTCTTCGGGAATACAGGTGTCCGTAACTCGGTTCAAGCCTTTTTCCAACAAAGCCCATTCTTGTTCCGGGGTCAAATCACGGTAATTCGGAACTCTTTCGTAATGCGAATGCGCTACAAGATTCATTAAATCCTCCTCCAAATTCGCACCGGTACACGAGATAATGGCCACTTTATCCTGACGAATCATCTCCGCCAAAATCTTTCCGAGTTCTGCAGTGGACATTGCTCCTGCAAGTGAAATCAGCATTTTTCCGCCATCTTTTAAATGGGCGACATATCCTTTGGAAGCATCCACCAAAGCCGCCGCGTTGAAGTGCAGATAATATTTTTCGATAAATTCTGTAATCGGTTTGTTCATATCTTGATTATTTTTTACGATTTCACAAAGATAGGGATTTGGGTTGGAAGCGGGAAGTTGGGAGTTGGAAGTTTTTTAAAGACAAATTTTGGAGCCCGTGTGTTTTGATGTAAGAAATTCGTTGTCATTTATAGTACAATTTTTCCCACATATAACAATTAACTTGATAAAAAGCAATTCTTTAGGATTTTCAAAGTCTGAATCTTCGGTTTTCTTTTTTCTCGGAGAGCTTCTTCTTATTGTCAAGACGTTTTGCGATTTGTCCTTTTGATGGTTTGGTTGCTTTTCTTGGTTTTGGTTTGATTAATGATTTATTCACCAATTCAAGAATTCTTTCTGTTGCGATTTTTTTGTTTTGAAGTTGGGTTCTGCTTTCCGTAACGGTAAGTTGCAATAATCCTTCTGAATTAATTCGGTTTTTTAGTTTTTCTGAAATCAATTCTTTTTCCTCTTCGTTGAAAAATTCACTTTCTGAAACCATCCAAATGACGGTGACAGAAGTTTCCACCTTATTCACGTTTTGTCCACCTGCGCCGCTGCTGCGGGAAGTTTTGTAAGTGAGTTCTTTGGTGAAATCTTTCATAAGTTTGCTGTTGTAATTCGCTCCTTTGGAGGGGTGGACTCTAAAACACAAGGAATTTTAGAAGACGGGTTGGTTTATTTAATTAAACTATTTAATAATTTCAATCGATCAATTTTCCCATTCGGCAATCTAGGAAATTCTTTTTTAAAAACGACTTTTTTCGGCTTGTGGTTTTTTGATGGATAAATGATGGCAGATAATTGATTTTTTATTTCATCGCTTTCATTTCCTTCAATTAATAAAACTAATTTTTGACCAAGTTTTTGGTCGTTGATCCCAAGGAAAACAACCTCGTTAGAAATTTGCTTATTTACTAACTTTCCCAACTCTTCGGGGTGAATTTTTAATCCGCCGGAATTGATAACGTTATCAAACCTGCCTAAAAACTTAAATTGTTTTTTGTCAGACTCAGGAAAGTCTAAATCTTTCAGCTCAACTAAATCGTTAGTTTTAAGAAGTTGAGGATTCAATTTTGGTGCGGAAATCACCAAACATCCTCTTTCGTCTAGAGCTATTTCCACATCCTTTAAAACCGTAAAATAATCTTCCGCTATTGGATAAATTTGCTTTAAGGCAATGTGGGAAAGCGTTTCGCTCATTCCGTAGGTTTCGTAGATTTTCGTTTGAGCGTTTGAGTTTTTACATTTTTGGGTTAATTTTTCTTTTAAAGTTGCTGAAACTTGCGCTCCACCGATAATTAAATTTTTGATAAGGTGGATTTTATCTAAAGAATTTTCAACTTGAAGTGGCGACATCGCACAGAAATCAATTTCTTCATTAAAAAATTCCATAGGTGCAGAAGTTGGATTTACAACGGAAAGTTTTAATCCTCTTTCAATAGAGCGAACCAACATCATTTTGCCGGAAATGTATTCGACAGGAAGACAGAGTAGGGCGGAATTGCCTTTTTTCAACTTTAGAAAATCACAAGTCATTTTTGCAGAATTCAACATTCGCTGTTTCTCAACTTCAAAAATTTTTGGTTTTCCTGTTGAACCGGATGTTTGTACAGAAACCATTTCGGAATCTGAAAACCAGTCTTCTAAAAAAGAAACCACTTTTTCCTCAAATTCAGTTTGTGGAGAAAGTGAATTTAAATTGATGATTTCAGAAAATTTTAATTTCATGATGAAAGTTAAATTCTGTAAACTGAATTTTCTTGGCTCTTTATTCTTGGTTCTTGGCTTTTTATTTTACATTCTGTCAACGGTTCCAATTCCCAAAAGAGAAAGTCCTTTTTTGATGGTTTTTCCTGTGAGTGAAGAAAGTTCTAGCCGGAATTGTTTTGTGTTTTCGTTATCCTGATTCAGAATTGGGTTGTTTTGGTAAAATGAGTTATAGGATTTTACCAAATCATACACGTAATTGGCAACCAAAGCAGGAGAAAGGGTTTCCGCTGCTTTCGAAACCACCTCTTTAAAATTAGAAAGATTCATCACCAATTCTTTTTCCGAATCGTTCATTTCGTAAGCTGAAACAGATTGTTCTTGATATTCAGCTTTAGACAACAAAGATTGGATTCGGGCGTAAGTGTATTGAATAAAAGGACCTGTGTTTCCATTGAAATCAATACTTTCTTTTGGATTGAAAAGCATTTTCTTTTTAGGGTCAACTTTTAGCATGAAATATTTCAAAGCGCCTAAACCAACTGTTTCGTAAGATTTTTCTTTTTCTGAATCTGAAAGGTTTTCAAGTTTACCCAATTCTTGCGCTTTTTCCTTTGCCGTTTCGTACATTTCCTGCATCAAATCATCGGCGTCAACTACGGTTCCTTCGCGGGATTTCATTTTGCCTTCGGGAAGTTCCACCATTCCATACGACAGGTGATAAAGGTTTTCCGCCCAATTATAGCCGAGTTTTTTAAGAATTTTAAACAAAACATCAAAATGATAATCTTGTTCGTTTCCTACGGTATAAATTAATTTCTGAATGTCGTTATCTTTGAAACGCTGAACTGCAGTTCCCAAATCCTGCGTCATGTAAACCGAAGTTCCGTCTGAACGAAGCAATAATTTTTGGTCAAGACCTTCGTCCGTTAGATCGCACCAAACAGAGCCATCGTCTTTTCGGAATAGAATTCCTTTAATCAAACCTTCTTGGATTAAGTCTTTTCCCAAAATGTAGGTATTGCTTTCATATTGAACTTGGTCAAAATCGACGCCTAATCTCTTGTATGTTTCACCAAAGCCTTCATACACCCAAGAATTCATTTCGTTCCAAAGATTTCTTACTTTTTCGTCGCCTTTTTCCCAATTGAGGAGCATTTGCTGGGCTTCCTGAATGATGGCTGCATTTTTTTTGGCTTCGTCCTCGGTTTGCCCGTTTGCAATTAAATCTGCGATTTGCGATTTGTAGTTTTTATCGAATTCTACATAATAATTTCCGACAAACTTGTCACCTTTTGTATTCGTGGATTGTGGAGTTTCACCATTTCCAAATTTTTCCCAAGCCAACATTGATTTGCAGATATGGATTCCACGGTCATTGATGATTTGGGTTTTGATGACGTTATAACCGTCTTGCTTTAGAATTTGAGCAACAGAAAATCCTAAAAGATTATTTCTGATGTGTCCCAAATGTAAGGGTTTATTGGTATTTGGTGAAGAATATTCTACCATAACGGTTTCGTTCTTTTCCGGAACCTTATCAAAATTCTCTTTTACAGAATTAAAATTATTGAGAAAAAAACTGTTCTTGATTTTAAGATTTAGAAACCCTTTTACCACATTGTAACTCTCAACAAAATCTGATTGAGTTGATAATGCGTCTCCTAATTCCATTGCTATTACATCAGGACTTTTCTTCAATATCTTCACTAAAGGAAAAGTAACGATGGTGAAATCGCCTTCATGATCGGGATTTGTTTTCTGAACCTCAAGAGTTACCTTTTTTGGATCATTTTGATCATCAAGTTGATAATTCGTTTGGATAATTTCTTGAAGTTTATTTTGAATTAAATCTTTAATATTCATTTTGGAATTTTGAATGACAAATATACGGAAATAAAAAAACCACTCCGAGGAGTGGTTTCTATTTATAGAACTAAATTGAATTAGTTTTTATCCCAGAAAATTTTTGTAAACAACTCATCACCACCAATTGCAGTAGATGCTGCTCCATAATTTGTAGGGTTTGTAGATTGTTCAGTTACTGGATATTTCAATCTTACCGGTACTTTGTTGTTTGCTTCAGAAACAGCATTAGCTGCAGGCTGTAGTACAGGGAAGTCTAATCTTCTCCAGAAGTTGAAACTTTGTGTTGGTTGATCGTACATTGCAATCCAAGCTTCTTCACCGATAGATTTTTTCCAGTTGGTAGCATCATAAGGATGAGTCGCCAAGTAAGCTGTAGCATCTGCAGCTGTTTTGCCCCACTGAAGGAAGGAAGCAGTTACAGCATTTGCATAATTTGTAGCTGGAGCACCTCCGATTCCCCATCTTGCAGATGCCTCAGCAAGGTAGAAAGCAACTTCTGTATAGTTCAACAAAATACCTGGAGTAGTTTGTGCATAGGCAAAAGCTCCTGGTGCTGAATAACTGCCAAATGGTGAGTTAACTCCAATTGCACCACCAACATAAGCTCCATTTCTCAATTGGAAGTAAGCGGTTCTTCTTGGGTCAGCTGAAGCATTCATTTTGTCAACAATCGTTTTACCAGCAACAAAGTCATTACGGTTACTTGCTACAAGGTTTGTATACAACTGGCTGTAATTTGGTGAAGTTAAGTACTGAAATAAGGCGCTGTCAGATGCTGATGTATATACACCTCCAGAAATAGCAGCCTGTGCTGTTGCTTGTGCTAATGCAGGGTCTGAATCAGCAATACCCATCGCTAGTTTAAGTAGCAAAGAATTTCCAAATTTTTTCCATTTTGAAACTTCTTGTGCAGCTGCACAAGCAGGACCACAACTACTTGTAGGTGCCACATAATAAATCTTTTCACCAGATCCGAATGTTAATCCAGTTGAATCAAAGTTAGCTAAACTTTGCTTTGTTCTTGCTATTAGACTAGCGTAAATATCCTTACCTGAATCATATTTAGGAAGTGGATGAGCGTCAATATCACCAGCTTCTGTATATGGTACATCTCCATAAGTGTCAACTAGAATTTGATAAGAGTATACTTGTAAAAGATCAATAATCGCCAATTGGTTCTTCATTGTTTTAGGCCAAGTAGCAGCTTCACTTGCTGTTGGTTGATAATCGTTAATCAATTTCTTTGCTTGGTCTAGATTCTTGATAGTACGTACGTAAAGATATAACCAAACATTGTTAGAAACATTTCTTGTTGAGAAGTCATAACGGCTTTCATCAAGATAAGTTGTTTCTTGCCAATATTGCATGGTAAGTCTGAAGTTGTTAACGTTTACGTTTGGCGTCGTAACATAGTCAGTTAGCTGTTTTTCAGCGTAGGTGACCAATGTAGATGGAACAGTGGTATAGTAGCTGTTCGGATCTGTATTAATCTCTGACATTGATTCTCTGCCACAAGACTGCAGTAAAGAAACCAATAAGATTGATGCTAATATTTTTTTCATTTTAGTATAGTATTAATTAAAAGTTAAGTCTTACGTTGAAAGAGACAGTTCTTGTTGTAGGAAGTACAGAAGTTTGGTATCCTTGAACGTTACCGGCACTTAATCCAGATTCAGGATCTGCATAAGGAACGTGTTTGCTGATGATCCAAAGGTTGTTTCCAATTAAGCTAAAGGATGCGCCCTGAACAAAAGTTGATTGCAAAAATCTTTTCGGTAAAGAGTATGACAAAGCAACTTCTCTTAATTTCACATAAGATGCATCATAAATAAACTGTGCAGCTGGATATGCTTGGTAACCAAATGCGTTGAATGATTCAGCGTCGATTCTGATGTTGTTTTGCGTATAAACTGGATTTGCAGCAGTTCCTGTATTGATTACACCAGGAAGAATGATACCACCACCATTGCTTAGAGAATTTCTTACAGGGTTTCCTAAATCATTAGTAAACACAGTCTCTGGATATAGTCCGGTTGACATACCGTAATACTGGTCTAATGAGAATAATTCTCCACCTTGTCTTACATCAACTTGGAAAGATAATGCTAGATTTTTGTAAGAAAGTCTGTTGGTAACACTTCCAAACCAATCAGCCTGCATATTACCAATCACGGAATTGGTGTTGGTAGTCAAATATTTACCAGCAGCTGAACCTGATGCAGCAAGAACTTTATTACCATTGGAATCATAAACAAAATTAGAACCTTTAATCGTTCCATAAGGATCATTCAAAGAAGCGTTAATGGTAACACCACCTTGGAATGAACCTAAAGTAATATTCTCTACACCAGAAGCTAATTCAGTTACTTTTGATCTTGGGTTAGACCAGTTTAAATCTAATCCCCAAGTGAAATCAGTAGCTTTAATAGGAACTAAATTTAAAGCAACTTCAAAACCTTCAGATCTCATGTTACCAACGTTCTGGAATTTCGCAACGTTACCTGAAGAATAAGTTACCGGCAATGCAAGAATTTGATCAGATGTATCGTTTCTGAACCAACCAAAATCTAATCCAACTCTATTTCTAAAGAACTGTAAATTAATACCTGCTTCTAATGCTTTTGTCATTTCCGGCTTCAAATCAGGGTTTTTCGCTGTAGTGTTATACAAATAGGTTGGAGTACCAAACGTAGTAGTTGGAGCATAAGTGTTCAACAATTGATTTGGATCAGTATCGTTACCTACAACAGCATAAGATGCACGAATTTTACCGAAGTTAAGAGCAGAATCTTTTAGGAAATCCCAGTTGGAAATAACTGCAGATAATGATACCGATGGATACCAATAAGTATTGTTTTGTACAGGCAATGCAGTAGAAACGTCTCTTCTGATAGATCCTTCCACGAAGTAAGTATCGAAGAATCCTAATGAAGCTTGACCGAAAATACCGTAGATTCGCTTTTCAGTTTCTCTAACGATAGGTGCATTTGGTGCAGCTGCACTATTGGTCACCGTATAAATACCAGGAATGAATAATCCACCCTGTGTCCCTTGAGAATTAGAATTAAATCTCTGTACGTTAATGTTTGTACCTAACAAGGCTGTAAAGTTGATGTTATCGCTGATGTTGTCCTTATATGTACCAATAAAATCGTAGTTTTCTTCGTTTCTCTTTTGGTTAACAAGAGCATATCCAGAAGGTTGATTACCAGTTGCTGGTCCAATTGACATTGCATCAGGTAATGATCCAACAGCTCTTCTTTCGTCAATCATATAAGTATATCCGTCGTGAGAAACTCTACCTAATAAATTGATTTTGCTTGTAACATCATAACTTAAACTAAAATTACCTGCGAATCTTTGTCTTTGATCTGTAATATAGTTTTCATAAAGACGGAAATATGGGTTATCCCAGTATAACGGAGCAGTTTCTGTCGGAGATTTAATGTTCCATGAATTATTTCTTCTGTTTAAGAAGTACAAATCTCTTTGGTCATACATGTCAACGTTGGTTGCCCACCATTGTCTGAAATTCCCCATCATGCCGTGATATCCTGTAGGGTTTTTACCGGTAGTTCCCTGAACTACGTACGTTCCATATAAGCTCGCAGTTAAATTATCAGCAATCTTATAAGATGCGTTACCTGTAACACTATTTTTATCTAGTCTTGAATTCGGAAGAATATCATTTCCTTGTACGTTTTGATAAGACAAACGGAATGAAGACACTTCATTTCCTTTCGAAACGGAAATTGAGTTGTTGTAGCTGAATGCTTTCTCAAACAAGTATGAAGGATCGTGAGCAGCTTTCACCCATGGTGTTGCTTTTCCAAAATCTTTTGAACCTGGAATGAAAGCGGTATATTGCCAAACCATCAAATTTGGATTATATGCTGCACCATATGAAGCATCTTCGTACATTGGAGCCAAAGGCTGGCCATTGTAAGCTTCGAAGAAATCATTCGGAGCGTAACCGTATCCTCTACCATATCCTTGTCCGTACTCTGATTGGTAAGTTGGGAAAGTTTCCTTATTAATTGCAGAGTAAGAAATAGATGAGCTGAAATCAATGTCTAATTTCTGGGATGCTTTACCTTTTTTAGTAGTGATGATAATCGCACCATTCGCCGCTCTTGAACCATAAAGCGCAGTTGCAGCTGCACCTTTAAGTACGTTGATTTCTGCAATGTCTTCAGGGTTGATATCGGAAATTGTATTTCCAGTATCTACAGCTAAACCAGAGCTGGTAATTGAACTACTGCTGTTAATCATCGGAGCACCATCAACAATAAACAGTACTTGGTTATTTCCAGCCATCGAACGGTAACCTCTTAAAGTGATATCAACCGAACCACCGATGTTACCACTGCTCTTGATGTTAAGACCCGCAACTTTACCAGAAAGGTTGCTACTGAAGTTCGCAGTAGGTGTTCTTGTTACATCTTCAGATTTAATACTTTGTGTTGCATAACCCAAAGATTTTCTTTCTCTTTTGATACCTAAAGCCGTTACTACAACGCCTTCGATATCCTGGGTTTTAGTGGTGTCTGTCTGCGCATTTACCAAGGCAAATGACGAAGTCAAAACTACAGCTAAAACGCTTGTTGTTAGTTTCTTCATATCAAATTAAATTTTTTCATTGCCACAAAAGTGCAAAACTTTATCAAACTGACCAAATTTTTTGTTAAATAATTCTTAATAAATTTGTAATCTTATATTAATCGTAATTTTAAACGTTTATTTAAATTGTTTATTGTGGAATTATTAAAAAAGTGGTCGAATCTTTATTTAGAAGCAGGATGTGATGAAGTGGGACGTGGCTGTTTAAGTGGTCCTGTTGTCGCTGCAGCCGTTATTTTGGACGATAATTTTAAGCAAAATTTGGTTAACGATTCCAAAAAATTAACAATTAAGACAAGATTTGATCTTGATTCCTATATAAAGGACAATGTAAAAGAATATGCGATTGCCGAACTTCCACCCGCTTTTATAGATGAACACAATATCCTTAATTCCAGCATTCACGCAATGCATCTTGCCCTTGATCAATTGAAAATTCGACCAGAACTAATCTTGGTAGATGGAAACAAATTTCATCCCTACAACTTTACCCCGCATCAATGTATTATTAAAGGTGATTCTAAAATACTCTCAATTGCTGCAGCTTCTATTATAGCAAAAAATTACCGGGACAAATTAATGATTAATCTTCATGATGAATTTCCTCACTATGGCTGGAATAAAAATATGGGTTATGCCACCAAACAACATCGTGAAGCGCTGAATAAATTCGGGCCAACCATTCACCATAGGAAATCTTTCAAGCTTATTTATGATTGATGCACAATCTGCTTTCGGATTTCAGCAGTGTACATTTTGAAGAAGGTTGCAGTTTGAAAAACAAAAAAAAATCGGAAATTATAGTTTCCGATTTTTCTTATATATATAATTAAGGAGTATCAAACCCTTTCACTCACCAATACAGCAACACGCTAACTATTTTTTCTTCCCTTTTTGCTGCTGTTGCAATTTCTGCTGCTCCTGCGCTTGTTCCATCATTTCACGCATTCTTTTTTGGAATTTTCCTTCCTTTTTCGGCTCTTTCTGTTTGTTGGCCTGAATTTGAGCGTGAATCTTCTTCTCATCCAAAATCCAATAGTTAATGACTAAAATAATGAGGATGTTGATTGCATTCGAAACAAAATAATACCAGGAAAGTCCAGATGCAGAGGTGTTTAAGAAAAATAAGAACGTGATTGGGAAAATATACATCAACACTTTCATATTCGGCATTCCTTCCTGTGTCGGTTGCTGAATATTTCCTGCCGTCATAACGGTATAGATAAGTATAACAATAGTACACGCAATCGCGAAAATACTTAAATGGTCACCTAAAAAAGGAATGTTGAAAGGTAGTTTTATAACATCATCATACGCTGTTAAATCTTTAGCAAACCAAAAACTTTTCCCTCTTAAATCAATCATATTTGGGAAGAAACGGAACAGCGCATAGAAAATAGGAATCTGAATCAAGCCCGGTAAACATCCCGCCATTTGATTCACGCCTGCTTTTCGGTAAACCGACATCACTTCCTGCTGTTTCTTCATCGGATCCGCGTCCTTGAATTTGGCATTCACCTCATCAATTTCTGGGCGAATTACTCTCATCATCGCACTCAATTTATGTTGTTTGAACATAATTGGCGACAAGATAATTTTCACGAAAATCGTCATCAAGAAAATTACCCAACCTGCAGCAATTCCCCAACTTGAAATTAAATTATATAAAGGAATAAAGAACCATCTGTTCAAACTTCCGATAAATGACCAACCTAAAGGAAGAAGTTCATCAAAATTTTTACCTTCATAAGACTTTAATAAAGGTAAATCCAAAGGCATAAAGTACCATTTGAAATCCTGATTCAATTCGTTTCCTGCCAAATCAACCTGCCCGTTGAAATTAAATTTCTTCAAATATTCACCTTCTTCAATCATTTCCTGCGAACCTCTGGAATTTTTGAAACCGTTTTTCGGTTCAATTAATGCCGTGAAAAACTGTTGTTTTACAGCGAGCCAATTCAAAGTTTCATCGGGTTCTTCCATGGTGGTTCTCCCGTCGTAGTCAAAACTTTTGTAATTGTTGAACGTGTAATTGAATTCCGTGTGCGTTTGTTCTTGTGAACGACCTTTTTCCATTTCACGAACGTTGTAATCCCAAACAAAATCTGCTTTTTGGTCCGAAACCAGTTGCGAAAGTCCCTGAGTTTTTACATTGAAATCAACAGTGTATTTATCTGATAAAGTATAAATAAACTGGATAACCGCTCCATTCACATTTGCCTGCATCGTTACAGAATTTCCGTTTTGAACAGGCGAGAAAACCAAATCTTTCGTGTTGAAAATTTTCCCCGTTTTGTCTTTAAACTGAAATCCGTAAGTCGAATTATTTTTATCGAAAAGCAAAAGCTGCTTGTCGTTTTTGTCGGTAGTTCTGTTGTACGCTTTGTATTGGTTCAGTTGAACGGTTGAAATTTGTCCGCCCAAAGTTGAAATCGCCAAAGTCAAGTCCTTGTTTTTCAACTCCACTTGCTGAATGGAAGCGGTTTTCACACTGTCGTTCAGATTAGTGACGATGGCAGGTTTTGTAGGACTGTTTTGTACGGTTTGCGTAGCTTTTGCTTTGTTTTCTGCATCTTTCAGCTGTTGTTCTTTCGCCTGTTTGTTTTGGAAATAAAACATTCCACCCATTAAAATAAGCGTAAAAAGTACGAAACTAATCAATTGATTCTTATCTAAACCGTTATTTTGCTGCATGTTTTTTAATTTGAGATTCGACCCCGAATTCTCGGGACAAGGTTTTTAAGTCTGAAAATTCTCAAACTTTATACCCGAAAATTTAAGTGGACAAAAATACTGATTTTTTTAGAAAGCACTCACTTTTTATCATTAAATAAAAATGTCCGTATAGTGAACGGACATTTAATTATTTTAGAAAGGAAATCTGCGTCATCTGCAAACTCAGCGAGAAAAATTATTCTTCGTCGCCGCTTTTATAAACGCTTTAAACAAAGGATGCGGTGTTGCAACCGTACTTTTGTATTCCGGGTGATATTGAACACCGATATAAAAAGGATGATTTTTCAGCTCTAAAGTCTCCACCAAACCAGTTTCGGGATTAAAACCGGTCGGAATTAAACCATTCTTTTCAAAGTCTTCCTTAAATTCAGAATTGAACTCATAACGATGACGGTGTCTTTCTGAAATATTTTTTGAGCCGTAAATTTCCGCCAATTTCGAACCTGTTTTCAAGGAACATTTCCACGCTCCAAGTCGCATTGTTCCGCCTTTTTCCACCACATTTTTCTGTTCTTCCATTAAAGAAATCACCGGTTCTGGAGTAGAAGTGTCAAACTCCATTGAATTTGCTTTTGATAAACTTAAAACATTTCTTGCAAACTCAATCGTCATAATCTGCATTCCCAAACAAATTCCCAGAAGCGGAATATTATTCTCACGTGCAAACTTCGCCGAAAGGATTTTTCCTTCAATTCCACGGTCACCAAAACCTGGAGCAATCAACATTCCATCGATTCCCTTAAATGTTTCGGCAACATTTTCTTGGGTAATTTCGCCACTGTAAACCCAACGGATTTTCACTTCGGTTTCCAAATCTGCACCTGCGTGAATGAACGCTTCCGCAATCGATTTATACGAATCTTGAAGAGAAACATATTTCCCCACCAAAGCAATTTCCACTTTCTTTTTAGGATTCTGATATTTTTTAAGGAAATTTTTCCAATCTTTCAAATCGGCTTCCTTGTCGCTCTTTAAACCTAATTCTTTCAAAACCACATCATCAAAATCCTGTTTCTGAAGATAAAGCGGAACTTCATAAATCGTTTCCAAATCTTTGCATTCAATCACATTTTCCAAAGCCACGTTGCAGAATTGCGCCAATTTTGCGCGCTGTTCTTTCGGGATTTTATGCTCCGTTCTGCACACCAAAACATCGGCTTGAATTCCGCTTTCCATCAACTGACGAACCGAATGTTGTGAAGGTTTCGTTTTCAATTCGCCACTCGAAGCCAAATAAGGAAGCAGCGTCAAATGAATCACCATCGAATTATTTCCGCCCAATTCCCATTTCAACTGACGCACCGATTCGATATAAGGAAGCGACTCGATATCGCCCACAGTTCCGCCAATTTCGGTAATGATGATGTCGTAATCTTTCTTTGCCAAAATTTTGATTCTGCGCTTAATCTCATTTGTAATATGTGGAATCACCTGAACGGTTTTTCCTAAAAAATCACCTTTCCGCTCTTTTTCAATCACGGTTTGATAAATTTTTCCGGTCGTAACGTTGTTGTTTTGTGAAGTTTGAGAATCAAGGAATCTTTCGTAATGTCCCAAATCCAAATCGGTTTCCGCTCCGTCTTCGGTCACGTAACATTCACCGTGTTCGTAGGGATTTAAAGTTCCGGGATCGATATTGATATAGGGGTCGAGTTTCTGAATGGTGACTTTAAAACCGCGTGATTTCAACAACAAACCAAGCGACGCCGACACAATTCCTTTCCCCAAAGAAGAGGTAACACCTCCTGTTACGAAGATGTATTTGGTGTTCTTTTTACTCATTAGATTAGGTTTGCGCAAAGTTAGTGGAATTTGACAGACAAGGCAAATGAAATTTTTAGGAGCCGGGAACCTGCTTTCCGCTCATACTCCTCATCCCGAAATTTCGGGATTGCGGGGTAACCGCTTCACTCAGGGCTATTTTTAACACTGTGACACCAAGAAAACACTACGTTCACAAAGCTTGTGTTATTTGTGAGAAACTTTGTGCCTTTGTATTGAAATCTTAAAAATTTCACGAAATTCGCAACATGGCAAAACTCAAAACAGCATATTTCTGTCAAAACTGCGGAACTCAATATCCACAATGGCTCGGTCAGTGCAAAAACTGCGGACAATGGAATACTTTGGTCGAAGAAATTGTAGAAAAACCTTCCACAAAAAGTGTTTTAGAAAAATCGAAACAGCACATCATCAACATCATCGAAGTTGAAACCAACGAAGAAGCCCGCATCAAAACACCTTCCGAAGAACTCAACCGTGTTTTGGGCGGTGGAATTGTTTTAGGTTCCGTCACACTAATCGGCGGCGAACCGGGAATTGGAAAATCAACGCTTTTGCTGCAGCTCGCCTTGAAAATGAAGAAGAAAATTCTTTACGTTTCCGGTGAAGAAAGCGCATCACAAATAAAAATGCGAGCCGACCGATTGACTGAACTTCAAAATCCACACTGCTACCTGTTTACCGAAACTTCCGTGGAAAAAATCCTTCATGAAGCCAAAAAACTGAAACCTGATTTTGTAATCATCGATTCCATTCAAACCCTTCAAAGTCAGCTGATTGAAAGTTCACCCGGAACAGTTTCCCAAATCCGTGAATGTTCCAACGAAATCATCAAATTCGCAAAAGACACGAATACACCTGTTTTTTTGGTTGGTCATATCACCAAAGACGGACAAATTGCAGGTCCGAAAGTCTTGGAACACATGGTCGATGTAGTTCTCAATTTTGATGGAGACAGAAATCATTTGTTCCGATTATTGAGAGCGAATAAAAACCGTTTCGGTTCCACTTCAGAAATTGGAATTTACGAAATGATTTCGCAAGGTTTAAAGGAAATTAAAAATCCTTCTGAAATCTTAATCACCAAAAAATTTGAAGAGCTTTCAGGAAATTCAGTCGCGGTAACTTTGGAAGGAAATCGCCCGATGTTGATTGAAATTCAGGCATTGGTAAGTTCGGCTGTTTATGGAACTCCACAAAGAAGTTGTACCGGTTTCGATTCCAAAAGGTTGAATATGCTTCTTGCCGTTCTCGAAAAAAGAGCGGGTTTTCAATTGGGTGCGAAAGACGTTTTCCTCAACATTACCGGCGGAATAAAGACTGATGATCCTGCTTTAGATTTGGCAGTGGTCGCTTCGATTCTTTCTTCCAATGAAGATATTGCCATTTCCGAACATTTCTGTTTTGCGGGAGAAATCGGTTTGAGTGGCGAAATTCGTCCCGTTCCCCAAATTGAGCAACGAATTTCCGAGGCAGAAAAATTGGGTTACGAAAAGATTTTTGTTTCGAACCTCAATAAAATTCCAAAGAAAAAGTATGGAATCACGATCTTGGAAGTGAGCAAGATTGAGGATTTTCATGAGTTTCTTTTTTAGGCTGGAAGAGGGATGATGGAAGCTGGATTAAGATGAATTTGTGAATTAGAAATGTTGGTTATCACACTAAAGTTTTTATCAAAATCTTTTTCCTATTTTTGAAAAAATTATTAATTGGTGGCGTTTTAGCATCCATCACCCTGCACTCATCATCCAATTCCATGAACTTTCTCGCCCATTCCTACCTCACTTTTTCCGATGAACAAATTGTCGGGCAATTTCTGGAAGACTTTATCAGAAACAGCGAGCGTTATTCTTTTCCCGAAAAAATTCAACAGGGAATAACTTTGCATCGAGAAATTGATACTTTCACCGATGCTCATCCCGAAATTTCGGAAGCAAAGAAAATTTTCAGTCCGTTGGTTCGGCTGTATTCGGGAGCATTTGTGGACGTGGCATTTGATTATTTTTTGGCAAATTCCCTTCCAGACGATGTTCTTTTTAATCATTCCCAAAAAGTATATCGGATTTTGTGGAAGCATGAAAAATATCTTCCCGCAAATTTCATTTTAATGCTAAAAAAAATGGAAAAAGACAATTGGCTCTACAATTACAAGGAAGATTGGGGAATCAAATTTTCCATCCAAAACGTGTTGAACAAAGCGAAATATTTAGATAAAAATTTAGCGGTTTTTGAAGTTTTTATGAACAACAAACCTCGACTTCAAAATCATTTCGACATTTTCTTTCCAGAACTTTTGGAGCATGTCACAAAAATCAACTCGGAATTTTAGAAGTTTTTGTAGAGATAACGATCCGGATAATTCAAACGATCACTTTGCCTTTTTCCGCCCACGATAATGTGGATGATATTCATTTGGTCGTCAAATAAATTGTACAGAAGACTCACCGCAGTTTCCACTTTTTTGGGTTGATTTACTACCTCCGATTCTAAATAAATATTGACCGATTCGCTGTCTTCTTCGTAACCTAAATAACTGATTTTCACAAATTTATTATCAACTTTTAGCTTTAAGTAATCCGCACAGTATTTGGTGAGCAATTCATTGATTTGAGATTTGTATTTAGCGTCATTGAAATGAACTGAATTTCCGTATTTTTCCTTCAAAGCATTTTCTAAATCATCCAAAAAAAATTTCCCGGAAATCTCAAAAGTTTTGGATTTTGAATTGTAGTTAAATTCAACAGAACCAACGTGGTACGGATGGATTTCCCTGGCTTGAACGTTTTGAGAACAAAGAAAAAGTAGTAAAGAGAAAAGAAATAATATGGTTTTCATTGTTGGAGTAATTCTAAAATTTTATGAGGATTTTCTCTGGTTTCAAAATACAGCAAAATTTTAATCAAGCTTTCATTCTCAATTTTTAAATAAACTCTAACATGCTTTCTTCCAATTAAGGCAGATCTTATATTTTTCGAATATTTCTGAAACATCAAAAACTTCCCCTCTTTTAAAGTCAACGTCAGATTTTCAACGTCATCCAGAAATTCCTCAACTTCCTTGTCGGTCCACACAGTTTTAAGGAATTCGATATTCTTTTTGAGGGTTATCTTTGCTAATTCGGTAAATTCAACTTGCATCGTTCATCCTTTACAAAATCCGAGAACTCCTCTTCAGTAATCATATCTTTTTCGGTAAGACGATCTGCATAATCAGCAAGTTCATCAATAAACCATTTCGGCGTTCCATCGGGATATGATTCAGATTCTGAAGTGTCAAAAATTTTTGCGCCTTTTATTTGTTCCAATAGTTTTTTAACTTTCGGAAAATCATCATTGTTTTCAAGTTCTAATATATAAGTCATCACCTCAATTTTCAACAAAGTTAAAATATTATTTGTATTATCGCTTTTCAAAAATTTAGCCATCATGCAGGATTTTATTTTCTATCTAAAACTCGGTTGGGAACACATTATTTCCCTCGATGCGCTTGATCATCAACTTTTCGTTTTGGTTTTGGTGGCGGTTTATTCGTTCGGCGATTGGAAAAAGATTCTGGTTTTGGTCACCGCTTTCACCATCGGACATTCCATCACTTTGGCGTTGAGCACTTTGGATATCATCAGGATTTCGTCGGATTGGGTTGAGTTTCTAATTCCATTGACGATCGTCATCACGGCTTTCGACAATATTATTTTTAAAGGAAATCAGTCTAAATTGATGCGGATCAATTATTTCCTTGCCTTGTTTTTTGGTCTGATTCACGGAATGGGTTTTGCGAACACGGCGAGAATGATGTTGGCTAAAGAACAAAATTTGTTCACGCCTTTACTCGGTTTCAACATCGGTTTGGAATTGGGTCAAATTGTAGTTGTTATTGCATTTCTGATGTTGCTTTTCGTGGTGATAAAAATATTTCGAGTTCACAAAAAAGACTGGATCATGTTTATATCTTCGGGAATTTTTGCGTTGGCTTTAAAAATGACTTTAGAAAGGTTGCCTTTTTAGTTTTATTGTCGATAATCATAATTATTTTCATTATTTTTGAGCAACATTTTTCAAAAAATTAAAATTATTTGAATATGAATTTCAAATCCATTATATTTTCATTATGTCTTCCGTTGGGCGTTTTTGCCCAAAATATCCAGAACAATCCCACAAGCAATCACGGAAATAAATTTGAGGCACTCGGAACGATTTTACCTACACCCAATGTTTACCGAACTGCTTCCGGAGCTCCTGGACAAGGTTATTGGCAAAACCGAGCAGATTATGACATCACCGCGTATTTGGATGAAGACAAAAGAAACTTAAAAGGTTCCGAAACAGTGACCTACTACAACAATTCTCCCGACGATTTGGATTATTTGTGGCTTCAGCTGGATGAAAACCAACAATCTTCTGTAAAAAATGCGGGTTATGAAAGTGAGTCAACTTTGCCAAAGCAATCCAATTCTGACCGATTAAGAATTAGCGAAATTCCACGGAAAGATAATGGTTACGGAGTAAATTTGGAAAAAGTGACCGATGTTTCTGGAAATCCATTGAAATTTACCGTCAATAAAACCATGATGCGAATCGATTTGCCAAAAGTTCTGAAAAAAGGTGAAAAATTTGTGTTCAAAATCGATTGGAATTATAACATTCCAAACCGAATGACGATGGGCGGAAGAGGCGGTTACGAAAATTTTCCTGAAGATGGAAACGACCTTTACACCATGACTCAATGGTTTCCAAGAATGTGTGTGTACAGTGATTTCAAGGGATGGCAAGACAACCAGTTTACTGGAAGAGGTGAGTTTGCATTACCTTTTGGCAATTACAAAGTTTCGATGAATGTTCCTGCAGATCATATTGTTGCAGCAACTGGAACTGGAAAAAACTTTAAAGACGTTCTTACTTCTGCACAATACGAAAGATGGGAAAAAGCTCAAAACTCCAATGATATTATTGAGATTGTAACCTTAGATGAAGCCAAAAAAGCTGAAAAGTCAAAATCAAAAGAAAGAAAAATTTGGAAATTCGAAGCTGAAAATGTGAGAGATTTTGCCTGGACTTCCTCAAGAAAATTTATCTGGGATGGAATGAAAGTAGTGATTCCTGAAAACCAAAACCACGTGATGGCGATGAGCCTTTATCCAAAGGAAGCCTATAATCTTTACAGAAAATTTTCTACAAAAGCTGTTGCACATACGATTCTCACTTATTCCGAATATACGATCCCATATCCTTATCCAGTCGCACAATCGGTGGAAGCGGCAAATGGAATGGAATATCCAATGATCTGTTTCAATTTCGGGCGAACTGAAAAAGACGGCACTTATTCCGAAGGAATTAAAAACGGAATGATCGGCGTAATTATTCATGAAGTTGGACACAACTTTTTCCCAATGATCATCAATTCCGATGAAAGACAGTGGAGTTGGATGGATGAAGGTTTGAACACTTTCGTGGAATATTTAACGGAGGAAAGATGGGACAACAAATTCCCATCCCGTCGCGGTCCAGCTCATACTATTGTGGATTACATGAGGCTTCCGAAAGATCAGTTGGAGCCGATTATGACCAACTCCGAAAACATTATTCAGTTTGGTCCCAATGCCTATTCAAAACCAGCAACAGGATTAAATATTCTGCGTGAAACCATCATGGGAAGAGAACTTTTTGATAAAGCGTTTAAAATGTATTCTAAAAGATGGGCGTTCAAACATCCTGAACCTGCAGATTTTTTTAGAACGATGAATGATGCAACTGCTGAAAATCTCGATTGGTTTTGGCGTGGTTGGTTCTATGGGATCGATCCGGTAGATATTTCCATTGATAAAGTGACTGTTGCAACGCCCGATTTGGACGCGACTCCGAAACCACAAGAAGTTACTTACACCGTTGATAAGCCTTTGCAAAACAGTTTCGAGGACATCTCAAAAATTCGAAACCGTGAAGATAAAAACATCGTTTTTTATACCGATAAAGACAAAGAAACTCAGGATTTTTACTGGAAATATAACCGTGGTTTAGAAAAGGTTGATACCAACAAAAAATATACTCAAAAAGTTGATATCCAGGAAAGGGTACCAGAAAAAGACAAAGCCACATTACAAAACATTACCGCTTATCAAATCGATTTTAGCAACAAAGGCGGTTTGGTAATGCCGATTATTCTTGAATTTACCTTTGAAGACGGCTCAAAATTGAATGACAAGAAATCTGCCCAGATTTGGAGAAAAGACGAGCAGAAAGTTTCTTTAACCTATTTCTTCGATAAGAAATTGAAATCCATCCAACTTGACCCGATGAAGGAAACCGCGGATATTGACACCTCAAATAACTTCTGGGGCGAAATTCCTGCGCCGACTTCCAAATTCCAGGTCTTTAAACAAAAACAGGAAGGTTCTGCGAGAGGAGCCGCGCAAGGAAGAGTAAATCCGATGCAGGCCGCAGGAACGAAAAATTAATAAATAACTCAATTTTGAATATTTTTTTGTAATTTTACGAATAAATCCTCAAAGAATGAAAACAATTTTACTAAAAAGTCTTTTTCTTTTTTTTCTTTTATTTTCACTATGCTTTACAACCGCACAAATAGTAAACATTCCTGATCCAAACTTCAAGAATGTGCTCATATCACTCGGAGTAGATACAAACAATGATGGAGAGATACAACTTACAGAAGCTGTAAATATTACCTCATTAGATCTAAATAACCAAGATATTTCAGATTTAACAGGCATAAAGTCTTTTTCAAATCTAATAAATTTGTATTGTGGCCCTAATAATCTTACCACTGTTGATTTAAGTGAAATGACAAACTTGCAGCATGCATACATTGCGGATAATAATATTACCAATATTAATCTAAATGGTTCTACCAATTTAAGATATTTATATTGCGGTAATAATCAGCTTTCTTCAATTGATCTTAGTGGATTAATATATTTAAAATATATAGATCTTGGTGGTAATAATTTTTCTTCTTTACAAATAAGCAATCTGCCTAGTTTGGAAACACTCTCATTCGTTAATAATAGTATACCTTCAACCATTAGTTTAAGTTCATTACCCAAAATCCAGAAACTTTACATAAATAATAGTAATCTAACATCGATTAATCTCAGTGGGTTGCAAACTTTGAAAATTTTAAATTGTTCAAACAATCAGCTAAATTCACTTTCTTTTCAGGATGGTTTTTTGCAAAATCTTCAATATTTAAATGTTGAAGGTAATCCTATGCAATTAATTTGTAAAGACAGCTATGATTTGTTGCCCAATACAGATCCTGTTCCACAGTTGCTAACTGGTTGTAATTTATCTACATCTGAGGTGACTAACAATGAAAATAAAATTTTTATCAGCCCTAATCCTGCTAAAGATTACATAAATCTGAGCCAACAAGTAAAACAAATAAAAATATTTACTACAGACGGTAAGCTTGTACTTGATAAAAAAGCGAATAAGGATTCAAAAATCAATATATCTCATCTTCCATCAGGAGTTTATATTTTAACAACCGAAAGAGGAAATAGCAAATTTATAAAGGAATAAAAATCCTATAATTAACTTATAAGGTCATTCATTTTGGATGGCTTTTTTTCTGCCAAAATTTCACCTCAATATTTAAAGTCTGCCAATTTGAACTTGAAACTTGAAACTTGAAACTTGAAACTTCGAATGGTATAAAGTTGGAGAAATTGAGCACAGAAAATATTTAAAAAAAATAATTATTATGTCAGTAAATTTCAAACCATTAGCAGACAGAGTTCTCATCGAACCAAACGCTGCTGAAACGACTACCGCATCAGGAATTATTATTCCGGACACCGCAAAAGAAAAACCACAAGAAGGAACTGTAGTTGCAGTTGGACCTGGAAAAAAAGATGAACCAACTACCGTAAAAGTGGGCGACAGAGTACTTTACGGAAAATATTCAGGTTCTGAATTGAAGTTGGATGGAAAAGATTTTCTTATTGTAAGAGAAGGAGATTTATTGGGAATCTTGGGATAGAGTTCAGACTGAAACTTGGTCTTATTTATTTTAAAAATTATTAACTAAAATCTGACGTCTGAAATCTGACGTCTAAAATCTAAAAAATTATGGCAAAAGAAATAAAATTTGATATCGAATCAAGAGACGCCCTGAAAAGAGGTGTTGACGCATTGGCAAATGCAGTAAAAGTAACTTTGGGTCCAAAAGGTAGAAACGTAGTCATCGAAAAATCTTTCGGTGCGCCACACGTTACCAAAGACGGTGTTTCCGTAGCAAAAGAAATCGAGCTGGAAGACAAAGTTGAAAATATGGGAGCACAAATGGTAAAAGAAGTGGCTTCCAAAACCAATGATATTGCAGGAGACGGAACTACAACCGCAACTGTTTTGGCTCAAGCAATCGTTCGCGAAGGTTTGAAAAACGTTGCAGCAGGCGCAAATCCAATGGATTTGAAAAGAGGGATCGATAAAGCAGTTACGGCTGTAGTTGAAAACTTGAAATCTCAATCTCAGGTTGTTGGTGATTCTTCAGAGAAAATCAAACAAGTTGCGGCAATTTCTGCAAATAACGACGATACCATCGGTTCGTTAATCGCAGAAGCTTACGGAAAAGTTGGAAAAGAAGGCGTAATCACCGTTGAAGAAGCAAAAGGAACAGATACAACCGTAGATGTTGTAGAAGGGATGCAGTTTGACAGAGGTTATCAATCTCCATATTTCGTAACCAATCCTGAAAAAATGGTTGCGGAATTGGAAAATCCATACATTCTTTTAGTTGAAAAGAAAATTTCTTCAATGAAAGAGTTGCTTCCAGTTTTGGAACCAGTTGCACAGGCAGGAAAATCGCTTTTAATTATTTCTGAAGAAGTTGAAGGTGAAGCTTTGGCAACTTTAGTGGTAAATAAATTAAGAGGTTCTTTGAAAATCGCTGCGGTAAAAGCACCGGGATTCGGCGACAGAAGAAAAGCAATGTTAGAAGACATCGCCATTTTAACAGGTGGACAAGTAATTTCTGAAGAAAGAGGTTTCACAATGGAAAATGCCACTTTGGAAATGCTGGGAACTGCTGAAAAAGTAACCATCGATAAAGACAATACAACCATTGTAAACGGTGGTGGTGATGAAGCGCAAATTAAAGGTCGCGTAAACCAAATCAAAGCGCAAATGGAAACCACGACTTCCGATTATGACAGAGAAAAACTTCAGGAACGTCTTGCAAAATTAGCAGGAGGTGTTGCAGTTCTTTACGTTGGTGCTGCTTCCGAAGTAGAAATGAAAGAGAAAAAAGACAGAGTTGATGATGCTTTGCACGCAACTCGTGCTGCTGTAGAAGAAGGAATCGTTCCTGGAGGTGGCGTTGCTTTGGTTCGTTCAATTTCATCATTGAATTTTAATGGAGCAAATCTTGACGAAACTACAGGTATTAAAATTGTAAAAAGAGCGATCGAAGAGCCACTTCGTCAAATCGTAGCAAACGCAGGAGGAGAAGGTTCTGTAATCGTTGCAAAAGTAGAGGAAGGAAGCGGAGATTTCGGTTTCAACGCGAAAACTGACCAATACGTGAATATGTACGAAGCAGGAATTATCGACCCTACAAAAGTAGTTCGTGTTGCGTTGGAAAATGCAGCTTCCGTTGCAGGAATGTTGTTGACAACAGAATGCGTAATCACCGAAATTCCGAGACCAGAAGCAGCAATGCCACCAATGGGAGGAGGAATGCCGGGAATGATGTAGGAACTTTGCAGTCGGCTTTCGGCTTTCTGCAATCGACATAACAAAAAACAAAATCCGTTCAAAAAATTTGAACGGATTTTTTTCTGCGAAACAGCTCCCCTCTTTCAGACGGGGTGTCCAAAAACAAACCCTCTCCAAAATTCCAACTTTGGAGAGGGTTTGTTATATCTCGAATCCCGAAACTCGTAACTCGTATCTCGACTAAATCGTTGTCAATCGCAGCGTATTTGTTTTTCCTCCTTCGTGAGCAGGAGTTGCATTTAAATTAATTACAAAATCTCCTTTTTCCACAAAACCATGAGTGTGAGTAAGCATATTTACTTGAACAATGGTTTCATCGGTGGATTTTTCCATATCATAGTAAAATGCACGAACTCCCCACAGAAGATTCAGCATCGTGATTACCCTTCGGTTTGAACAGAAAATAATAATGTTCGAATTCGGTCGGTGCGCCGAAATTTGAAATGCCGTATAACCTGAGTGTGTGAGCGTTACAATCGCTTCAACATTAGTAGTTTTTGCAATTCTTACTGCGGCAAGACAAATTCTGTTCGTAATAAAACGGTCATCAATACAGTTGAATTCGTGCTCGATTGGTGAATTCTTTGATTGATAGAAATGCGTTTGTTCAATATTCTTTACAATCTTCGACATGTTTTTTACCACATCTACCGGATATCTTCCTACAGAAGTTTCACCGGAAAGCATCACCGCATCCGCACCGTCGAGAACGGAGTTTGCAACGTCGTTTACTTCAGCTCTTGTCGGCGTCAAACTGTTGATCATCGTTTCCATCATTTGAGTCGCGATAATAACTGGTTTTGAGAATTTTCTCGCCTTTTCCACCAAATTTTTCTGAATCGCAGGAACTTCCTCCATCGGGACTTCTACACCCAAATCTCCACGAGCAACCATTAAACCATCACATTCTGATAGAATTTCCTCGATGTTTCTTACGCCTTCAGGTTTTTCGATTTTAGCAATAATTGGGGTTTTCTGCTTATTGTTTGGATGTTTTTTAATGAGCTCCTTTAAATCAATAATATCTTGAGCGTGCCGAACGAAGGATAAAGCAATCCAATCCAATTCCAAATCAAGCATGAAGTTGGCGTCCTGAATGTCTTTTTCCGTCAAAGCAGGAAGTGAAACGTTGGTGTTCGGAAGGTTTACCCCTTTTTTAGAACTCAATGGTCCACCTTGAATGGTTTTTGCTTTTACGGTATCTTTTTCGTTGGTTTCAATAACTTCCAAAACCAATTTTCCGTCATCAATCAAAATTCTTTCACCTACTTTTACATCTTGTGGAAACTTTTGGTAAGTCATATAAACTTTCTTCGAGTCTCCTTCTATTTTTTCATTGGTAAAAGTCAAAATATCGCCGGGATTCAGGTAAGAACCTTCTTTCACGACACCCACTCTTAATTTCGGTCCCTGTAAATCACCAAGTATTCCTGCAGAAAAGCCAAATTCCTGATTAATTTCACGAATCGTTTCTACATTTTTTCTTACTAAATCATAATCGGCGTGGGAAAAATTTATTCTGAAAACATCTACACCCGCTTTGATAAGATCAATCATGGTTTCTCTATCAGAAGAAGCCGGACCAAGCGTGGCGATGATTTTTGTCTTTTTTAAGTATTTATTCATAGTATTGAATTAGTTGATAAAGTTCTTCATCGGAACTTAAAGTAAATTCCTGTGTTTTAAACACAAGATTTTCAGGGAGCAAAATTAGTGAAAAATCATCAAACGTTTCTGATGTTTTAATAAGATAATCAACATCTTGAAAATGATCAAGCAAATACTTGGTTTCCTGTTCTCCTGAAAAGAGTTCCGTTGAAATTTTTTTCTGAAGGAAATGCGTGGATTTATTTGAAATAAAATGGATGCAGATTTTAGATTCGGTATGGTAAGTCTGAAATCTCGGGAAATAATAATCGTAATAAAATCCGTGGTAAACAAAATCCTCAATACGCGAAAACTGAAATGAGTTAATAGAATTGATTTGGTAAAAAAGCTCATAATCAGGAACTTCTTTAGCAAGACGAACTAGACCCAGCGTTATTTCTTCGTCATCATCTTCAATATCAAGTAGCAGTTTTTTGGTTTTCAAGGATGCTTTGTTTTTTGTTCAGAATATAAAATGCGCGTTGTGCTGCTTTTTCTTCGGCTTTTTTCTTGGAAGTTTCCGTGGCGTTTGAAATTTTTTCTTCATCCAACCAAACATAACTGCGGAAAACCAAACTTTTATTAGGTTGTAATTCTTCGCAGGTTTCGTATTTGATGTTGACTTTCTTTTTTTGGCTCCATTCCAAAAGCAAGCCTTTGTAACTTACAATTTTGTTTTCAAGTTTGTTGATTTCAGATGGAGTTAAAAGTCTTTCTAAAACTACTTTCTTACACGTTTCGTAATCTACGTCGAGATAAAGCGCGCCTATTAATGCTTCAAATAAATTTCCTGCAATATTTTCACTTAAGGGTGTTTGCGATTCGTTTTGAAGAAATTTAGGCAAATTCAGTTCAGAACCAAGTTTGTTGAGGTTTTTACGGTTGACGATTTTGGATTTCATCTGCGTTAAATAACCTTCGTTTGCATCGGGATAAGTCGCAAAAAGATGACAGGATATAATCGCTCCCAAAACAGAATCACCCAAAAATTCCAGTCTTTCGTAATTTCGGATTTCCTTGTTTTTAGAAGTGGTTTTAAGGGAAAATGCTTCACGGTAAAGATTGATATTCTGAATTCCGCAACCGGTGATCTTGCTGATTTCGCTGCTTAAATAATAATCTTTTTCCGAGAAGTTTTTTTTTCTTTGAGTTAAGAATTTAGAAAAGTATTTCTTTAACTCCATAAAGGACTTTAAAACTTAAATTTTCTTGAAAAGCACACATGCATTGTGCCCACCAAAACCGAACGTGTTGCTCATCGCAATCTCCACATCCTTTTCTACAGCGTGGTTGAACGTGAAATTCAAACGGCTGTCGATTTTTTCATCGTCCGTGAAATGGTTGATTGTAGGCGGAACCACTTTGTGAATAATCGTTTTTAAAGCTGCAATTGCCTCAACAACTCCGGCTGCACCCAATAGGTGACCGGTCATCGATTTGGTGGAATTGATCTGAATGTCGAAAGCGTGTTCACCCAATAATTTAGAAATTGCGTTAGATTCTGCGATGTCACCCAATGGAGTAGAAGTACCGTGCATATTGATATGATCTACTTCGTCGGTTGTTACACCTGCATCTTCCAAACAATTTTTCATTACGAGATAAGCGCCCAAACCTTCAGGATGTGGTGCAGTCATGTGATAAGCATCTGCACTCATACCGCCACCTTTTAATTCGGCATAGATTGTAGCACCGCGTTTTTTCGCGTGTTCGTATTCTTCCAAAATAATACAGCCCGCTCCTTCACCGAGAACAAAACCATCCCTGTCTTTGTCGAAAGGTCTTGATGCTGTTTTCGGATCATCGTTTCTCGTGGAAAGCGCCATCATTGCATTAAATCCACCAACTCCACTTGCGGTAACTGCAGCTTCGGAACCACCGCAAACAATAACGTCTGCTTTTCCTAACTGAATCAACATTTTGGAATCGATAATGGCATTTGCTGATGAAGCACACGCTGAAACGGTAGTGTAATTCGGCCCATGAAAACCGTATTCTATCGAAATGTGTCCAGGTGTAATATCGGCAATCATTTTCGGGATGAAGAACGGGTTGAAACGGGGTATTTCCGTATTTGCCCAACCCAAAACTTCGGTCTCGAAAGTTTCTAAACCGCCAATTCCGGAACCCCAAATTACGCCGACCCTGTTCTTGTCAACGTTGTCCTCCATGATGCGGGAATGTTCCACCGCTTCTCTTGCAGCAACGAGTCCGAACTGTGTATTTCGGTCCATCTTTTTAGCCTCTTTCTTGTCGAAGTGGTTTAATGGATCGAAGTTTTTTACTTCGCAGGCGAATTTGGTTTTGAAGTTTGTGGCATCAAAAAGAGTAATCGGAGCGGCTCCGCTCTCACCTTTTACAAGGCTTTCCCAGTAATCTTTGGCATTATTCCCAATAGGCGTTATAGCGCCAAAACCGGTAACAACTACTCTTTTTAATTCCATAAATTTAGTTTCTGTTGATAGAATATTATTTGTTCACTACTTCTTCAATATAAGCAATAGCGTGTCCTACAGTTGTAATTTTTTCTGCTTGATCATCAGGAATCTGGATGTTGAATTCTTTTTCGAATTCCATGATCAATTCAACAGTATCCAATGAATCAGCTCCTAAATCGTTAGTGAAGCTAGCTTCTGGAGTTACTTCTGTTTCCTCAACGTCGAGTTTATCAGCGATAATAGCTTTTACTCTTGATGCAATGTCTGACATAGTAATTTATTTTTTGATTAATTGTTAGTTGGTGCAAATATATAAAATTCTTTATGATTAAGTATTTTTTTATTAGTTTTTAGAGTATAATTTTAAAATGGGATTAAACGGTTTAATGAATTTTAAATTGCCTAAAGTACGATAATTGAAAACAGTCCGGTAGAATTCCGGACTGTATCTATTGTTGGGTAAAAATATAGCTGTTTATTGTTTAATTACTTTGAAAGACTGGTTAGTTCCATCAGAAAGTATAGCATTCACAAGATAAACTCCTGGTGCCATTTTGCTCATGTTAATTTTACCATCAACAAGCTTCATAGAAGTATGAACTTTTTGTCCAGCACCGTTATAAATATAAACACTTTCAACTGCTTTCTTCGAGGTAATAGTTAAATAATCTTTTACAGGATTAGGATGATAACTAAATCCAGCCTTGTTTAAATCATTTACACCCAAGCTGTTACAGATTAGATTGAATACGTATTCACTTGTCCCGTGCGTCCAAGCTCCTGCAGTATTACTATTTAAAAATACGTCAAATGATCCAAGTTTGTTTGCGGTAGTGCTTTCCCAAGCTACAGCGTCCGAAACAACTTCAATCCAATATTTTGTATTGGCTGCTAAATTTAAAGGAGTGTCAAACGCAACGGTATATTTAATGAAATCGTACCCAAATGCATTTCCTGTAACTGTACTTCCGACAATTGTTCCGGTACGGGTTGCGAGTTCTGTTCCAGGTAAATCGCCACTGTCATTATAAATTTTAAAGCTGAAAGAAGTTGCTGTTCCGGCTACAATTGGTTCTATACCGTAAACAGTGAGTGCACTAGAATTTACTGGTAAATCTATAGCAAGTCTCTGTGCGGTTGAACCACCAAAGAAACCTCCATTTTCACGATTATTTGAAGGTACTTTGAAATCAGCGCAGTTTACCGCCGGAGGTGGAGGTGTTCCGCATTTAATAATTCGGCTGTGAATAGTGTTTCCACCACCACACGTGTTGTCTAAGTGAGAATAAAAACGAACAACCCCTGAAGCTGTAGGTGTCCATGTTACGCTTCCTACACCTGCCGCTAATGAAGTGGTCCCTGCTTCATCAGAAATGGTGATGAAATAAGATGCGTTTGACGTGCTGAACGTATAAGGAACACCACTTGTAACATTAACTTTAGAATATTCATTTAAATAGGCTGCAGTGGTAATGTTAGCAGGACTTCCGTTGCAATTTGGAGTGAAGGTTGCAGATGGCCATTGTCCATTTGTTGCGTTCAGACAGCCTACTACAGGAATTACTAACGTGTAGTCTTCACTTTCGCCATATCCTTGAGTTTCGTCGCATGCAAATGTTGGATCTAAAGCTGCATTCGCTGCATCTGCGGCAACTCTTACACGCATTCTATAATTACCGGAAGGAGTTCCTGCAGGAATAGTAATGTTATTGTTGATTACAACCCCAGTTGGATTTCCGTTTCTATTTCCAATATGGGTGAATTCAGAAGCTTCAAATGTTTCGTTCTTGTTGTAATCAATCCAAACTGAAACATTTTCATATGCCCATCCCGTTCCTACGGTTACAGAGATCGGATAAGTTTGGCCTGCTTGAACATTCGTTGTTATGGCTGTATAATCTGAATAGCCATTTGCTCCACAAGTGCTGGTGTTGTTAATTGTTCCAATTGTTACATTGGTTATTAAATCACCATCTGTACAATCCAGTGCGGGGGTACAGTAAGCGAGTGGAAATTTAGCAGGTGCTAAAGTTGAGGCTGTTGCAATTTTTTTTACATTAGGTTGATGAACAGCTCTTTTTGCATTCGACTGCCCGAAGCCAAGAATTGGCATTGCTATCAACATTAGCAAGGGTAATTTTGTTTTCATAATAACTTTGATTTTGGTTAAAATTAATTCGTCACTAATGTATGAAAATATTTAATAAAAATATAATATTTCTTAAAAAAAACTATTTTTTTTAAACAATTGTTAAAAATTGATTATAATTAAGCATTGTTTAGGTACAAGGGTAAGGGTGAGGTTTTTTCGGTATAGGGTTTTATGGCGTCTTTCTAAAGGGCCAAATAAAATTACAGGAGGTAATTGCTTTAAGTTGTTAACCACTCATTAACAAGGCTTGCGGCAAATCTGGAGGTTCTTTCACCGATATCATAAACTGGATTCACCTCTGCAACATCCATCGCTAATAATTTTTGGGATTTAAGAATATGCTTAAAAATATGCATAAAAGTTGAATCAGCAAAAATTCCATTATAAGCTAAAGCGGAAACGCCGGGAGAAATCGCCACATTGAAAACGTCCATACAAATGGTGAGATAAAGGATATCGCAATTTTCTAAAAAATAATCAATCTCCTTATATAGATGGGTAAGGTTTTCAAAAAAGAGCTCATCCGCCAAAATATACTTCATTCCAAATTGATGTGCGGAGTCGAAAAGTCTTAAAGTATTTGAATTTCGCTGAATCCCGATATGTAAAGAGTGAATGTTTCCTTCCTGCGCAATCTGCCAAAAACCTGTTCCAGAACTTGCTAATCCATTTTCGGGTTCTCGGTTATCAAAATGTGCATCAATATTAATAATTCCGATTTTTTTATTTGGAAACGCTTTTCTAATTCCTGAATAATGGGCGAAAGTAACTTCGTGACCACCACCAAGAACGATGGATTTTCCCCTATATTCTAAAGTTTTAGCAACTTTTTCAGCAAGTTTGTTTTGAGAATTTTCAAGATTTCCATCTTCACAATAAACGTTTCCAAAATCTTTTAATGAAAATTCGGGATGGACAACGGGAAAATTCGACATGTTTTTTCGGATGATATCGGGTGCATCTTTTGCTCCGACTCTTCCTTTATTTCTTCGCACGCCTTCATCTACGGCGAATCCATGTAAAACGAAATCTTTCGGCGAAATCTTTTCGTAATCATTTTCCAAAAAAACTTTTTGAAAAATTCTTTGAGCTAAAATATCGTCGCCGTCGTTGCGTCCTTGCCAAATCATTGATTAATTTGAGATTTACTCACTGGTTTTTCTTATTTTTAATGGAGTTGGTGATTGCTCCGCAATTGAAATTTGAAGATTTCTGAAACAGAATTATTCATTATTAATGAGTTCCTTGCTCATTTTTTCTGCATACGCCATCGCCGCTTCCTTTACCCACGCATTTTCCTGCTGTGCTTTTCTTTTGGTTTCAAGGCGTTTTTTGTTGCATGGCCCGTTTCCTTTCAAAACTTCCATAAATTCATCCCACGGTAAATCTCCGAAGTCGTAATGTCCTCGCTCTTCATTCCATTTTAAATTTTCATCAGGAATTTTCAGTCCTAAAAATTCAGCTTGCGGAACGGTTACATCTACGAACCTTTGTCTCAAGGAATCGTTGCTTTCTCGCTTAACTCTGTAATTCATAGATTTTTGTGAATTCGGTGAAGCATCATCGTTTGGACCGAACATCATTAAAGCAGGCCACCAAAAACGGTTCAGAGCTTCTTGTGCCAAATCTTTTTGTTCTTTTGTACCGCGGCAAAGCGTCATCAAAATTTCGTAACCCTGTCTTTGGTGAAAGGATTCCTCTTTGCAAATTCTCACCATCGCCCTTGAATAAGGTCCGTAAGAATTTCCCATCAACATTACTTGGTTCATAATGGCGGCGCCATCAACGAGCCAACCAATTGCACCAATATCTGCCCAAGAAAGTGCGGGATAATTGAAAATACTTGAATATTTTGCTTTTCCAGAAAGCATGTCGTTGTAAGTGGAATCACGGTCTGCATAGATTGTTCCGTCGTTCAAGGTTTCTGTTGCGGCATAAAGGTAAAGTCCATGTCCTGCTTCATCCTGAATTTTTGCTAAAAGTGCCATTTTTCTGCGGAGAGAAGGAGCTCTTGTGATCCAATTGGCTTCAGGAAGCATGCCCACGACTTCGGAATGGGCGTGTTGCGAAATTTGACGAACAAGGAGTTTGCGGTAATCTTCCGGCATTACATCTTTGGGTTCGACTTTATTTTCTGCCTGAACGTATTGTAAAAATTTTTCTGTATCCATAATTGCTTTTAGCTTTCAGCAATCTGCTTTCGGCTTTTTTAGTGAATTAAATTTTGGCTAAAGTCAACGGAATGTTGATTTTTATAAATAGGGTTAAAATCCGTTCGTTTTGATGATTGCTTCTGCGGAAAGCTTATTTCCGCAAGCAGAAAGCAAAAAACTAAAGTTTCTTTCCGCTCAAATCATCCTTCAAATAAATCCCAATTTTCTGATTCGAGAATTCTCCCGCTACAAAGGTAACAGTCTTTTCAGGAGTCTTTATTTCATATTCATTGAAGAAATAAACCTGTCCTTCAAAAGGACCTCTCACTTCAATTTTTCGGTCGGAGCAATTCCAATAGTGGTTCCAGATATTCAATCCGTCCACTTTATATTCTTTGTCAACTTCAATCAATGAAGCAAATTTCCAGTCCGCCATGATTTTATTTTTTTAATTTACCAATTTATCAATGAAGCAATTTACCAATCTTGTTAAAATTTTAACTTGCCAATTTTCAAATTCCATAATTGTTACATCGTAAATTTACACATTGTTGCATTAGATTAAACATCGTAATTCAGCATCACCACATTTGTTGTGGGGTGGCATTGACAAGTGAGGACAAATCCTTTTTCCACTTCATCTTCTGTTAAAGCAAAATTTTTCTCCATGAAAACTTCGCCTTCCATTACCTGTGCTTTGCACGTACAGCAAACACCGCCTTTACATGCGAAAGGAACCGGAAGTTTCTCTTGCAAAGCCTGGTCTAAAATACTATTTTTTTTCGAATTGAGGTGAAAGGAATATTCATCATCATCAATGATCAAGGTCACCATGCTTTCAAGATTTGGGATGGCTTTGAATTCGTCGCTCATTTCCGCATTTTCCTCGTCGTCGGGAGCAGCATAATATTCGTACATGATTTGCAGCGAAGGAACTTTCTTGTCTTTTTTAAGGTAATCCGCAATTCCTTTAATCATTTCCGAAGGACCGCAAATAAAATAAGTTGCTTCCTGAGCGGGAATCTCTGTAAATCTTTCAAATAAAATATCGAGTTTTTCAGGTGAGATTCTGCCTTCAAAAAGTTCGTCCTCAAAATGTTTTTCCCTGGAAAGAAGATAAATCACTTTAAATCTTCCCTCAAATTTTTGCACCAGTTCATCGATTTCTTTTTTAAAGATAATGTCGGTCAAACTTTTATTGCTGAAAAAAAGGTAGGCTGTACTTTTCGGTTCCTGATAAAGCGCTTCTTTTAAATTGGATAGAACGGGTGAAATTCCGCTTCCCGCAGCAAGTCCGATGTAGGTTTTCTCGTTGGATGCGTGATAATTGGTGTAGAAATGTCCCATTGGAGCCATCACTTCCACGGTGTCGCCAGTTTTCAATTCATTATTTAAAAAAGTTGAAACTTTTCCGCCATCCAAATGTTTCACCAAGATTTCTAATTCGGAATTTCCTTCAGTTGGAGCGTTGATGATGGAATAGCTTCGTCGCAAATCTTCTTCCCCAAAAACAAATCTCACATTGAGATACTGTCCTTGCTTAAAAGAAAACTCATGTCTTAAATTTTGTGGAATTTCAAAGGCGATGTGTACGGAATCGTTGGTTTCCTTCGCAACTTTGGTGGTTTTTAAATGATGAAAATGGTGCATGTTTCTATTAATATCAATCTTATAAATGACTGCTAACAAATATAATGTTTTTTTAGATTTTAGGGAAAGAAACAGAGACTGCAGAAATTCGGAAATTTTGTCTTGCCAAATCTTTGCAAACTATTGCTAAATCGGAAATTTTGACCGAAATTTTAACAATTTTTAAACTAGAACAATGTTTGTGTTAAAGATTTCAGAATTAATAAATGATTGATAGAACATTAAGAATTCAGTGCTAAATTTGTGTGGGTCCTTAATGTTTTTCTAACTTAAAAAATTACAACAAAATATGAACTTAAATCAATTTACCGTAAAATCACAGGAGGCCATCCAAAAAGCGCAACAAATCGCGATGGAATTTGGCAACCAGAGTATTGAGCCGCAACATCTTTTGGAAGGCATCTTCCAAAGTGATGAGAATATATCGAAATTTTTATTGAAAAAATCTGAAGTGGACGAAACCCTTGTTCGCGACAGAAACCGTGAAAGTATTGAAGCCCTTCCGAAAGTGGAAGGCGGAAATATTTACCTTTCACAATCGGCCAACAAAGTTTTATTGGAAGCTCCCAATATCGCGAAAAAAATGGGCGACGAATATGTAACGATTGAACATTTATGGTTGGCTTTATTGGAAGTTTCCTCCCCAGTTTCAAAAATGTTGAAAGATATGGGCGTTACCAAATCCCTTTTGGAAGGCGGAATTAAGGAACTTCGTAAAGGTTCAAAAGCAACTTCGGCCAGTTCCGAAGAAACATATCAAAGTTTAAATAAATACGCTAAAAATTTCAACGAACTCGCTGCGGAAGGAAAATTGGATCCGGTAATTGGAAGAGACGAAGAAATCCGCAGAGTTTTACAGATTTTATCAAGAAGAACGAAAAATAATCCGATCTTGATTGGTGAACCCGGCGTCGGAAAAACAGCGATTGCTGAAGGAATTGCACACAGAATTATTTCCGGCGACGTTCCGGAAAATTTGATGGATAAAACGCTTTATTCGTTGGATATGGGAGCTTTGATTGCCGGTGCAAAATACAAAGGAGAATTTGAAGAGCGGTTGAAAAGCGTTGTTAATGAAGTGATTAAATCTGACGGACAAATCATTCTTTTTATCGACGAAATTCACACTTTGGTTGGAGCAGGAGGTGGAGAAGGTGCAATGGACGCAGCCAATATTTTAAAACCGGCTTTGGCGAGAGGCGAACTTCGCGCCGTTGGAGCAACAACTTTGAACGAATATCAAAAATATTTTGAAAAAGATAAGGCGTTAGAAAGACGTTTCCAAAAAGTGATGGTGGAAGAACCGGATACAGAAAGTGCGATTTCAATTTTGCGTGGAATTAAAGATAAATACGAAGCCCACCACAAAGTACGAATTAAAGATGAGGCAATTATCGCCGCTGTAGAAATGTCGCAGCGTTATATTTCCGACCGTTTTTTACCGGACAAAGCGATTGATTTGATTGATGAAGCTTCCGCAAAATTGAGAATGGAAATCAATTCAAAACCCGAAGAATTGGACGTTTTGGATAGAAAACTGATGCAGATGGAAATTGAATTGGCAGCGATTTCAAGAGAAGGAAATGAGACTAAAATCAATCATTTAAAAGAAGATATTGCCAAAATTCAAGAAGAGCGTAACGCTTTAAATGCAAAATGGTTGGCTGAAAAGCAAAAATCCGAAGATTTAACTTCCATTAAAAAAGAAATTGAAGCCTTGAAATTAGAAGCAGAACGCGCTTCCAGAGCTGGAGATTACGCAAAAGTTGCCGAAATTCAATACGGCAAGATCAAGGAGAAAGAAGCCGATTTGGAAAAACTCGAATTGGAAATGCAAAATCATCAAAACGAGTTGATTAAAGAAGAAGTTACCGCCGAAAATATTTCTGAAGTGATTTCTAAATGGACAGGAATTCCGGTGACGAAACTTTTGCAATCGGAAAGAGAAAAATTATTGCATTTAGAGGACGAACTCCACAAAAGAGTTGTCGGTCAAGACGAAGCAATCACTTCCGTTGCAGACGCCATCCGCAGAAACAGAGCAGGTTTGAACGACGAGAAAAAACCAATCGGAAGTTTTCTATTTTTGGGAACAACCGGTGTCGGAAAAACCGAACTCGCAAAAGCACTCGCCGAATTTTTGTTCGACGACGAAAATAATATGACGAGAATTGATATGAGCGAATATCAGGAAAGACATTCGGTTTCCAGACTTGTCGGTGCTCCTCCTGGTTACGTTGGTTACGATGAAGGCGGACAATTGACGGAAGCAGTTCGCAGAAGACCTTATTCCGTGGTGCTTTTGGACGAAATTGAAAAAGCGCATCCAGATGTTTTCAACACCTTATTGCAGGTTTTGGATGATGGAAGATTAACCGATAATAAAGGAAGAGTTGTGAATTTCAAAAATTCAATTATTATAATGACTTCCAATCTTGGTTCACATTTAATTCAAGAACGCTTCGACTCCGCTCAGCGTGACAGCGATGATAATGTAGATTTTGAAACCATTGAAAAAACCAAAGAAGAAGTTTTCGGATTGCTGAAACAGACTTTACGTCCAGAATTTTTGAACAGAATTGATGAGATCGTTCTCTTCCAGCCTTTAAACAAAAAAGAAATCGGAAAAATCGTTCATTACCAATTACGCAATTTCAACAAAATGTTGGAAAAACGTGGAATTATCATGACTGCAACCGAAGACGCGATCAATTATTTAACCAACAAAGGTTACGACCCAAGTTTTGGAGCAAGACCATTGAAAAGAGTGCTTCAACAGGAAGTTTTAAATAAATTATCCAAAGAAATTCTTGCCGGAAACATCAACGATAACGAAAGAATAACGCTGGATTATTTCGATGAAAGCGGTTTGGTTTTTCGTCCTACAGAATAAAAAAAAGTGAAGTTTAACTTTCATTAACATAATATCGGAGTTAAACCTCCGTTTAATTACTAATTTTTTTTCATCATTTGTGTTTTTAAAATCTACCGGATTTATTCGGTAGGTTTTTTTATTTTATCTTGGAAATCTAATTTCTGCAATCACGGGAAAGTGATCCGATGGATAGAGCAGGTTTTCCCTTCTGTCATTGATAGTTCTGATGTTTTCGCATAAAAATTTCTGTAAAAAAATATAATCAATACGTTCTTTAGCGGGCTTAGAAATATCGAATGCTTGGAAAGTTCCTTTTGGTCCGTAATGTGTTTTTTTACTATGATAATAAGCATCAGAAAGATTTTCTGAAAGGATCTTGATTGGCTTGGTGTCTTCCGTGAGATTGAAATCTCCCGTTAAAACCACAGGAAAATTTTTTGTGTTAAAAGATTTGATCATCTTTAGGATTAATTGCACCGAATTTTCCCGTGCAACAATTCCAACATGGTCCAAATGAACGTTAAAAGCCCAAAACTTCCTGCCATCTTTTTTCATTTTAAACAAAGCATAAGTACAGATTCTGTTATATGCTGCGTCCCAACCTTTTGAAGGTTTTTGTGGTGTTTCGCTTAACCAAAAAGTTCCGGATTCTAAAACTTTCAGTTTTTCGGCATCATAAAAAATGGCGGAATATTCACCTTTATTCGCTCCATCATCTCTTCCAACTCCCACAAAATCATAGTTTCTTAATCCGGATTTTATATCGACCATTTGTTGGGGCACAGCTTCCTGAACACCGAAAAAATCGGGGTGATAATAATCCATCAGCTGAATGGCTTCAGCTTTTCGGTTGTCCCAGGAATTCTCTTTGTCAGATTCTAAAGAAAGCCGAATATTGTAGGTCATCACCTTTAAATTTTGCGCCTGAAAATTCAGTAAAAAGAATACCGAAAAAATAAACTCTAAAATTTTCATTGGATAAGGATTTAAAAAAGTTTTTTAAAGGTAGAAATTTTAAAAAACAAAACCTTCAAATTTCTGGAAATCCTAAAAACCTCTTATTTTCCGTCGTCATCAATTCATTTACTTTCTTTACTTTTGCACCTCGAAAATTACTCATTGCTAATTGCTTATTATTTATGATTTCAGTACAAGGTTTAGGACTTCACCATTCAGGAAATTATCTTTTTCAAAACGTGAATTTTACCATCAAAAAAGATGATAAAATCGGTTTGGTCGGCAAAAACGGCGCCGGGAAATCCACTTTGCTGAAAATGCTTTCAGGAGAAATCAATTTCTTTGAAGGAAGCATTGTGCCTGAAGGAAATATCACGATTGGATTTCTAAAACAGGATTTGGATTTTGTGAAAGGAAGAACGGTTTGGAATGAGACTTTGCAGGCATTTGAGCAAATTAATGCTATGAAAAATGAACTGGATGAAGTAAATCATCAATTGGCGACAAGAACCGATTACGAAAGCGATGACTACGAAAATTTGATCCATCGAATGACGGAATTAAATGATTTGTTGATGCATCACGACGCTTACAATTTGGAAGGCGATGTTGAAAAGGTGCTGTTAGGTTTAGGTTTTAAAGCCGAAGATTTTCATAAAATTACGGATGAATTTTCCGGCGGTTGGAGAATGAGAATCGAACTCGCCAAACTCCTTTTACAGAAAAATGATTTGATGCTTCTGGATGAGCCTACGAACCATTTGGATATGGAATCCATCATTTGGCTGGAAACTTTCTTGAAAGAATATCCTGGTTCCATCGTATTGGTAAGTCACGACAAACAGTTTATGACTTCGGTTTGTAACAGAACTTTTGATATCAACAACAAAAAAGTTGACGATTATAAGGCGAATTATTCCAAATATTTGGAATTGAGCAAGGAAAGAAAAGAGAAACTCACTCAAGCCAAGAAAAATCAGGATGCGGAAATCAAACAGATGGAAGACAACATCAACCGATTCCGTGCTTCTGCGACGAAAGCCTCTTTTGCGCAGTCTTTAATTAAAAAATTAGAAAAAATAGAACGCATCGAAATTGATAATGACGATGTTTCTAAATTCAATATCCGTTTCGTTCAATCAGTTATTCCTGGAAAAGTCATTTTTGAGGCAAAAAATTTAGGAAAAGCTTACGGTAAAAAAGAGGTTTTCGATAAGGTGGATTTCTTTGTGGAAAGGGGAAGCAGAATCGCCTTGCTGGGACAAAACGGACAGGGAAAAACGACTTTGGCAAAAATTCTTGCTGGAGAAATCAAAGATTATTCTGGTGAGTGGAATTTGGGACACAACGTCAACATCGGCTATTTTGCACAAAATCAAGAAGAGGTTCTTTCACCGAACAAAACCGTTTTGGAAGAAGCAGAAGACGCCGCAACAGAAGAAACGCGACCAAGAGTTCGTGATTTGTTGGGAAGTTTTCTTTTTCAGGGCGATGATGTGACAAAGAAAACCCGTGTTCTTTCCGGTGGTGAAAGAAACCGACTGGCTTTGTGTAAATTGTTGCTTCGTCCGTTCAACACGCTAATTATGGACGAACCGACGAACCACTTGGATATTCAGTCGAAAGAAATCATCAAACTGGCGTTACAGAAATTTGAGGGAACTTTAATCGTGATTTCCCACGATCGGGAATTTTTGCAGGGACTCTGCGATAAAATTTTCGAGTTTCGTGATGGAAGAATGAAAGAATTTTTGGGTGACATCAACGAATATCTAGAATTCCGACAAAAGGAAAGCATCAGAGAAATTTCTGCCGAGAAATCCAAACTCTCGGAAATGCGCAACGAACCGATTGTTGAAAAAGAAATTGTTCCATCAAACGACATCAAACCAGTTCAAACCACTACAAACTCATTTCAAACGAAAGAGCAAAAAAACGTTCAAAATAAAATCAAAAAAGTAGAAGAGAAAATTTCTGCATTAGAATTGGAAATTGAAGATTTTGAAGCCAGTTTCACGAGAGAAAATCCATCGCCGGAAACTTTAGAAAAATACAATTCCAAAAAAGAGGAACTGGATCTGGCTTTGCAGGAATGGGAATATTTGGGAACGCAGTTGGAAAATTAGAATTCTAATAAATTTTCTCGCTGATTTTGCGGATTGCGCAGATTTTTTTGTCATAGTTCTCTTAAAATTGACGAAATTTTGTCACGCTGAGGTTCTCGAAGCGTTTTAATATTATTTCTTCCAAAACTTTTTTTTATTCAAAGAAAAAAGGGTTTTGGATTTTTTGTTTGCTTATATGCTACGAGAAGCTCAACATGACAAAGTATAACTCCTAAACCAAAATCGCTTGTAGTACAGTTTCGGTTTCTTTGATAAATACAATTAGCAAAAGCAGAAGCCTTATCTTTTACTTCCAGCATCCATCTTCCCGCCAAATTTCCTACCTTTACATTTCAAAATTTTTGAAGAATGAATCATCAACCGATTGAGGGATTTTCCAAACTTTCAAAACAGCGAAAAATTGACTGGCTGATCAAGGAATATCTCAATGACGACCGTAGTTACGAACAAATTTTACAACAATATTGGAACGAAGACGCAGCATTGCAAAAACTCCATGAAGAGTTTTCTGAAAACACGATTTCAAATTTTTACATGCCGTATGGAATTGCGCCGAATTTTTTGATCGACGGAAAACTTTTCGCTTTACCAATGGCAGTTGAGGAAAGTTCGGTAGTTGCAGCCGCTTCAAAATCTGCCAAGTTTTGGATTGAAAGAGGAGGTTTTAAAACAACGATTATCAACACCAAAAAATTAGGTCATACCCATTTTATTTTTAAAGTCGAATCTCATAAACTTCAGCATTTTTTCAATTTTAAATTAAAGCAGAAATTATTTGAAGCCACAGAAGACATCACCAAGAACATGAGAAATCGTGGCGGTGGAATCTTGAACATCCGCTTGATCGACAAAACTGCGGAAATGGAAAATTATTTCCAAATCAAGGCGAGTTTTGACACGGTAGATTCGATGGGAGCGAATTTCATCAATTCCTGTTTGGAAAAGTTCGGGAAAACTTTGAGAGAGGAAGTTGAAAAAGAAGAAGATTTCACTCAAGAGGAAAAAGATTCGTTGCAAATTGTGATGAATATCCTCTCAAATTATACTCCCGACTGTATCGTAAGAGCCGAAGTTTCCTGCAAAATTGAGGAACTGAATGACGACAGTGGAATTTCAAACGAAGAATTTGCCATGAAATTTAAAAGAGCCGTAACCATCGCCGAAATTGAGCCATTCCGTGCAACGACGCACAACAAAGGAATTATGAACGGAGTAGATGCAGTGGTAATCGCAACAGGAAACGACTTCCGCGCGACCGAAGCCTGTGCGCACGCATACGCCGCGAAGGACGGAAAATATTCGAGTTTGACGCATTGCACGATTGACAACGGAATTTTTAGATTTTGGATTGATTTGCCGATTTCTGTTGGAGTTGTGGGCGGTTTGACGAATCTTCATCCGCTCGTGAAATTTTCGTTGGCTTTGTTGGGAAAACCCTCCGCACAGGAACTGATGAGTATTTTGGCGGTTTCCGGATTGGCTCAGAATTTTGCGGCATTACGTTCTTTAACGACGACTGGAATTCAGAAAGGACACATGAAAATGCATCTTTTGAATATTCTAAACCAACTCGGCGCGACTGAAGAGGAGAAGAATTATTTTGTTAATTATTTTAAAGACAAGACGGTGAGTCATCATGAGGTGATTAATGAGTTTAATAAGTTGAGAAAAAATTAAATAAAAAAATAAAGTTATGTTTGGTATTTCACTGGCATTCGTTATTTTATTCTTCGGAATCTTTCTGAAAACTACCAACAATCCCGGTTTTGCAGGTTCGAAGAAATTTTCTTGGTTATTTATAGCAATTGGAGCAATAACTTTAATAGGGAAATTAGTTATCATGTATCAAAAAGGAGAATTATAAATGAAGAATTTTACATTAATAATCGGTGCGGTTTACGGATTGCTTTCCGTGATTTTGGGAGCGTTTGGAGCACATGCTTTGAAGAAAGTTTTGTCCGTTGAAAAATTACAAAGTTTTGAAACCGGCGTGAAATACCAAATGTATTCTGCGTTGTTTTTGCTGATTGTGGGATATATTTTGAAGTTTGAAAGTCCGTCTGAAAAATGGATTTCCATATTAATGATTGCCGGAACTTTCCTGTTTTCGATGAGTATTTATTTCTTAAGTTTCAGCGAAGTTTGGAATACGAATTTGAAATTTCTGGGACCAATTACACCGATTGGCGGTTTGCTGATGATTATTTCCTGGGCAATGTTGATTTTCTATTTCGTTAAAACTAAATTCTAAAATTTTGTAATTCTGACTTCGTAATTCGTACTTCAAATGTTTTTCTTCATCTTCGGATTCAATAAAAAGCCGGTCGGAAAAGATAACCGCAAAATCATGAGAAACGGTTTTGAGGTGAATGCTGTGATTACTGTTTACAAAAGGTATTTCGAGTTGTTTTTTATTCCATTAATTCCACTAGGGAAAAGTTATTCCGTCTATATTCCGCATTCTGATGAATATTTTGAGCAGGGAACTTTCTCCAAAATGCCGGAAAATTTACTGGAAGTATGTAAAGAAGTAGGACGAAGGTTTTAAGAAAAAAAACTTCCAACATGCTCTACCCATCTTCCATCTTTTTCGTATTTTTGTAAATCTTATTGAAAAATTAAATCTAATTAAATATTATGAATCTTCACGAGTATCAGTCAAAAGAGATTTTAGCAAAGTATGGCGTTAATATTCAGCGCGGTTTCGTTGCAAACAATGTGGATGAAGCAGTTGCTGCAGCCGATAAATTAAAGGAAATGACCGGAAACGAAGGTTGGGTGGTGAAAGCCCAGGTTCATGCAGGTGGTCGTGGAAAAGGCGGCGGTGTAAAGTTTTCCCCAAACATGGACAAACTTAAAGAAAACGCGAACAATATCATCGGGATGCAGTTGGTAACGCCTCAAACTTCTGCGGAAGGTAAAAAAGTACACTCTGTTTTGGTTGCGGAAGATGTTTATTATCCTGGTGAAACTGAAACGAAAGAGTTTTATGTTTCCATTCTTTTGGACAGGGCGAAAGGTAAAAATATGATTGTTTACTCTACGGAAGGTGGGATGGATATAGAGCACGTTGCCGAAGTAACTCCACATTTGATTCATAACGAAGTGATTGATCCGGGAGTTGGTTTGCAAGGTTTCCAGGCGAGAAAAATTGCTTTTAATCTTGGTTTGAGCGGTGATGCTTTCAAAGATTTCACAAAATTTATCACGAACCTATATAACGCTTATGTAGGAATTGATGCTTCTTTGTTTGAAATCAATCCGGTTTTGAAAACTTCTGACAATAAAATTATTGCAGTTGATGCGAAAGTTTCTTTGGACGATAACGCACTGTTCCGTCACAAAGATTTGGCGGCGTTGAGAGATACAAGAGAAGAAGATCCAACTGATGTTGAGGCAGGAGAAGCTGGTCTAAACTTCGTGAAATTAGATGGTGATGTTGCCTGTATGGTAAATGGAGCTGGTTTGGCGATGGCGACGATGGACATCATTAAACTTTCTGGTGGTAATCCCGCAAACTTCCTGGATGTGGGTGGAACTGCAGATGCAGAAAGAGTTCAGAAAGCTTTTGGAATCATATTGAAAGATCCTAATGTGAAAGCGATTTTGATTAATATTTTTGGTGGAATCGTTCGTTGCGACAGAGTTGCTCAAGGTGTTGTGGATGCGTACAAAGCGATGGGTTCACTTCCGGTTCCGTTGATTGTTCGTCTTCAAGGAACGAATGCTGTGGAAGCAAAGCAGTTGATTGATAATTCTGGTTTGCCTGTTCATTCTGCAATTACGTTGGAGGAAGCTGCGAATAAAGTGAAAGAGGTTTTAGGACACTAAAATTTATTAAAAATAGTATAATGTATCCGCTCAGTTTTTGGGCGGATTTTTTTTGAATAACATTTCCGATAAAATTTATTATATTTACCATAACCTATTTTTCAATGATGAAGTTTCTTCTGATTTCACTATTTGTTTTCATCCTCACCTGTACCAAACAGATGAAAAATCCAGCGTCATCGGTATCATTAAACGAGTCTAAAACAAGTATAACAATAAAAGAAAATGAGGATAGAAAACAGGAAGATTTAAAATCTGAAAAGAATAGTGCGCAACCGGTTGAAAATGCATCAACTGTTGATTTTAGCACTTCAGTTGATAAGGTAAGCAAAGTGACAAGTACTGTTTCTGCAACCAAGGAAATCTTAAGCTTTGAGGAAGTTAATCATTATCCTTATTCTCTAACCTCTAAAAATTATCTTTGGATTGATGATCAGGAAAAGATGGATGAAATTTTTTCGATTATTCATAAACAGAGCGGCGGATTAAGACTGGCTCCAATTCCGACCATTATGGATGATTCATCCTACCTCATTTTCAAACCAACACTCAAAAACTCAAATGATATCGAAATCACGGAGATTTATCTGCAAAATAACATCCTTAATATAAATGTAAAACCTCTTGAAAACCCAGACCTGCGAGCTGGAAGTAGAATTTCTCCTAATGTCTTGGTTAAAATCTTAAAAAAAATAACAGATAAAAAAATAAACATTAATTACAAATAAAACAAAATTAAAAGTCATGAAAACAAAAATCTTTACCCTTTCCTGTATTTTATTTGCAGCATTCGGTTTCGGTCAGAACTCTTGGAGCAAGACGAACGCCGTTCCAAAAGACAATCTGTCTCACAGACAAGTGCAACCTAAGAAATTTTCTTTGTACAGCCTCAAACTTGAAAAGATTAAAGACGATCTTTCAAAAGTTCCCATGCGATTCTCTAAAGACCAAAGTCACGTCATAACCTTTCCCACATCTGATGGGAAGTTCAGAGAATATGTCGTGCAGGAAGCACCAGTAATGGAAGCTGAATTACAGGCAAAATATCCCGAAATTCGTTCTTATGTAGGATGGCAGAAAAATAATCCAGAAAATTCCATAAGATTTAGTGTAACTCCGGAGGTAGGAGTGAGTGCCATGTATTTTGACGGTTGGGAGGTGAGCTATTTGGATCGTTTTACCAACGACAATACCCAATATGTTTTCTATAAACGCAGCGATTTACCTTTAAATCAAAGACTTTTTGAATGTAATGTGGAGGGACTTAAAGATGAGATGGTCGATGTTACAGGAAAAGCACCTTTAGTTTCAGATGGGCAATTCCGAACGTACCGACTTGCAATGGCTGCAACAGGAGAATATACAGCTTTTCACGGCGGTACTGTCGCAAAAGCTTTAGCAGCAATGGCTGTAACCATGACAAGAGTAAACGGAGTTTACGAAAAAACCATTTCTGCAACAATGGTAATGGTGGCCAACAATAATCTCATTGTTTATACCAATGCCGCCACTGATCCTTACACTAATGGGAATCCTGGAACGATGATTAATGAAAACCAAACCAATATTAACACTGTAATTGGTACAGCTAATTATGATATAGGGCACGTTGTAGGAACCAACAGTGGTGGTTTAGCTGGATTGGGTGTAATTTGTACAAGCAGCAAAGCAAGGGGCGTAACTGGTTCTGCAGCACCAATAAACGACCCTTTTGATATTGATTATGTAGCCCATGAAATTGGTCATCAGTTTGGTGCAAATCATACTTTTCGTGCATCGTCAGGTTCGTGTTCAGGAAATGCAAATTCTTCAACTGCATTTGAACCCGGAAGCGGATCAACAATTATGGCTTACGCAGGAATTTGCGGTACAAATAATGTTCAGCTTAATAGTGACGCCTATTTCCATTCTGCAAGTGTGAATGAAATGTATAATGTGATTAGAAGAGCATCCGACTGCTCTGTAAAAGTTTCTAATAACAATCAAGTTCCAACAGCGGATGCAGGTATAGATTATATTATTCCTAAAGGAACTGCTTTTGTCCTTACAGGAACTGGTACAGATCCTAACAACGATCCAATTACCTACCTGTGGGAGCAAATGGACAATCAAACAAGCACACAGCCACCAGTAGCTACGGCAACCAGCGGTCCTATTTATCGATCATTGTTCCCTTCAACTTCACCATCAAGATATTTTCCAGTAATGTCTTCTGTTTTGGCAAACAATCTTGTACCAAAATGGGAAGTAACTCCAAGTGTGGCGAGAACTTTAAACTTCTCTTTATTGGTGAACGATAATAAAGCAACTGGAAATCAGGCTGCAAGAGATTTAATGCTTGTAACGGTAACGAATGATGGACCGTTCAAAGTAACTTCTCAAACAACGAATGTGCAATATGATGCTGCAACGCCAATTACGGTGACATGGGATGTCGCTGGAACTAATGCAGGTACGATAAATACCGCAAACGTTTCAGTTGTATTATCTAAAAACGGAGGGACAACTTTCGATACCGTTCTTGCGGCAAGTGTGCCAAATAACGGTACTGCAACAGTTTCTTTGCCAAATGAAGATATCGCATCTGCGAGATTGATGGTAAAACCGGTTGGAAATATTTATTTTGCTGTAAATACTTCCAATTTCTCAATAAAAAAGAATCTGGCTGTATCAAATAACAATGTAAAGAGTTTTGCCATTTTCCCGAATCCTGCAAAGAACGAAGTGAATGTTTCACTTAAAAACAAATCAGAAAATGGAATCTACATGATTTATGACGCAACGGGAAGAATGGTGAAAAAAGGAAATTTAGCAACAGATGGAAAAATCAGTTTAGAAAAAATTTCCAACGGTAACTATATTTTGAGCGTTGAATTGAAAAACGGAGAAAAATTCTCTGAAAAACTCATAATTAAAAAATAATTTTTAAATCTATAAATATTCTGAAGGATGTCTGTTTTAGGCATCCTTTTTTAACTTGAGACAAATCTTGTTAAGAATTTCCTGATTTATTATCCGGATTCACCATCGAAATTTTTTCATCATCCAGTCGCTGTTTTATCCTCAAAAGTGCTTCACTTCTTATTAAAGTAATGTTTTTCCCCTGTTTCATCCAAAATTGGGCTTCAACGGTGAAAATTCCTAAGTTTTGCTTTAATAATACCACTTGAGCCGAATTCAAGTTATCCACGAAATCAAATTTCTTTACTTCATCCAAAATAACTTCCTTCGCTTTTTCAAGATTTTGAGTGTTTGGAATTTCAATATCGATAAATACTTTTCGGTTTCCTGAAGCTGAAAAATTAATGAACGGTGAATTGAAAATCAATTGATTGGGTAAATAAACTTTCTTTCCGTCGTCGGCAATTATTTTAGTGGTGAGAAATCCAATTTCCTCTACTGTTCCTGTAATATTGCTGATTTGTACCACATCGCCAACTTTGAACGATTTGTCGATTCCCACCAAAATTCCGGAAAACATCGATGAAACCAAATCTTTTAAAGCGACACCGGCAATAATACCCGCAACTCCCAAACTTCCTAAAAGTTTCATGAAAAAGCTGCTCAATCCCATGATTTCCAGTGTTACAAAAGTTCCGAAAAGAATGATCATGAATCGGAAAAAGCCCGCCAAACTTGCAACGGTTTCAAAATTTCTGCTTTTTGGAAAAAGTTTGTTAAAAAGTTTTACAGTGACTTTGCTTAAGAAGGTACTGGCCATTAAAAAGAAAGTGAAGACGATAAGGCCCACAATCAGTTTTGGAGTAAACTGGGCAAATTTCAAATACCATCTTTCAAGAACCGAGGAAACAACACTAAAGTAATTCATACCACAAATTTAAATATTCTTGTTGAAGTTTTTCTTATCAGCAAAAATCTCTCCAAAAACTCACCAACATACCCACTCACCACCACACCCACAAAAAAACGTATCTTTGCATCCCACAAGAAAAATGGCTTGTTGATTCTCGAATTTTCGAGGGTAGGAAAGTCCGGACACCAAAGAGCAGCAAAGCGGATAACATCCGTCGGTCGCAAGATCAGGACCAGTGCAACAGAAAGAATGTATATTCATTTATAGTGAAATCAGGTAAACTCTTTGCGGTGCAATGTTAAGTATATCGGATTTTTTTCAGCAATGAAAAATAGGAGTTGCTCGCTCCAAAAACCGAGGGGTAAACAGCTCAAGTTTTGCAGCAATGTAAAACGCAGATAAATAACAAGCGTCCCGTTTCGGCGGGAGACAGAATCCGGCTTACAGTTTTTCTTGTGGGTTTTTCTCTTTTACTTTTAAGTTTACTCACAATTTCATATTCTTAATTTGTGTTCGTGAATGCTTTTCATTTCAGGTTCGAAGTTTCAAGTTACTTCACACCAACATACCAAAATACCAACAAAAAAACTACTCACTCTCCAACTTCGCCTTTGCTTCCTGCAACGCTGCCTGATCTTTCTCCGAAAGTACAGGATATTTCAAATCCATTCTTTCCAAAGCATCAATAATAATCTGAATTGCGGCAACTCTTGCAAACCATTTGTCATCCGCAGGAATTACAAACCAGGGTGCATGATTTTTTGAGGTTTCGTTGATGGCTTCTTCGTACGCTTTCATGTATTTGTCCCACAATGCACGTTCAGGTAAGTCGCCCAAAGAAAATTTCCAGTTTTTATCCTGCTCGTCAATTCGGTCGAGGAATCTTTTTTTCTGCTCCTTTTTAGAAACATTTAGGAATATTTTTACGATTGTGGTTCCGTTTTCCGCCAAATGTTTTTCAAAGTTTCGGATGCTTTCGTATCGATTCCCCCAAAACTTGTCATCAAAATCTGAAATTGATTTCCAAACTTTTTCACTCAGGTTATATTCGGGATGAACTTTACAAACCAAAACGCTTTCGTAATGACTTCGGTTGAAAATCCCAATTTTGCCTTTTTCAGGAAGTGCGATATAATGACGCCATAAAAAATCGTGGGAATATTCTTTTGAACTCGGTGCTTTAAAACTCGTCACTTCACATCCTTGCGGATTTACGCCACCGAAAACATGCTCAATCAAAGAATCTTTTCCAGCCGCATCCATCGCCTGAATGACAATTAATAAAGACTTGCTTCCATCTGCATAGAGTTTTTCCTGAAGCTCACGAAGTTTTACTTTTTCGTCCTCAAGAATTTTTTTGCCGTCATCTTTGGAAAGGTTTCCTTTGTATTCTGTATCTGCATCAGAAATTGAAAACTTGTTATTCACTATGTAATTGTCGCTGAAATCTAAATCCATAATGTAATTTTTATTAAAAATAAAAAAAATCACTCCAATAATGAAGTGATTTTGTATTTTATTTTTTAATCTTGATAATTAAAGAGCTGCTGCCTTTTTTGCCTCTCTCTTAACTGCCTTTTTTGCTTTAGCTGTTTTTGCAGCTTCTTCTACTGCTGCAGTTTTTGAAACGGCAACATCACTCTTTAGTTCTGCAGCTTGAGCTTGTCCCGGTGCTTCTACAGTTCCTTTAATGTTAATTGCAGCGGTAACATTTGCAGGGTCATTAGAGTAAACTTGGATCAATTTTTGGAAAGGACCAACGATTGTCGTATTGTAGCCCACTTTAATTTGAGAAGTTTTTCCCGGCATAATCGGGTCTTGGCTCCACTCGGGAGTTGTACAACCGCAAGAAGCCTGAACCTTAGAAATAATAAGAGGTTTATCACCGTTATTTTTCACAGTGAAAAATCTATGACCATCAGCACCGTTTTTTACTGTCCCGTAATCAATTGTCGTTTTATCGAATGAAATTGTTTGTGCCGAAGCCAATGCGAAAGATGCGGTTAAAAATAAACCTGCGAAAATCTTTTTCATATTCTTAATTTGTTTTTGATTAAATGTTTGATAACTTTTGAGAGACAAAGTTAAAAATTATTTTATTAATCATTAGAAAAATTTTTATTTACCCTATTTTTGCACATATTTTAATATTTATTTAATATTTCATGCAGATTTCAGACAAATATAATCCACAGGAAACTGAGCAGAAATGGTACAGTTACTGGCTCGAAAATAATTATTTCCACTCCGAACCCAACGAAAAACCACCTTATACGATTGTAATTCCGCCACCAAACGTGACGGGAATTCTTCATATGGGACACATGTTGAACAACACGATTCAGGATGTTTTGGTTCGTAGAGCCAGAATGCAGGGTTTCAACGCTTGTTGGGTTCCGGGAACCGATCACGCTTCCATTGCGACGGAAGCAAAAGTGGTGGCAAAACTGAAAGAGGAAGGAATCAACAAATCCGACATTACTCGAGAAGAATTCCTGAAGCATGCTTGGGAATGGACCGATAAATACGGGGGAACCATTTTGGAACAGCTGAAAAAACTTGGCGCATCTTGCGATTGGGGAAGAACCCGTTTTACAATGGAGCCCAAACTTTCACAGCAAGTGATCAAATCTTTTGTCGATTTGTATAATAAAGGATTGATTTACAGAGGTTACCGAATGGTCAATTGGGATCCGGAAGCTAAAACCAACATTTCCGATGAAGAGGTTATTTTTAAAGAACAAAACGGAAAACTGTACTTTTTAAAATATAAAATCGAAGGGTCTGAAGATTTCCTTTCCGTTGCAACAACCCGTCCTGAAACGATTTTCGGGGACACGGCAGTTTGTATCAATCCAAATGACGAAAGATATGCTCATTTAAAGGGTAAAAAAGTTACCGTTCCTATCGCGAATCGTGTCATTCCAATTATCGAGGATGATTATGTGGATATTGAATTTGGAACGGGAGCGTTGAAAATTACACCTGCTCACGACACCAACGATTACGAAATCGGGCAGCGTCACCATCTGCAAATGATTGATTCCCTTGATGATGACGCGAATTTAAATGAACACGGACTTCATTATAACGGAAAAAATCGTTTCGAGGTAAGAAAATTAATTGCCAAAGAATTAGAGGAAAAAGGTCTGCTCTTAAAAGCTGAAGATTATGTCAATAAAGTAGGAACTTCAGAAAGAACAGGAGCGGTAATTGAACCGAAAGTTTCCGTTCAGTGGTTCTTGAAAATGTCGGAAATCGCTAAACCTGCATTGGATGTGGTGATGAATGATGAGGTGAAATTTCACCCCGAAAAGTTCAAAAACACTTATAAACATTGGATGGAAAACATCCGTGATTGGAATATTTCTCGTCAACTTTGGTGGGGGCAGCAAATTCCTGCTTATTATTATGGAGATGGCGAAAATGATTTCGTAGTCGCCGAAACGATTGAAGAAGCTTTAGAATTGGCGAAGCAAAAGACTTCGGATTTCGGACTTCAAACTTCGGACTTAAAGCAAGATGAAGACGCACTCGACACATGGTTTTCTTCTTGGTTATGGCCGATTTCGGTTTTCGACGGAATGCTCGATCCTGAAAACAAGGACATCAATTATTATTATCCGACTTCCGATTTGGTGACTGGTCCCGATATTATTTTCTTTTGGGTGGCGAGAATGATTATGGCAGGTTTGGAATACAGAAAAGAAGTTCCTTTCAAAAATGTTTATTTCACGGGAATTGTTCGGGATAAACAAAGAAGAAAGATGTCGAAATCACTCGGAAATTCACCCGATCCAATTGAATTGATTGAAAAATACGGCGCAGACGGAGTTCGTGTAGGGATTTTGTTGAGTTCCGCTGCAGGAAACGATTTGCTTTTCGATGAAGATTTGATGTTGCAGGGAAGAAATTTCGCGACAAAAATTTGGAACGCCTACAAATTAATTCAAGGTTGGAAAAAAGACGAAAATATAAAACCAAACAGTTCAGACAATCAAGCGATAGAATGGTTCGGAAATCAAATGGATAAAACCATTGTCGAAATTGCAGACCAATTTGAGAAATTCAGAATTTCAGATGCTTTGCATTTGGTGTATAAACTCATTTGGGACGATTTCTGTTCATGGTATTTGGAGGCAATTAAGCCAAATTTCGGTGAGCCGATTTCTAAAAAAGTTTATGATAAAACAATTTCCTATTTCGAGGAATTAATGAAATTGCTACATCCTTTCATGCCGTTTTTATCGGAAGAATTGTGGCAAAATATCTCGGAAAGAACACCAGAAAATGCTTTGGTCATTTCACAACAAAGAAAAGCAGAAACTTTTAACAATGATATTATTTTAGCTTTCGAAGCCTCAAAAGAACTGATTTCAGGGGTGCGAAATTACCGTCAGTCAAAAGGAATTTCGCCAAGAGAAAATGTGGAAATTTTTACCAATGCTGCAAATTTCAGCAATGAGGAATTAGTGAAAAAATTAGCCAATATTTCTGACATTCATTTCGGACAAAAAACCGATAAACCAAGTTTCACCTTTTTGGTTGGAGCCACAGAAGTTTCCATTCCTTTAAGTGAAAATATCGATTTAGCGGAAGAAAAAGAAAAAACGGAAAAAGAACTCGAACATTTAAAAGGATTTCTAAACTCCGTTGAAAAGAAACTTTCCAACGAAAAATTCATGGCAGGAGCTCCACAAAATGTAGTCGATGTAGAATTGAAAAAGAAACGCGACGCGATGGAAAAGATTTCGCTGCTTGAAGAAAAATTGAGAACGCTGTAATGTTCAATTTTGTTCAATTTTGTTCAATGGTTCAAAGTTGTTGAAAAGTGTCACGCTGAGCGGAGTCGAAGCGTTTTTATATTGAGCTAAAAAAAATGGAAACTTATTATGTTTACATATTGAGATGTTCAGATCACTCATATTATACCGGAGTTACAAGTGATATCGAAAATAGGCTGTTTCAACATCAATCTGGAAGTTTTCCCGAGAGTTATACTCACAATAGAAGACCTGTAGAATTGGTTTTTTATTGTGAATTTAATAATATCAATGAAGCGATTTCTTTTGAAAAACAAGTAAAAGGATGGAGTAGAAAGAAGAAGGAAGCTATTATTAATAATAATTGGCATTTGCTGCCTTCTCTTTCAATTTGTCAAAACGAAAGTCATCATAAAAATTTTGAAAAAGATAAAATTGAAAAAGGCTTCGACTCCGCTCAGCCTGACAAATCTACAAATTCATAAAAATGAACCACATTAATAATATTGCAAAATTATTCTCAAAAAACTTCATCGAATCACCACTTTTAGAAACCTTTTAAGCCGGGAAAATTAATCTTCCCACCGGAAAAATAGTTGCTTGCGATCCGCTGATTACGAGCGAAATGAATGCATTCAAAGTAAATTTTCCAATGGGTGAATTTCCTGTTTTTGTACATAAAGAAAGGGAGTCAAATTGTATTGCTTACGTTGAAATTATTTTCGGAAGCGACGAAATTTCCGAGTGGAAAATGGCAACCACAGAAGGTCAAAATATCGATGATTTGAAAGGCGAAGAAATCTTCGGCTATCCCGTACAAAGCGGAATGGGCTGTTTCATGGACGTGGAAACACAAGATTGTTTGAACCATTTAGAAAAGAAATTATTTCACAGGAAGGGTGCGGATTTCATGGGGATTTATGAGGAATTTTTCCATCAGCATTTTTTTGACGAAAACGGAGCAATCGACCAATATGCATTTTTAAAACCCGATGAAGAGAAAAACGGAAATATTTTTGCGTTCGAAACAGGTTATGGTGAAGGGTTTTATGCAAGTTATATCGGTTTCGGAAAAGATAATCAACCCATAAAAATTATCACCGAGTTTATCGAAATTCAAGTTAATGAAAGTTAAATGATTTTGTAAATCGCATTTAAGATATATATTTGTTATACTTGAAAAATCTTTAAAAAAGCAAGAATGAAAATCTCTTCAGAGCAACCGAAGATCATAGTTGTAGGCAGTTCCTCCATAGATTTGGTACTCAATACTGAACATCATCCGCTCCCGAATGAAACCGTAATGGCTCAAAAATCCGAGAGTTTCTTCGGCGGCAAAGGTGCGAATCAAGCGGTGGGAACTTCGCGACTTGGAGCAAGTGTTTATTTTATCGGCTGCGTCGGAATGGATCCGCTCGGTCAACAAATTTTGCGGAATTTGGTGGATGAAGGCGTAAATGTTGGTTATGTTGTTGAAACGGAAGATGCTGCAACCGGAACAGCGTATGTAACTGCTGCACACGGAAAAAACAGTATCGTTGTAGTTCCCGCTTCCAATTATTGCTTACAGCCAAAACACATTGAAGTTGCTGAAAAGTTTTTCTCAACCACAGATTTAGTTTTACTGCAACTTGAGATTCCGATGGATGTGGTTGAATATACCGTGAAACTTGCAAAACGACACGAAAAAAAAATCGGAATTTATGCGGCTCCTGCAAAAAAATTATCACAGCAAATTATAGACAGCGTAGATTTCATTGTTTCTAAAAGCAACGAACTTTCCATTGTATTTGGTGATGAGCCAAGGGAAGAAATTTTGCGAAAATATCCCAACAAACTTTTTGTGAGGGATGATTCCAACTCAACGACTTATTTCAACGGTTCGGAAATGAAGTATTACCGAAACGACCACGATTCTGTGCTGCATAAAATGGGAATGGGAGATGCGTTCACTTCGGGTTTTGCAGTCGCGTTTTGTCACGGAAACTCCATTGATGAATGTGTGAAATTTGGAAATGATGTCTCTTTAAAAGTTGCCAAAAACAGAGGTTCACAAAGAGGTTTGCCTTATCTGAAAGATTTTACTGAGAGTTAAATCCTATTTTACACATACCGAAAATTTCTTTTAATCAAAGGGAAAGTCTTAATTTTAAAAAAAAATAATCCACTTTATTTGAAGTGGATTTTTTCTGAAATGAAAGAACTAACGCTAAAAACTTCAGACAACTTTCCACTTTCTGTAAAGCTTTTTGAGCCTGAAATCTCCAATGGAAAAGTTTTGCTCATCAATTCAGCAACGGGAGTTAAACAACAGGTTTATTTTTCGTTTGCCAAATATCTGGCGGAAAACGGCTTTACCGTACTCACTTACGATTATCGAGGAATCAACGAATCAAAACCTCAAAATCTAAAAGGCTTCAATGCTTCCATGAGAATTTGGGGAACCAAAGGTTATAAAACGCTTACCAATTTCATTAAACAAAATTATCAGGATTATCGGAAGTTTTGTCTCGGTCATTCAGTGGGAGCTTTGATTTTGGGGATGAATGAAGATTCTATCATATTCGAAAAATTCATCTTTGTCGGTACTCAAGATGCCTACATCGGAAATCTCCCCTGGAAAGTCGCGGTTACCGCTTTTTTTGGTTTTGGAGTTGCGCTTCCGGCTACCACGAAATTGCTTGGTTATTTTCCGGCACATTTTTTCGGATTGGGCGAATCTTTGCCGAAAGGAGTCGCTTACGATTGGCGAACTTTGATTCTCAATAAAAAGTCAACCAGCCGACTTTTTGAAAAAATTGAGAACGATTACTCGAAAACTTTAACCCAGGAAGCATTTATTATTCACGCCGAAGACGATCCTTGGGTAACCAAAAAAGGTATGGAAAGTTTGATGAACAAAGGCTATCCTAATTTGAAGAAAACCTATCGTGAAGTAAAAGTTTCAGAGTCGCCAAAAAGGGAAATCGGTCATATCAATTTTTTCAGAAGTTTTAATAAAATTTTGTGGAATATTGTTTTGGATGAACTTTAACGTTGTCGAATTTAAAATCTTTAACTTAGCTTTTAGAGCTATTTTTTTGGAGGTAAGGATTTTAAATAGAGGTCAATTAATGCTTATTAAGAACCTGTTTAGATTTCGTTAAATTAATCTTTTATCTCTTATAATGCTATTTCTCTGTCTTTGATCTATAAAATCTCGCAGATTAGCATATTTAGCAGATTTTAACATCATGTATCTGCGAGATTTACGTAATCTGCGAGAAAAATAAAACAACAAACCATTTTTGATACAAATTTAAACAGGCTCTAAAATTTCATCTTGTTATAAATCACTAAATTTACCGTTAAAGAAAATCCAAGTAAATTCTAATGAAAATATACACCAAAACGGGCGATAATGGAACCACCGCACTTTACGGCGGAAACAGAGTTTCCAAAGCATCTGCAAGAGTTGAATCCTATGGAAATATTGATGAGCTGAATTCGTTTATCGGATTGGCTAAAAGCGAAATCACCGATGAAAAGGTTTTGAATCAGCTCAAAAAAATTCAGTTTGATTTATTTACACTCGGTTCGGAATCGGCTACACCAACCGACAAACTCACTTTAGCAAACGGAAAATCACGGTTAACATTAATGATTTCCGAAACTGAAATCGAGGAATTGGAAAATTGGATGGATGAATATGAAACTCAATTAGAGCCTTTGCAATATTTCATTCTTCCCGGTGGCGGAAAATCTGCAACGGCTCTTCATGTGTGCAGAACCGTTTGCAGAAGAGCAGAACGCAGTTTGGTTTTCCTTAATGAAAGCGAAGAAGTTCGTCCAGAACTGATCAAATATCTGAACCGGCTTTCTGATTATCTGTTTGTTTTGGCGAGATATATTTCAAAATTAAACGAAGAAAAAGAAGAATATTGGAATCCCAATGACAGGTAGACAAATCGTGAAACCTAACGAAGTGGTCCGACGGAGTCAATTGTCCGAAAACCGAAGGTTTTCAATTTGAATAGCCGTTGGTGAAACCATCAGAAAAGAATTTAAAAAAAATCCGTGAAAATCTGTGGACAATAAAAAAGCAATATTATTCATCAACGGACTACCTCCAAAAAACCTACCCGAAACAGATGGCTATGATTTAATAGCCTGTTCCGACGGAGCTTTTCACTATTTGAAACAGAAAAATTTCCCAGTAGAAAAACTTGATTTCATTTCCGGAGACTTTGATTCGCATACCGGAAATGATGAAAAAGTGTATCAGGAAAAATTCATTTACACACCCGACCAAAACAAAACCGATTTTGAAAAATCTTTGGAAATCATTCAACAAAAAGGTTTAAGAAAAGTGCATATTTACGGCGGAAGTGGCGGAGAAATGGATCACTTTCTCGGAAATTTAACCGTTGCTTTTCGCTTCAAAAATGATTTAGAACTCACTTTTTTCGATGAGTATTCCACCTATTTCTTTTCACCGAAATCTTTAGTTTTAGAAAAGGTAAAAGGAAAAATGATTTCGCTTTACCCTTTTCCAAAATGTAAAAACGTTGCTACAAAAGGTTTGAATTGGGCCTTAAACAAAGAAGATTTGGACGTCACTTCAAGAATCGGAACAAGAAATTTTGCTGTTGCAGAAAAGGTTTCGATTGAATTTGAAAAGGGTGATTTGGTGGTTTTTGTGGGAAGGTAATCTGTTTGTATTTTATGAAGAAATATTAAAGAACCATCCACCAATAATACCAACTTTTTTTCCCAAATTTGCAACGCAGTTTTAATCTCAAATTTCAAACTTCAAATTTCAAATCTTAAAGAATGAAAATTAAATATTCAGAACTTATTGACCAAACCCTTTATTTTCCGACCGAAGAATTTAGTGTGGCGGAAAATCAACTTCAATTTCATGGAATTCCTTTGATGGACGTTGTCGAACAGTTTGGGACACCGCTGAAATTTAATTATCTGCCGAAGATTTCAATGAACATTCAACGAGCGAAAGCTTGGTTTAAAGAAGCTTTTGAAATCAATGATTACAAGAAGAGTTACCGTTATTGCTACTGCACCAAGTCCAGCCATTTTGCCTTCGTTTTGGAAGAAGCCTTGAAAAACGACATTTCGATTGAAACTTCTTCTGCATACGACATGGATATTGTGAAATCGCTTTATGACAAAGGAAAATTCGATAAAAACGTTGAAGTAATCTGTAACGGTTTTAAAACCGATGATTATCTTCAGAAAATTTCAGATTTAATCAACAACGGTTTTGAAAATATCACCCCAATTCTCGATAACTACCGTGAACTGGACAAACTTACGGAAAGCATTGACGTGAATTTTAACATCGGTATCAGAATCGCCTCAGAAGAAGAACCGAAGTTTGAATTTTATACTTCCCGTTTAGGAATTGGTTACAAAGACATCATTCCTTATTACAGCCAAAAAATTGCGGAACATCCGAATGCACGTTTGAAAATGCTGCACTTTTTCATCAATACCGGAATTAAAGATACGGCGTATTATTGGAACGAACTTTACAAATGTCTCCGAGTTTATGCACGTTTGAAAAAAATTGCGCCGGAAGTTGATTCCCTCAATATTGGTGGCGGTTTCCCGATAAAAACTTCTTTAAATTTCGATTACGATTACCAATATATGGTGAATGAAATTGTGTCGCAAATCAAAAAATTCTGCGAGGAAGAAGGTGTTGAAGAACCCAATATCTATACCGAATTTGGTAGTTTTACGGTGGGTGAAAGTGGGGGTCATTTGTACAAAATTATTTCCCAAAAACGCCAAAACGACCGAGAAAAATGGAACATGATTGATTCCTCATTCATGACGACTTTACCCGATACTTGGGCGATTTCCCGACACTTCATCATGCTTCCATTGAATCGATGGGACGATACTTATGAACGTGTTTTCTTGGGTGGATTAACTTGCGATTCCGACGATTATTATAATTCTGAACAACACACGAACGCCATTTATCTTCCTGTTTTTAGCGACACAAAACCTTTGTACATCGGATTTTTCCATACAGGAGCTTATCAGGAGACCATCGGTGGTTACGGCGGAGTTCATCACTGTTTGATGCCGCAACCGAGACATATTCTCATCGACAAAGATGAAGATGGAAATTTTGTGTACACCCTTTTCCGAGAGGAACAGAAACCGGAAGAGGTTTTGAAATTGTTGGGATATTAGGAATTACGAAATACGAATGCGTTATCTGTAATTTTTTTTTCCGTGAAATTTTTACTTTTTCGTGTAATTATATTTCAACCCGTTTTGTTCCATTATTAAGGTGGATTTTTCAGGATTGAAAATAACTTTCACATTAATTTTATCGAAAGTGAATTCATTATTTCCTTTGTAATCAAGCGGAAATGCAGGTTGTCCCGTTGCTTGTGCTTTCAAAACTCCATTTTCAACAAAGAATTTCAAGTCGAGAGGAATATGTTTTGAAACGTATTCTCCGACAAATTTTTGAAGTTCATCCGCTGAAATTTCCTTGTTTTTAAAATCGGGATACTCGAATTCCAGACCGTAAAGTGAACTCAAAATTCCTGTAATAAATTTGTTGGAAGTAATTTTGTCCGCATTTAAGGAGTAGGAAATTGCGATATTATCTTCTGCATTGAAAATCATCAAAGAGTTGGTTCCGTAAGTTCCGCCACTGTGCCCGAGAAAGGGTTTGTTATAAAAAGGAATGGTCGCAATTCCGGTTCCGAATTTTTGGTCTTTTGCTGGTTTCATTGAAATTTTCTTTTGCTTGTTTAATCTTAAAAATTAATATTAGGATTTATTCGCAGTAACTCATTTTTAAATTCCTCAAAAAAATTTGGAGAAATCACGATGCTTTTGTTTCCGTAATAAATTTCAATTCTCCCTGTAAGCGACGGAGCGGGAGATGAAAGCATATTTGAAGTTTTTTCAACTTTGGTGATTTCATTAATATCAATTTTCGTTTTCCCAAAAAAAATGTTTTTGATGATTAAAAATTGTCCATCCAAAAAATACTGAATTCCAAAAACCATCCAACAAACGAACGCTAAAACTGCGAAAGAAACTAAAATCCCCGAAAATTTTTCATTCGAAATGCTTTCAGAAATGATAAACAAAAAGGGCAGCAAAATAATTATAAATGTGTCTATGCCGTATTTTACAGGAATTTTTTTCATAGTTTTTTTAAATATATTTTAGTAAAAATCGGAATTTTTTTTGAACTTTTGAAAATAATTTCAAACCCAATCAAATCCAACATTTTCTTATCTTTGGGCCTTTCAAATATCAATCATCTTTTATCAATCATCACTCATGAACACTTACGCAGGAATTCCCGAAGAAAACGCAACCCTTGAAAACTCGAAAGTAATGTTGGTCACGGTTCCTTACGACGGAACTTCAACTTGGGGAAAAGGAGCCGACAAAGGTCCCGAACTTTTCCTAGACGCATCCGAAAATATGGAATTATACGACATTGAAACTGGAACAGAACCTTATTTGGAAGGAGTTTGGATGGCGGGAGAAGTTTCTGAAAATTCTTCACCCGAAGCAATGACAGAAGCAGTTTACCAAAAAACAAAGGAAATGTTGCAGCATGAAGGAAAGCTTTTCACACTTTTCGGCGGGGAACATTCGGTTTCCATTGGTTCGATTCGTGCAGTTGGTGAAAAATTTGAAAATCTTACCGTTTTGCAATTGGATGCACACACTGATTTGCGTCCCGATTTTCACGGTTCGACTTCCAATCATGCATGTGCGGTCTTTGAGGCGAGCAAAAAACATAATTTGGTTCAGGTCGGAATTCGTTCTTGCGATGTTGAAGAAATGCAATACGTACCGAAAGGACAATGTTTTTGGGCGCACGAAATTGCTACGAATCCCAATTGGATAGATGATGTTTTGGCAAAAGTTTCAGGAAACGTTTATATCACGATTGATTTGGATGCTTTCGACCCTTCAATTGCGCCCTCAACAGGAACTCCTGAACCGGGTGGATTACAATGGTATCCAACTCTGGAATTGTTGAGAAAAGTTTTCGAAAAATGCAACGTTGTCGCATTCGATATTGTGGAATTAATGGATTCGCCGTATTCCAAACCGACTGCGTTTTTGGCGGCGAAACTGTATTATAAAATGTTGGCGTATTATCATTGTAGGGCCAAATCGTGATTGGTGTAGCGACAGATCGTAATTGGTGTAATGACAAATTGTAATCTGTCCAAAACCGCAGGTTTTTGCAAAAAATAAAACAACAAATTCGTACATTAGTGGCAAGAAAATTTTCTGTCGCAAATGCACGATTTTTTTAGTTTTGAACATGCAAACTTTATTCGACCAAAATTTTGATGCTGAAATAAATCTCCTCCCAAAAGATGGAACCGTGAATTATTACGGAAAAATTTTAGACCAAAAGCAATCGGATAGGTTTTATCAAACTCTTTTAGAAACGATTGAGTGGAAAAATGATGAAGCAGTCATTTTCGGGAAGAAAATTTTAACCAAAAGAAAAGTCGCGTGGTACGGTGACGAAAATTTTGAATACACTTATTCCAACTCCACCAAAAAAGCAATTCCGTGGACGAAAGAACTTCTTCAATTAAAAAAAATGGCGGAAGAAAAAACGGGAGAAAAATTTAATTCCTGCCTTCTCAACCTTTACCACGACGGCAGCGAAGGAATGGCTTATCACAGTGACGGCGAAAAAGATTTAAAGAAAGACGGCGCAATCGCTTCCTTAAGTTTAGGAGCGGAAAGGAAATTTTCCTTCAAACATAAAGAAACGAAGGAAAAGGTAGAACTCATCCTCGAACACGGAAGCTTGCTTGTCATGAAAGACGAAACCCAATCATTTTGGCTGCATCGACTTCCACCAACCAAAAAAGTTTTCACACCAAGAATAAATCTAACTTTCCGAACGATTGTAAACTATTAAATAAAGGGTTTCACATCAATTAAAAATTCAAAATTTCCCTAACCCTAAAGGGAGTTTGAATTTTTAATTTTATCAATGGTCATACTCTATAGAAAATACACATTTTAAAATTAATTAACGCTAAGAAAATTCCTTTCTTTGCTCTCTTTAGGGTCAGGGAAAATGAAGGAAGGAATTTTCACCTAAAACATTTTCTTGTGAAAAATCTCAATAAAAATTATACGAATTTTCAAACATCAACTCTTCAATTTTAAATTCATTATATTTGAAAGAATTGCCTGCAAAAATATGCCTCTTGATTCTGAATCATTTGTAAAAATTTTAAGAAAAATTTATATTTTTTTAGGAAATCGGCATATAATTTATTAGTAAATTTGAACATAAATTTTTTATAAACATTAAATAATTCAACTATGAAAAAAACAATCGCAATGGCAGCTTTGGCACTTGCAGTGTCTTTCGGTTCAATCGCTTGTAAGAAAAAAGTTTCTGATGCAGAACTTCAAACTCAAGCTACAACAGTAGTAACTTCTAATCCAAACGCTTCTGTTGAGGTAAAAGACGGAACAGCTCACTTGAGCGGAACTTTCGCTGACCAAGCTTCTAAAGATGCAATGATTGCTTCTTTGAAGGTAATTCCAGGAATTAAAGATGTAATGGATATGTCAACAATCGCTGCTCCTGTAGTGGTAGAAACAGTTTCTGCAGTTGATCCAGCTGTTCAGCAAAAAGTAACTGACGCTGTTAAAGATTTCCCTTCAGTAAAAGTAGAAGTCGTAAATGGTGAGTTGACTTTGACAGGAAACGTTTCTCCAGAGCAAGCAAGAAAAATCAAAATGTCGGTTGACGCTTTGAAAGCAGGAAAAGTAAACTATAATTACACAGTAAAATAATTGAAAATGAGTGCATTACAAGATAAATACGCAAGCGTAATCGCTGCAGCACAGTCTGCAGGAGTTTCTAACCTTCAGGTTTCAGAACAGGACGGAATTCTTTATGTTTCAGGAAATGCAGGTTCTACCGCTGCAAAAGACGCAGTTTGGAACGCACTTGGAGCAATCGATTCCACGTATTCTGCTTCCGATATCAATGTTGACGTGCAAGTTGCAGGTTTAGCTGCAGGAGCCGCTTTAACTGTTGCTACAGAAGATTCTAACTTAAACATCAGACAAGAGCCTTCAACAGAAGCTGCAATCGTAGGAAAAGCGGCAAAAGGTGAGTCTGTAACTTTGGTAGAGCAAACTTCCGACGATTGGTGGAAAGTAAAAACTGCCGATGGAGAAGAAGGTTATGCTTATGCAAGATACTTGAGAGCTTAATTCTCGACAACCAACAAATTGAAACCTCTGAATTTTCAGGGGTTTTTTTATGGGCCATCCCGAAAAAATTTGCCGACGCTTCATCCGAGGTAAATTTTTCGGGACCGCGCTGTACACTGCAATCTTTTTTGCGGCGGCGAAGCCGCCGCAAAAAAGGATTTCCGCTACCATCGCTTGTCCTGGCTGCTTCTAATTTTGAATATCACGAAAAATTCAAAAGTTTTTACATTATTAAAGTGGGTATTCTGCGGATTTTATTTTAAAACCTTACTTTTGTTCCACTAAAATTTCCAATGAGAAAGAAAAATAAAAATATTGTCTTAGAAAACATCAAACTCGTTTCAGCAGGAGCAAAAGGCGTTGCAGTAGGTAAAACCGAGGAAGGAAAAACGGTTTTGGTTTCTGGCGCAGTTCCGGGTGATGTCGTAAACGTTCGTGTCAAAAAATCCAAGTCAAAATACGCAGAAGGTGAAGCTTTGGAAATCGTTGAAAAATCTCCTTTCAGAGTGGAACCAAAATGTATTCACTTCGGAGTTTGTGGCGGCTGCAAATGGCAAAATCTTTCCTATGAAAAGCAGCTCGAATTTAAACAGGACGAGGTTTACAACCATATCAAAAGAATCGGTGGACTTGTTGATTTCGAAACCTTGCCAATTTTGGGAAGCGAGGAACAGTATTTTTACAGAAACAAAATGGAGTTTTCCTTTTCCAATGCACGTTGGCTAACTTTCGATGAGGTAAGTTCCGGTGAAGATTTTGGAGATAAAAATGCGCTCGGTTTCCATATTCCCGGCATGTGGAGCAAGATTCTTGATCTAAAGGAATGTTGGCTTCAGGAAGAACCTTCCAATTCCATCCGGCTTTCTGTTAAAAAGTATGCCGTGGAAAACGGATTGGAGTTTTTCGACGTGAAAAATCAGCAAGGTTTCTTGCGAACTTTGATGATGCGACAAAACTCCAAAGGAGAGTGGATGGTTTTATTCCAACTTTTCCGTGAGGAAAAAGAAAATCGTGAAAAACTTTTCAATTTTATATTAAATGAATTTCCGCAAATTAAGACTTTGGTTTTCGTCATAAATTCAAAACCAAATGATTCGATTTATGATCAAAATGTTCAAACCTACTTTGGCGACGGATTTTTGATGGAAGAAATGGATGGGTTAAAATTTAAAATCGGACCAAAATCTTTCTTTCAAACCAATTATAAACAAGCCTTAAATCTTTACCGAAAAACTTTGGAATTTGCCGATTTGAAAGGACATGAAGTAGTTTATGATTTATACACCGGAACAGGAACGATTGCACAATATGTAGCAAGAAACGCAAAACAAGTCATCGGAATCGAATCAGTTCAGGAAGCGATTGACGCTGCGAAAGAGCATGCTGAATTGAACGGACTTTCGAACTGCACCTTTTATTGCGGCGATATGAAAGATATTTTCAATGACGATTTTTTGGCCCATCATCCAAAAGCAGATGTTTTGATTACCGACCCACCAAGAGACGGAATGCATCAAAAAGTGGTGGAACAGATTCTGAAACTTTCTCCGGATAAGATCGTTTACGTAAGCTGTAATTCCGCGACTCAAGCAAGAGATTTGGCTTTGATGAAAGAGCATTATCGATTAGTGAAAATTCTTCCGGTAGATATGTTCCCGCAAACGCATCATGTGGAGAATATTGCACTTTTGGTGAAGATTTAACTACATTTGAAAGATGAAATTCCTGAAAATATTTTTTCTGTGTGTTTTTTTAACTTCACTGTTTTCATGTACAAGTGATGACGACATTTGTATAGGTGGTGAAGCAACTCCCAGATTAAAAATGAAATTCAAAACCAAATCCACCGGAAAACTCAAAACCATGGATTCCATCTACATTAACGTGGATTATGGAAATGGGCAGATTCCCGTGATTGCGAATAAAAGGAAGACCGATTCGGTTTTTATTCCGCTTCGAGTGGACGAAAATCCTTTTACCGAGATTTATGTGGGAACTTCAAAAGAAGCGATCACCTCTAAAATAAAAATTAACTACACCACCGCATCAGAATATGTGTCTCCAGCTTGTGGAATTAAGCGAATCTATGAGAATGTAAGTTCTACCGTAATTACACCAAATCCTGTTTTAGAGACGGAACAGAATCAAACCCAAATTATCGATGAAAGCAAAACACATCTTTTCCTTCTTTTTTAGTTTTCTGTTCATCATCAATTTTGCACAGCAGAAACAAGATTCAGTAAAAGCTAAATGGAATTACAAACCCAATTTTCTGGTTGGTTTCGATGTGTTAAATGCGGGAATTGGTTTGTTTTCGCACAGAAAGATTTTTCAGGGATTTGTTTCGTCCAGAATTCAGAAAAATCTTCATGCTGCTGCTAATGCAGGTTTTGAAAAAAATGTTTACCAGAAAAACGGTTATGATGCAACGGTAAACGGACCTTTTTTAAAGTTGGGAGCTTTTTATATGTTGGCAAACGATGCTGAAAATTCAATGAACGGTTTTTATGCCGGCGGAAAATTGGCGGGTTCATTTTATAACCAAGAATATAAGGCAGTTCCTGTACGCGGATATGGTGGAAGTGAGACTTCTGTAGCTTTTCCCTCCTCAAATCAAAGTTCTTACTGGATTGAGGGAACTGTTGGTGGAAGAGTTCAGTTATTTGAATCGCCTTTTTATATCGATGTAAATATCCAACCCAAATATTTGGTTTTTTCTACAAAGCAAGAAGATATTAAGCCAATGATCGTGCCCGGATTTGGCAAAAGCTCTAGAAAATTTAATATAGGATTTGCATGGAATATTGCCTATTATTTTTAACGGTAATCAATACTATGTTTTAAATAATACAATTCTCGTTTTAATAATTTTTTAAGAAATTTATTGCTAAAAATTTCCCAATATTTTTTTAAAATAACATTTTAGTTAAAGATTCTCTTTTTAATTAATGATTCTTTATTAAAAGCAGTTAAACAATATTTTTTCATTTATAAATTATCAAAATATTTGATGTTTTTGTTTTGTGGAAAAAATAAAAAGAGCTACTTTTGGAACATTCAAAAAACTTTAATATTAATCTTATGAAGAAAATTTTTACTTCTTTACTTTGTGGATTGATGAGTACAGCTGCATTTGCACAATGGAGCCCTACATCAATGCAAGGGGAGAGAATCCGTCCGACATCCAATGTCACAAGTTACTATTCATTAGACCTAAATGCAATGAGATCTAAGCTTGCCAATGCGCAAGAAACTGGAAAAGGTGCGGTAGCCGTTGAAGTTAAATTACCGACACTTAATGGGAAAATTGAGCGTTTCGCTGTTTACAGTTCTCCCGTTGTAGTAAAATCATTAGCAGATAAGTATGGTTTGCATTCTTATGTGGGAGTAGGTATTGATGATCCAACTGCTTATGTAAGATTCAGTGTGGCGCCAAACGATTTTCAGTCGATGATTCTTAAGAATGGTTCGTACGAGTTTATTGAGCCACAAAATCAGTCCAGAACAGTTTACGGCGTTCACCCAAAAACCAATAAGTCTGAAGCGGATAAAGCATTCATTTGCTCCACTGCAGAAACTCCGCTTACCAAAGCTCAAATTGACAAACTTTACACCGGTGGAAAATCATTCACCAATAATCCAAGTGATTTCAACAAATCTTCTGATAAAAAATATCGTACGTTGCGTCTTGCCATGTCGGTAAACGGTGAATATACCCAATATTTTGGAGGAACAGTAGCGGGAGCATTAACGGCAATAAATGCAACGTTGACCCGTTGTAATTTCGTGTTCGAGAAAGATTTCGCATTGAAATTAATTCTTCAGGACTTTCCTCAGTTAATTTACACTGATCCTGCTACTGATCCATATACCACAATGGGTGCGTGGAATAATCAATTGCAACAGACCCTTACCAACACCATTGGAAACAACGCTTATGATATCGGACACATGTTCGGAGCATCAGGAGGTGGTGGTAATGCAGGCTGTATTGGTTGTGTTTGTGTAAACCCTACTGGACCAACAAATAATGCAAAAGGTTCAGGAATCACTTCTCCAGCTGATGGAATTCCAAGTGGGGATAATTTTGATATTGATTATGTAGCGCACGAAATCGGTCACCAATTGGGTGGAAACCACACTTTCTCAATGAGTCTCGAAGGAACAGGTCAGAATGTTGAGCCGGGATCTGGTTCAACAATTATGGGTTATGCTGGAATTACTGGTGCTACCGATGTACAACCACATTCTGACGCGTACTTCCACATCAACTCCATTATCCAGGTACAGAACAATTTAATTGCGAAAACCTGCGATATTGAAACGGCTACTAATAACAATCCTCCGGTAATTACGGCAATGCCTGATGTTACAATTCCTAAAGGAACTGCATTTGTTTTAACAGCTCAAGCTACAGACTCTGAAAATAATCCGTTAACTTATACTTGGGAGCAGGTTGACAACGCTTCGGTAACGATATCTAAAACCAATTTAGGTAATACAACTAGTGGTGCGAGTTTCCGTTCTTTTACTGGAACAGCAAGTCCAACCAGATATTTCCCTAAATTTTCAACGGTAATGTCAGGAAGCTTGGTTAACCTTAATGATTGGGAAGCGGTTTCAACCGTTGCAAGAGCTTCAAACTACAGAGTTACCGTAAGAGATAATAATCCTGATCCGCTTCAGCAACAAACACAGGAAGCTTTACAGAAAGTTACTGTACATGCAAACGGACCATTCAAGATTACTTCTACAAAAGTTTACAACAACGCTCCTGGTCCATTAACTTGGGATGTAGTGGGAACTAACGCTGCACCTTTCAATGTAGCAAACGTTAAAATTGATTATACTACTGATAACGGAGCAACTTGGACTGTTCTCGCAGCATCCACTCCAAACGATGGAACAGAAGATTTTAGTTTTTCTTCTTTCGCAACAAACACTGCACTGAAAATAAGAATTTCTGCCATTGGAAATGTTTTCTACGCGGTAGCTCCTGTTACTGTTTCTGCAATTGTTGCTTGTGATGGTACTGCTCCAGCTGGATTAGCAGTGAGCGGAATTACCAATGTTTCTGCACAGGTAAACTGGGATCCAATTGCTAATGCAACTTATATAGTAAGATACAAGAAAACAGCTGATGCAACTTGGACTCAAGTTCCAGTTTCCACCAACAGTTACACCATTACCGGCTTGGTAGAAGGTACTGCTTATGAAGTTCAGGTAGCTGCGGTATGTTCAGGTACTACTGGTTCATACACCGCTTCAGCTAACTTTACCACGTTAGTCCCTACTTATTGTACAGCGGGTGCAACTTCTACAAGTTTCGAGAAAATTTCTAACGTTACGTTCGCAAACATTAATAATAACTCGACCTCTACAGCAGGTTATGAAGATTTTACTTCTAAAATTGGAAATGTGAACAAAGGAGAGACCTATAACTTTAGTGCATCATTTACAGGAACATCTTACTCTTCTGATGAAGTAAGAGTTTGGATCGACTGGAACGGTGACAAAGATTTTGATGATGCAGGTGAACTTGCATTGGTTACTCCTAAGAAAACATCACCTTGGACAGGTACTATTACAATTCCAGTAGATGCCCTTGCGGGAAATACTAGGATGAGAGTAAGATTGCACGACAGTTCATTAGGTCCTAACACGACACCATGTGGAACCTCAACTTATGGTCAAGTAGAAGATTACACCTTAAATATTGGAGTACTTGCAACCGGTGAAAACGCTTTGGCAAATCTTCAAGTGTATCCTAACCCAGCAACTGATGTATTAAATATTACTAAAGTTTCCGGCAACGCAACTTACACTATTTATAACATCGCAGGACAAATGGTTTCTAAAGGTAAAATTGCGGACAACAAAGTTCCAGTATCTAAATTGCAGTCAGGTGTTTACATGATTTCAATTGAAGACAAAGGAAATGTGGAGAAAGTGAAATTTATCAAAAAATAAAAATTACTTCCCATCAATAATTAATCCCCGGAAATTTCCGGGGATTTTTTTGTTTTTTTAACAATAATAGGTAAAGTTTAACCAAACTTTAACCGTGAAAGCGCATCCAATACAATGTGTTCCTATGTTATTTCTTTTATTTTTGCGCACTATATGAAGAAGTTTTTATTACTGTTAACTTTATTGATGTTATCGGAAGTTAATTCCCAATATTTTTCTGGTCAAATCCTAATTAGGGACAATTCCGTCTATTATCTCAATCAGATTTATGTCACCAATATAACTTCTCAAAATACTGTTTATACCGACTATTATGGAAGCTTCAAAATTCCGGCAAAACCTGGAGACATCATACGTTTCACCTCCATTATTACAGACAGAAAAAATGTTGCCGTAAATGCCGAAAATTTACAGAGCACCAACAATATTGTAGAGCTAAAGGTTGCTTATTATGATATTCAGGAAGTTGTAATCAGCAGATTTAAGCCTACTGGAAATCTCCGTAAAGATGTAAGCTCACTCAAAAATGGAGAAAAAACAATGGCGTTACAAAGAATGATTGGTCTTCCTAGTCCGAAAGGTGACGGTCTTCCTCCAACATTGCCCGTCGCAGGTTTTTCTGGTGGAGGTTTAACATTCAGTTTGGAAAGCATCTATGATATTCTTTCCGGGGAACGGAAGAAGAAAGAAAGGGCGACCGAATATGAGCGAATGAACAATTCGGTCACGGCAATAAAAAAATACTACGGCACAGAGTATTTCACAAACTTGAAAATACCGGTGAACCTTATCGATAATTTTCTACAGTTCGTATATTCTTCGGATAACGTTTACCAATATGTTTCAAACAATAATTTTGAGGCAGTTGGGGTTTATATAGAAAAATATTTGCCGGTTTATCAGCGCAGGCTTCGCAATTCTCATTTAATGGTTGTTGCAAAATAATGCTTTATTAATACTAAAAATATATTTAATTTTGGCAGATTATTTACAGTTGTTAACAATTAAATAAGCAATGAATTTGTATAAAAGATTTTTTCTTCTGCTTACGTTTTCCAGTTTTTGTATGCTTTTTAGCCAGCAAAAAATGAAAGATTATTCCAAAATCATGAGAAGCACCAATATTTATGAGATTGATGCTTATTTGCGTGATGCACATCCCGATGATCCGAAACGTCTCATTTTGAAGCCCCGACTGATTAAGATGCTCAAAGAATACATCAAAAATGCACATCCAGCAGATCAGAGAGTAAAGGAATTTCAGGAAAAAATTGCGCTTTTACGAAAGAAACCATCCACGAGAATTACCTTTGATGAAATGAATGATCTTATTCGGCAGAAGCAGATTGCGAAATTTAAGGAAGAACTATTAAAAAAGGAAGGAGGAACCACTTATGTAACAAAAACTTATGGAACAGCGTCGAATCCAAATGTTGCTGCAGTAAACAGTGCCACTGGTTTAACCGCTTCAGGAATGACTGCCGACGAAGAAGCAGAGTTTAACATGTTGATGAATGTAAATCCTACCGAACATAAGAACAATACAGTAAAAGTACTTAATTCACTGTTTGATAATGATCCAAACAGTAAGGAAAGTATTGTGATGATTGAAAATAAATCGGACTGTAATATGATTATGAGGATCGAGGGAGTGGGCAACACAAAGTACAGACTTGCAATCCCTGCACACAGCGATAATACAGTAGTTGTAACCAAAGGTGATTATCTTTTCTCCAGCTTGGTGTGCGGAGCGCAATATGCCTCACAAAAAACGGTACAGAAGGCGGTTATGGTTTCCCTAGGTGAGGGAAAGGGTAAATAAATTTTCTAACAATTGCGCTTTTCATTTAGCAACAATTTTTTTTATTTTTTTACGTTCTTCAAAGAATAAATGGGTAAAAATAAACTGGCAAGATTTGCCGAAAACAAAACACTTCCTAACGTTTTTCAGCCTACACGGGATGAGGCACTCAATAATTTTCATTTAAAAGGTAAATGGAGAAGCGAAGTCTTTAAGAACCAAAACCCAATCGTTTTAGAGCTTGGTTGTGGGAAAGGAGAGTATTCTGTAGGTTTGGCAAAAGCATTCCCTGAGAAGAATTTTATCGGAATTGATATTAAAGGTGCCCGTTTTTGGTTCGGCGCTAAAGAAGCTATTGAGAATAATCTGAATAATGCAGCATTTTTAAGAACTCAAATAGAACTTGTTGATTGCTTTTTCGATCGTGAGGAGGTGGATGAAATATGGATTACTTTTCCCGATCCGCAAATCAAATACCGCAGAACAAAGCACAGAATGACGCATCCCGATTTCCTGGAACGCTACAAAAAAATCTTAAAAAAGGATGGAATCATGCACCTGAAAACCGATTCCGAATTTCTGCATGGCTATACTTTGGGTTTGCTTCAGGGAGCAGGACACGAAATTATTTCAGCACACCACGATATTTACGGAGCGCCGGAATATGAACCGGGAACTCCGCTTTTAAGGGAAATAAAAACATACTATGAAGGTTTGTTTTCCGCAAAAGGAAAAACGATTACCTATATTAAATTCAGAATTAAATAAATACAAAAAACACCACTCCTGTTCGTAGATGAAAAAAACATTTTTTGCCGTAGCTTTTCTGACTCTGATGTCAGCGTCTGCACAGAAAAAGAATAATAACATTTTAGAAAGCTCAAATATTACCGAAATTGAGAATTTTCTGAAAAGCTCACATCCAGATGATCCCAGAAGAATAGTTTTGAAATCAAAACTCATTGCCCTTAAAAATTCGTCGTGGATGAAAAGCGGACAAAATCCCTACAAGACGGCAAAACCCGTAATTCTAGAAATTCCGAAAAGCGTGGTTAAACAAAAAAATAACGACGAGACCGAGGAATTTAAAAGACTAATCACATTGTCATCCAGCGCCCATAAAGAAAAAACGGTAAAGTTACTTAACCAGCTTTTTGACAATGATATCACTTCAAAGGAAGCTATTCTGCTGGTTCAAAATAATTCCGACTGCAATATGATTGTAAGAATTCAGGGAGCGGAATTTTATAATCTGGCTGTCCCCGCTCACGGTGAAAACTCGTTGCTGGTTAAGAAAGGGGATTATCAACTGTTAAGCAATGTTTGTGACGCAAAGTATTCTTCCTTAAAAAATATTGGGAAAAACATGTTGGTGATTTTAAATAATCCTGTTGTTTCAAATTTGCCCAACAGTTATGTACAGACAAACAATCCTGCCATCTGGCAGAAATAAATTAACCAAATTCCTACAAAAAAAAAGGTTCAGAAAATTTTTTGAGCCTTTTTTAGTGGCGTGTAAAATTTGAGTCTTTTACTGTACCTGTTCGGTCTTTTAGACCATCGATCAGGGTCCGAACGTTAAATTTAGCGTTCCATAACATCAAATTTGGGGTTCGCGATATCTATTTTAGGGTTTGGAACGTATAATTTCTCGGTCGATAACTCCATCTTTTACGTTGTTTAAAGATTCGGAGGTATTTTTAACGTACATTGCTAAAAGCAAAAACCGTCTCAAAACTTTTGAGACGGTTTCCTATTATTTTTGAAATATCCTAGAGGATTATTCCGCTGCGTTGTCGAAATCAGCATCTGCATCAGCAGTTACCTTTTCTCCTTCTTCTTTAGATTTTTCTTTGTCTGCCTTTCTTTGAGAAAGCCCTTCCTTAATCGAATCAGATACCACGCTCAAAATCATGTCGATAGATTTTGAAGCATCGTCGTTCCCTGGAATTACGTAATCTACTTTTCTTGGGTCAGAGTTGGTATCAACGATTGCGAAAACTGGGATTCCCAATTTTTTAGCCTCAGTTACCGCGATGTGCTCGCTCATGATATCCACTACGAAAAGTGCTGAAGGAAGACGTACCATGTCTGCGATTGAACCTAAGTTTTTCTCCAAGTTAGCTCTTTGACGATCAACTTGTAGTCTTTCTTTTTTAGATAAAGTTTCGAAAGTTCCGTCCTTCTTCATTTTATCAATGTGGTTCATTTTCTTAACCGCTTTACGGATGGTAACGAAATTCGTCAACATTCCACCCGGCCATCTTTCAGTAATATAAGGCATGTTCAGTTCTGAAGCGTGTTTTGCAACTACTTCTTTCGCTTGTTTCTTAGTTGCTACGAAAAGAACTTTTTTACCTGCAGAAGTAATTTTTTCCAAAGCGTTACAAGCTTCGTCCAATTTCACTGCTGTTTTATGTAAATCTACGATGTGAATACCGTTTTTCTCCATAAAAATGTATGGAGCCATATTTGGATTCCACTTTCTGGTCATGTGACCGAAGTGTACACCTGCCTCTAAAAGGTCTTTAACATTTGCTTTAGCCATGTTTCTTTTTTGTTTTTAGTTTACGTTCCGCTTTTTGCAATCAACTTTTCTTTAGATGGGAGAAAAGTTTGGATGCTAAACTAAACGGGGCAATTTTGTTAATGCTTTCAGCTTTCGGCAATCTGCTTTCAGCTTGAGCGTAATAATTTAAAAATTTTTGAATAATATTTGTAAAGCCAACAGCTGTTTGCTGAAAGCCGATTGCAAATATTAACGTTTCGAGAATTGGAATCTCTTTCTTGCTTTTTTCTGTCCTGGTTTCTTTCTTTCCACCATTCTAGCGTCTCTTGTAAGCAATCCGTGAGGTTTCAACAACCCTCTGAATTCTTCGTTGATATCGCACAATGCTCTGGAAAGTCCCATTCTGATTGCTTCAGCCTGACCTGTAATTCCACCACCGAAAACGTTCACTGTTACGTCGTACTGACCTACAGTTTCAGTTAGCAAAAATGGCTGGTTGATTTTGTACACCAACACGTCAGTTCCGAAGTACTCTTTAGAGTCTTTTTTGTTTATCGTGATGTTTCCAGAACCCGGTCTCACGTAAACTCTTGCTACAGAAGTTTTTCTTCTTCCGATTTTGTGAACTATTGACATATTAATTATTTGAATTCGTTAATATTAATTACTTTTGGCTGTTGAGCTTCATGTTTGTGTTCAGTTCCTTCATATAAATAAAGGTTTTTGAACAATGTAGATCCCAATCTGTTTTTTGGAAGCATTCCTTTCACAGATTTTTCCAATACTTTCAAAGAATCTTTTTTCTGAAGTTCAAGAGCAGTCATTGACTTTTGACCACCTGGATAACCAGTATGCCAAATGTAAGTTTTGTCGGCCCACTTGTTTCCGGAAAGGGTAACTTTCCCAGCATTCAAAACGATTACGTTGTCTCCACAATCTGCGTGAGGCGTAAAATTCGTCTTGTGCTTTCCTCTCAAAATCTTTGCAACCTTGGAAGCAAGTCTTCCTAAAGGTTGTCCTTCAGCGTCTACCACAACCCATTCTTTATTAGCGGTAGCTTTGTTAGCTGAAACGGTTTTGTAACTTAATGTATTCACACTTTATCGTTTACGGTTAAACATAATTTTCCCTTTAAGGGTGTGCAAAGGTATGGATTTTTTTTAAACCTAGAAAATTGTTTTGATTTTATTTTCGAAGCGACTTCGATGTTCTGAAACTCGCAATCAAATAATACGCAACAAAAACGGTTGAAAATTTGATGACCGATGGAACAACTTGTTCAAAATCAAAAATCAACAATCCTACCGCAACCAAAACTGCCATCGCTAAAAAGGAAATCAAAAATTTTTGCGGCAAAGAGAATTTCTCATTATCTAAAAAATAAGCAATTCCCCAAGCTGAACCGAAGGAAAGTCCGTAGTACAAATCAAGTTTCCAGCCTTGGCTTCCCAAAAGAAAATAATTCAGTGAAAAACTGATGGCTGTTCCTAATAGTAAATAGATGATTGCGCGTTGCATTATTGTATTGTTTCTGCAAAAATACTCTTTTCCGTCAATGTTATATCGTCAAATTTCAGCCAAATTTTTAATACTTCTACAAGAATCCTTATCTTTGAAAAATCCACAAAAATTTCAATTTTCTTTATGGAAACCTCAAAATACGAACCTAAAAACAAAGTAAGAATCGTCACTGCAGCATCGCTTTTCGACGGTCACGATGCCGCAATTAATATTATGCGCCGCGTCATCCAAGGAACAGGTTGCGAAGTCATTCACCTCGGTCACGATAAATCTGCGGAAGAAGTCGTAAATACGGCAATTCAGGAAGATGCGAATGCGATTGCCTTAACCTCTTATCAAGGTGGACACAACGAATATTTCAAGTATATTTATGATCTTTTGCGTGAAAAAGGTGCTCCACAAATCAAGATTTTTGGCGGCGGTGGCGGTGTAATTTTGCCGGAAGAAATCAAAGATTTAATGAATTACGGAATTGATCGAATTTATTCTCCGGACGATGGTCGCGAACTTGGTTTGCAGGGAATGATTGATGATTTGGTGAAAAAATCCGATTTCGCAACGGGTGAAAATGTTACTGTTGAAAGTTTAGATAAAATCAAATTTGAAGATTCAAAATCCATCGCAGAAGTGATTTCTGCAGTGGAAAATTTTTCTGATGAAAAACCAGATTTGGTAAACGCGATCGATGAAAAAGCAAATGGTTCAATGATTCCCATTATAGGAATCACGGGAACTGGAGGTGCAGGAAAATCTTCATTGACCGATGAATTAGTTCGTAGATTTTTGCGTTCAAATCCAGATAAAAAAATTGCCATTATTTCCGTCGATCCTTCCAAAAAGAAAACGGGAGGCGCACTTTTAGGAGACAGAATTCGTATGAATTCCATCAACGATTCTCGGGTGTATATGCGTTCTATGGCGACACGTGAGAACAATGTTTCGGTTTCGCCTTACATTCATTCCGCCATTAATATTTTAAAAATTGCAAAACCCGATGTGATTATTTTAGAAACTTCGGGAATTGGACAGTCCGGTTCGGAAATAACTGAAATTGCCGATGTTTCGATGTATGTAATGACGCCGGAATACGGTGCTTCCACGCAATTGGAAAAAATTGATATGTTGGATTATGCCGATTTAATCGCTTTAAATAAATCAGACAAACGCGGTGCTTTGGACGCACTTCAAGCCGTGAGAAAACAGTATCAAAGAAATCACTTGTTTTTTGATAAAACTTTGGAAGAAATGCCGGTTTTCTCAACAAAAGCAAGTCAGTTCAACGATTGGGGAACTACGGAACTGTATAATTCGCTGATTAAAAAAGTTAATGAAGTTATTCGGAAATCACGCTTCGACTCCGCTCAGCGTGATAATAAGAACGATCTCATCCTGAGCGAAGTCGAAGGATATTTTAACGAATATGTAGAACACAATGTTCAGGAAGAATCCACGATTATTCCGCCGAAAAGAGTTCGTTACCTTTCTGAAATTGTAGAAAATAATAAACAATATGACAAACAAGTTGAAGAACAGGCTTTAGTTGCTAAAAAAATGTATCTCATCGACGGAGCAAAAGCGCTAATTACCGATGACGAACATACGCACGACAAACTTGAAAAAGTTTTCATCAAAGCAAAAAAAGAACTTTCTGAGGAAAATGTTTTTTTCCTGCAAGGTTGGCATAAATTCAAGGAGGAAATGAAAGAAGAAACTTTCACTTACCTCGTTCGTGGAAAAGAAATTAAAGTGGAAACCAAATCCGAAAGTTTATCTGGTCTCAAAATTCCAAAAATTTCTTTACCGAGATTTCAGGATTGGGGCGACCTTATCCGTTGGAAAGGACAGGAAAATGTTCCCGGACAATTTCCTTACACCGCCGGAATTTACCCTTTTAAAAGAACTGGAGAAGATCCGACGAGGATGTTCGCCGGAGAAGGCGGACCTGAAAGAACCAACAGAAGATTTCACTATGTTTCGGCAGAAATGCCTGCGAAAAGACTTTCTACGGCTTTTGATTCCGTGACTTTATACGGACAAGATCCAGCGTTTCCACCCGATATTTATGGAAAAATTGGAAATGCGGGAGTTTCCATAGCAACATTGGATGATGCGAAAAAACTCTATTCCGGTTTTGATTTGATTAATGCAATGACTTCGGTCTCGATGACGATTAATGGTCCCGCTCCGATGTTGTTGGCATTTTTTATGAATGCCGCAATCGACCAAAACTGTGAAAAATACATCGAAGAAAATAATCTTTGGGATAAAGTTGAACAAAAACTCAAGGAAAAATTTGATGATAAAGGTTTGAAAAGACCTTCCTATAATGGTGAATTGCCACCTTCCAACAATGGTTTAGGATTAAAGTTATTGGGAATTACCGGTGATGAAATTTTAGATGCAGAAACTTACGCCAAAATTAAAGCGGAAACGATTGCAACCGTTCGTGGAACAGTTCAAGCCGATATTTTGAAGGAAGACCAAGCGCAAAATACTTGTATTTTCTCCACTGAATTTGCTTTGAGATTAATGGGCGATGTTCAGGAATATTTCATCAAAGAAAAAGTTCGAAATTTCTATTCGGTTTCCATTTCTGGTTATCACATTGCAGAAGCAGGAGCCAATCCGATTTCGCAACTCGCTTTTACTTTGGCAAATGGTTTCACTTATGTGGAATATTATTTGTCAAGAGGAATGGACATTAACGATTTCGCTCCGAATTTATCTTTCTTTTTCTCCAACGGAATTGATCCGGAATACGCCGTAATTGGTCGTGTTGCTCGTAGAATTTGGGCAAAAGCGATGAAGGAAAAATACCACGCCAACGAAAGAAGTCAGATGTTGAAATACCACATCCAAACTTCGGGACGCTCACTTCACGCACAGGAAATTGATTTCAACGATATCAGAACCACACTTCAAGCGTTGTATGCGATTTATGATAACTGTAATTCGCTTCACACGAATGCGTACGATGAAGCCATTACAACTCCAACCGAAGAATCCGTTCGTAGAGCAATGGCGATTCAGTTGATCATCAACAAAGAACTCGGTTTAGCGAAAAATGAAAATCCGTTACAAGGTTCTTTCATAATTGAAGAATTAACAGATTTGGTGGAAGAAGCAGTCTATGCGGAATTTGACCGAATTACAGAAAGAGGCGGCGTTCTCGGAGCGATGGAAACGATGTATCAACGCTCGAAAATCCAAGAAGAATCCATGCATTACGAATGGCTGAAACACACCGGAGAATACCCAATCATTGGCGTGAATACTTTCCTTGGAAAAGACGGGTCGCCAACGATTTTACCGAGAGAAGTGATTCGTTCTACCGAAGAAGAAAAGCAATTGCAGATTTCCAATTTGGAAAATTTTCAGAAATCCCACGCCGACAAATCGAGTGAAATGTTGGAAAAATTACAGAAAGCCGCCATCAATCAGGAAAATTTATTTGAAGTGATGATGGAAGCCGGAAAATATTGTTCGCTTGGACAAATTACCAATGCGCTGTTTGAAGTGGGCGGAAAGTATCGCCGTAACATGTAATTTTGAATTGCGAATTATGGAATTTAATTACGATAAAATCTCCAGAAAATTTTCTGGAGATTTTTCCGCCAAAAATCGTATTTCCTCTTTTTAACAATGTCGGAATAATTTTTATCTTTAAGGATTAAGAAAAAATGATTTATGAAAAAATTTAGTTTAATTTTTGCCTTATTCATTACAGGTTTTACCTTTTCACAAAACAGAATCGAAGATTTCCAAGTAACTTTACCCGAAACAAAAGTTCCGAACAGCCTCTACAAAACCTTGAAACTTGTTGATGCCAGAATTGATTCTACCAACATGGGAATTGTACAGAAAGGCGCATTCAACGCAAAAGCGAAAGTTGTTCCTACAGTTTCTTTGCGCAAACAATTGCAGAGCGTTTTGGATGCCCAAAACGGAACTGATGCCCAAAATGGTGAAATGCTCCTATATTTAAAACAGTTTTCGTTTGCAGAAGTAACGGGCGCAGTTAGCGAGAAAGGTTATTGCTACGTTCAAGGTTTTCTTTTTGGGAAAAATGCCGACGGAACATACAGTTCGCTTGATAAAATTGATCAGGTTATTTTACATTCATCATTGGATGTAACGAAAGCGACGATGAAGAAAGGCAGCGAAATGATTTCCAACTTCATCGCAAAAAACGCGACCAAAACTCCGGCTACAGCAGATAAATATACTTATGCCGAAATTAAAAATTATGACCAGATTGTAAAGGGGAAATATCCACTTTATGCGAACAGCACTTTAACCGACGGACTTTACACCGGATTTGAAAGTTTCAGAAACCAAATTCCTGCGTCGGAAACTTTTACAAGCGTGAAATTCGGTCCGGATAACAGCAAAATTGTAAAAATATATACCAACAAAACCGGAAAAGATAAAGAAATACAAAAAGATCAATATTATGCATTGATTGATAAAGGCATACCGTACATTTATTCGGATTTGGACAATGGTTTTCTTAAAATGAATCGTGCTGAGGGAAATGAGTTGTATTATCAGGCAAGAGCAAAAGCGACTGCAAAAACAGGAAATGTGGTTATGGCGAGTGCATTTTTTGGAATTATTGGCGGTTTGATTGCTTCTGACACAAGTGCAAAATTTGACATGAAACTAGATTACCTGAATGGTGCCCCAATACCAATAAGAGAGGTGAAAAAATAAAATAAACAGAAAATCTTCCGAAAATTCGGGAGATTTTTTTGCTAATAATTATCTTTGACAAATCAAAACACAAGTATGATTTTCAACAGAGTTTTCTTGCTTTTAATCCCAATTTTCATTATTTCCTGCAAATCCGAGGCAGAAAAAATTTCAGAAAGAAACTCAATTATAGATTCCACAATCACCGCTTTCCAGAAAAATTTATTGAAAACACAGATTGATTCTGTTTTTGAGAAAAATCATTTTAACGGAAGCATTTCGGTCTTTCAAAATGGTGAAAAATTGTATGAAAAGGAAAACGGTTTCGAAAATTTTAAGACAAAATCCAAAATCGACAGCAATTCGGTTTTTGCGATTGGTTCTTTATCTAAGCAATTTACAGCGGTTTTAGTTTTGCTTCAAGAAGAGCAGGGGAAATTGAAAATTAACGATAAGGTTTCAAAGTATTTGGTTGAATTTCAGCCGGAAGAATTTGAAAATATCACGATTCAACAACTGTTAAATCATACTTCCGGATTGAACGATTTCGGAAGCGGCTTGCTTTCAAAGCCTGGAAAAGAATTCAATTATTCCAATAAAGGTTTTCGGTATTTAGGGGAGTTGGTCGAGAAAGTTTCAGGGAAATCTTACGATGAAAATGCCAAAGAACTTTTTGCAAAAGCGGGAATGAAAAATTCTTCCACCCCAAATTTATTTCAGGGAAAAGATTTTGCAGGTGCACACACAGGAAATTCCAATAATTTTCAGAAGATAGACAACATGCCGAAACGACTTGCTGAAAAAGAGATTTCAGTTGCTGCAGGTGGAATTTTATCCACCGTTCCCGATCTTCACCGATGGAATGATGCGCTTTACAACGGCAGAATTCTAAATCCCGAATCACTTCAAAAATTCATGGAAAAATCTTCCGGCAGAAATCATCCGATTTTGGGAAAAATGGGTTACGTTTTTGGAATGATGATGAATCCGCAAAAACCTGTCGCGTATTTTCATACAGGTTACGTGAAAGGTTCGCCGTCGCTGAATATTTACTATCCCGAAACCAAAACTTCCGTAATTATTTTGTCCAATATTGCCGATGAAAGCAAAGGAAAAGATGCGATTTTCATCCCACACAAAGAAGTGAAAAAATTAACGGATGCGATTGAAAGTTCGGTCGCGGAATTGAGGAAAGAGATGATTAAGATTTGATGCATACTGGTGCAAAGTTGCAATTGGTCTTTTTTTGCAATAAATGTTTCTATAAATGAAAATTTCAATAGGAATGGGCTTTAGCCCATTTGGAAAAGAAATTCATGCATCGTGGCTTTAGCCAAAATTTATTCTTAAAAACTCATTCATATTTCCCCGCCAAAGTTTCTCGCAATCCTTTTAAATAATCTGGAAATCTTTCTTTTGTAGTTCGATTTTCAAAGCCTGGAATGAATGCGTTTTCTGTAAGTAGCTGCTCATTAGATTTTGACTCGCGAATTGCCTTCATCATAAAATCATTGCTCGCTGCAAGAAAATCCGACATTTCTTTCAAATTCGATTTGTTTCCCACCGTCAATTCAGGTTTGTTGGCATGACCAAAAATAAACAGCGTGTCATCATCAAATTTTTCCTGAATTTTTCCTAAAACTTTTATCCAATTGAAAGAATCGGCTCCGTCTGAAGTTCGATACACAGGAATCATGTTGATGAACATTAAATCTCCGACATGAACCACGTTATCGTTTTCAAAATGATACACCACATCACCAAAAGTATGTCCGTTTCCGAAATGATAACCTGTGATTTTTTCATTTCCCAAATTGATTTTGTACTCTTTTTCAAACAAAATATTGGCGTAAAGTTGCTCATTCAACTTGTTGCTTTTTTCTGCGGCTTTTCTTTGAAGTTCGGGAACTCTTTGATGCGCGACGATTTTGTTCGTTAAATCTTTAAAAGATATATTTCCCGAAGTATGATCTCCGTGATGATGGGTGTTGCAAAGAAATTCAACCGGTTTGCCTTTAGCAGAAATTCCATCCAAAACAGGTTTTATAGTGTCGGGAAATTGCGCATCGATAATGACAAATCCTTCTTCGGTCTCGAAAATTCCTACCGTTCCGCCTTTGTTGGTGTATCGTGAGACATTGCCACGAACTTTTGCAAGATTTCCTGTACTTAAATTTAAGGGCTCAAAAACACTTCTATTAATAGGTTTTGTTGTTTTACAACTTAGGAAAGTCGGCATCAAAGCCAATCCTAAACCTGCGGAAAATGTGGTGGCAAGAAAATCTTTGCGGTTCATCTTGAGTAATTTGATCTAAAAATAGGCAAAAAAATTTAAAAGGTTCAACAAAAAAATCCGACACATTTCTGCATCGGACTGATTATCAATTATAAAAAATTTATTTTTTGTTGAAATCCCCTGCGTAAACCGAAGTCAATTTCCACGTTTCCGATGAATTTTGGGGTTTCTGCTTTTTGGGCACTGAGATTTAGGGAAAAACCTAAACTTAATCCAAGCATAGCAGTGATGAAAAATTTTCTCATGTCCTTGAAATTTATAGTTATAATATTCAGCATATCATGAACATCAAAAACTCTACTATTTCTGTTTATTGTATACGTGTTTCCCTTTTCCGTCATAGCAAATCCATTCGTGTGCAATAAGAGTGTCTTTTTTATGGATATAAAATATTAACTCACCCTTCTTTTTAACAATAGTATCTCCTTCTTCAATTTCATTAATATATAAACTCCACCACCTATTACTGTTTATGCAAATCTTTTCCTCTTTGGTAATAGGGTCATATCCTTTAGCTTTAAACAAGTCTGGGTATTCAGATGGTGGTTTTTGAATAACTAGATTACATTCATCTTCAGCCATTGTTCTTGTTGATTTTTCACAATCTATGCATGACTGAAAAAACATCAATAGAAATACAAAAAATATACTTTTCATTTTAGAATTTCATAATGGTGGTCTTCATTAATACTACATAATACGCTCCCTATTTATCGTTACTATAAACATGTCTCCCTTTTCCATCATAACAAACCCATTCATGTGCGATTACGGTGTCTGCTTTATGAATATAAAATATAAAATCACCTTTCAGTTTGACAATCGTATCACCTTTCTCAACTTCTTTTTTGTAGAAATCTAACCACCTATTACCGTCCTCATAAATTATAGTTTTCATGGTGATTGGATCATATCCTCTAGTTTTGAATAAATCTGAATATTCAGATGGCGGAACTTCTACAACAATATTAAATTCATCTTGCGAAATATATTTGGAAGACCTTTTACAGTCAATGCATGACTGTAAAAGGATAAGCAGTGTAAGCATTACAAGATATTTCATTTTCTAATCAAATTGTGGTTTATGTTGAATCCAGTTAAATTTTAAGAATTTATTAAGCGCTGGAGTTAAGTCTGTAGTAAAAGTCCTCGAAATACCTCCTCCAAACGAAGCACCTATATTAATTCCTGTCGTTGTCGTTCCTCTTGGTGCTGGAAGCAAGCCTCGATCCTCAGTGCTTCGACTCATTGATACACCCAAAAGATATGATGCAGACGCTTCTGTTCCGCTTCTTAATGCTCCACCAAATACATCTGTATAAGAACTACCATCCTGATTGGTTCCATATGCCGTAAGTGAATTCAGTTGAAAATTAAAACCATAACTATCTTTAACTAGCCCTACTGAAGTAGTTCCCAATAACTTAGCTTGCCCTGTTCCAAAATTTTGCGCCAAAGTGAGAGTATATCCAAAATTACCATAAGTATAGCCCACACTAATTCCATATGCATATCTTCCGAATACTTGAGCTTCCGCATCACGCAACCTGTATCTGGCTGCTTCCACATTTCGTTTTGCGATTGCGTTGGGATGAACAATGTTCACACCTTCTATGTCGCGTATTGCTGCATTTTCAACTGGCCTTCCTCCCCCGGCTTCGGAATTATCATAAATATAACCATCGGGAGCGTAATGCATCGAACCCATAGTATTACCCTCAAACGCATATTTTGCACCCTCAATATTATTGTCTTTGAAGAATTGGTCGGCATTATCTCTGTTTAAACCTTTGTTATATAAATACTGCCCATTATTTGTGTAATACCAATCTCTTCCGTCAGGATCGAAAATAAGGATGGGATTATTTCCTACATAATTATATGGGGAGTTGGTTGAAAATTTTTCAGCAAGTTGATCAATTGAACCCCATCTCCCGATGTCGGACATGTAACTTCTCCATCCATAGTCGTACATCCCGGTCTCCTGTAATTCCTTGCCGTTGTACTTGTAGTTGTACGGAATAGCCATTGGATCATAGAGAACTGGGAGCATATTATTTTTCAGGAAACTCATCCCGAAAGGGTAGTAATCGTTCCTGTCCATAATTTGCAAATCATTGCCATTTTTCACATAACTCAACCTCACGTTTCCGAGGTGGTCTTTGTACTGGTAAATATAGCGTAAATTTTCAAAATCGAAATAACCTTCAGCTGTCGGGAAAAATGAAAGAATCATTACGGGATCCACTTCCGGATTTCCGGGGTCTGCCACGATGGCGATTTTTCTGGTCTCATCTTTAGTGAATGCTTCTTCTTCTCCGGCAAATGACGCTTCCATTGTTGCATCATCAGGATTTTCCAGTGCTTTTCGTATGGGGTCCGTGTTTGGCGTGGAGTATTGGAAGCCGTCCAGATATTCGGTATTGATCACTTTCGTTCCCAGGGAATTTGTAAGAATAAACCTTTTCCTAACTTTTATACCGTCGGCCCGATAGTAATAATTTGTGACATTGGTATTTTGATTGATTTGTTTGGGGAGGTTCAGGAAATTATAGGCTATTGCTGATATTTTCTTATCCGGCATTGCGGTGGTATTCCCATTGGCGTCATAAGTAATTGTTTGTCCGCCTCCTTCGTAGCCACTACTATTTCCAGACGCATCGGTAATATTCGTGACCCGATTTCCTGTGTATTGATACCCAAGATTATCTATAACAATCGGGGTGTAGTATTTCCCGTGTTTTCCGTTCCTTACCAAGGTCTTAATGTTTCCGTTCCGGTCGTAGGTCAATGCTTCGTCATTGATATGGCTTTCCGGAAGCGTTAAGTCTGGACTTTGATAGTTGCCTTTCAAAAGTCGGTTTAACCCGTCATATTGGTATCCATAACGCTGCATGCTTGTATCTTTATATATCCAGTCCACTTCTGCAATGTTACCGTTGTATTTACCCGGAGCAAGTGAAGCGTTTTTCGGATCATTGTAACGGATATTATATCCGAATAATTTCCCGTTCAGCAGTGTGGAATATTCATTATCCGGATTAGTTGTTTGGGAAATATCCGCACTGTTAATTCCCGTCATCCAACCTCTAATATTATATGAGTAGTCTACTTTTTGTAGTGGACTTCCTAAAATTCCGCCCACTTTTTTCCACTCCAGTTGCCCGATTTCATTGTAGTGATTTTCTACCAAAAGCTCTTTCAAAGTTTTCCCTACCACTTCGTGAGTATGGATTAAAAGTCGGTTTTGGGGGTCATATTCAAATTCTTCCTGAACTACCAATTCTGCATCCGCATTTCTTCTTTTGTGATAGGTATTTGTATTTTGAGGGACACCTGAAAAATCTATAAAGCTTTCGGTTTTTGTGTAACCCCCCAAATGATTAATGCTATGAGTTCCTATTGTTCTTCCTTTGGAATCATACCATATATAATTTTTTGTCCAGCCATCGGCTTCCACATTATTCACATAGGAAGCGGTCGGCAAACTTTTGGTGCTGATGCTTCCGGTCTGCGGCAAAACACCCTGTGAAAGGATGCTTGTCGGGATGGTCGGAGCTCCCGCTGGATAGGTGTCAAAATAATTTACCGATAATAATTTGGTGATGGCATTCGGATAATTTTTGGCGGCATCATTATCATAATATACCAGTAAACCCGATTGAGCAAAGTTGGTGGTGGTTCTCTCCACATTGTTAGAGCCTTTTCCGTTGAATATTGTTTGGAGACCACTCCTGGAATTGGAGTCGGTCGTAATTCCGGTATATGCCACTCTTCCGAACTTGTCGTATTTTGTAAACAGCCACTGTCCTAGCGTCAACAAATTGGCATCCTGCGTCATCACTAATCGATCTTGGTTATCATAAACTAAATATTCCCAACCTTTGCCTGGAATTTTCTTTTCCACAAGACGATTTCTTCCATCGTATCGGTATTGGAAGCACAATTCATCTACATCCGATTGTGAAAGTGATGCTTTTGCAGATGCTTCTGGTTGAATGACAAAGGCCAACTGATTAACTTCGTTGTAAATATAGTATGTATCCGAATCTTTTGTGCCATCATTTTTCCTTACTAAAAGGGTTTGCCCTTCTCCATTTTTGAACTCAACACTCACATTTCCGTCTTCGTCAGTTATTGTATTTTTATAAAGTTGTGATGCTCCGAAATTGCCTGATTGCGTAAACGTGGAATTCGTTGCATTATTTGTCCAGGAAGTTGTGGTAATAAATTGTTTGACTTCTGTTGCTGTATTAGTTCCATAAGCAAAATTGATAGGTTTGTTGTTCCAGTCGTTTCCTACCTGCACTTGCTGTTGAATGCGATCCAATGGTGAGTTTTCAAGCACTTTTTCGGAATATATCTTTTCATTTCCATAAGGCGTGGAAGGAAGACCAGATAATGGATTTCCATAAATTGCTCCGTTGGAAGTTCCTTGTTGCGGCACTGGCAAATAGTCTTTTGTTTGCCTTCCGAAGCCATCATATTCTATTTTGGTGACTACATCATTTCCCAAAGGGGATGCCTTGACGTTCAAAACTTGTTTTGGCCTTCCGAGTCCGTCGAAGTACTGGATGGTTTCTGATTTCTTTACGCAAGCTGCATCCAAGCAGGTTTTAGCGTAAATATAGTTTTCCGATGAACTCGGAATCGTTTGTGCAAAACTATTCACCGCTAAAAACAATAGACCAATTGGCAGTATATTTTTTCTCATTTCCCTGTTTTTATGGTTTATAGTGGTATTCGTAGGATTTGAGGATGTTTCCGTTGACATCTCTAACTTCTTTTAATCTGTTCGCAGAATCATAAATATATACTTCACGGATTCCACTTGGTGGGGTGATGCTTCTGACTCCAATCAAAGGGTCGTAAGAATAGGTGGTAATCTGATAGCCAGCTAACGCGGCGTTAGTTCTGAAAGTATCCAAAGCAGTTAACAAAACTGTTTCTTTAGGATTACCCACCGCCGTATCATTGGCATCATCATTTGAAGCATCAATAATAGCTGTTGCTAATGAACTAACCTGTGCATAAGTTGCTCCCTCTATTTTTGCAATCGGCTGGGTTTGGTTGTAGCCCCAGATGATGGTGACAGGAATTACTGAGTTTGTGGTGTATTGCAGGAGGTTGCCTTTATCATCGTATTTGTCGTAAGTAACTTTAATGTTTGATGTTGAATTATTCTGCAAATCATAAGATTTTACAGATAATGGCAGTAATAAATTTCCTGCTTGTGTCGTCGGATAATTATTCTGGTCTGGGTATATGGTTTCTGTTTTAGAAATGGTCTTCGTGATACCATTTGAAGTTTTAGTAGTTTCTACAATCAAAGGTATTCCCACTATATTAGCATCGATCAACTTTTGATTAGGTTTCTCGTGGGCGTAACTGTAATTTGTTGTTTGAGAACTATTATCTGGAAAGATTGTCTCCTGACTAGTTAATTGATAATGACTCGGATTATTATAGAAATATTCCGTAGTTGTTTGAACAGGCACGCCATTAAGGTAATCTCTTACAGTGCGGGAATTCATATAACTCCTATAGGAAATATTTTTATATTCCATAATATCAAGATTATTTAGCATATAGGGATATGTCATCGTATAACCAACATAGTGGGGATAGCAAGCATCTCTGTAAATTTGTATAACATTATTGGCATTATTTGCAATACAAGTTCCGTTTCCAATCCACCATACATGATTATGGTCAGTGGTGCAAACTTTGTGTTTGTAGACCCTATCCATATCAGCTTGCGTACAAATTTTTGTAACCGACTGGTTTTGTGGTATTTCATACCTAACCCTGAATGCATAGTTGTTCATTTCAAATTTTTTGTTGTCTTCTTGTATGTAAGAATTTGACACATTTTGTACTTTTTCTAGATTACCACTAAATAAATCTTTTTTGTAAGTTGTCGACTCTAACTCTAACCCATTGTCCCAGCCAAAATTTGCCCAAGGTGCATTATGGAAATTCTCACCCCATACTGAATTTCCAGGATAATCTCTTGAGATTTTATATTTCTTAATTTCTCCACCATTATCAAAATTATCACCCCCATTACTTATTGAGACGCTTCCGTAATAACAGCTGCTATTGCTAGACATTGAAATCGAACTATCCGAACTGATAATTAAAAAATTAGCGGTGGCATTTATTCCATCGTAATTCACGGTTTGAATTACTTTGTCAGCATAGATAGGGTCTGATCCCTTGTCACCAAGACTATATTTATATCTTTTGTACACAGGAGTTTCAGAATTTGAACTAAAATCTGAAGTGCTTTTTACCCTAACTCCTCCAGTAGGTATGTTTCCGGAAAATGTAGTTGTGGCACCTTCTCTGTAAATAATATCGCATATGGCGCTGGTACAAGCTCTATAAGTCCAAATCTTTACAGTATAACTATTACCGGCTTTTGCAGCAATGTAATATACTGATTCGTCTGAATTGAACTGGTCGGACTGTGCATAAGTAAAGTCCAAGCTAGATTTAACCCATAATGGCTGTACTTCATTATTTTGGTCTGTTACTAATAGGGAAGATACATTATTCCCTAAATCTTCAATACAACCCGTATTTTCTGTATTGAAAAAACTCCGACCTGTTATTTTCATCCAATGGTCATATTCAACTGGAATTATTTTAGAACTAGAAGCATGCTGATGTGGTCCTGTTTTAATGCTCATATGATAAGTATTAAGAGCGGGCGGTATCACTTTTGTTCCCAAATACTCGTTTCCTTCATATAAAATATCTGTATATCCTTTAGTAGGATAAATAATTTTTTTTAATAGACCAATTTTTGAAAAATGTTCATTAGGTGATTTATCTGCTCCGTCATATTCATATTCTGAAAGCCCATAAAAATCGTCAGGAATGTCTTTTGGAACCAAATGAGTATTCATTTTCCCATTGTAATAACCCCAATAATCTTGTCCTTTGTCTAACCTTAGTGGGAAAGATTCTGGATCATTATAACTAAAAGTATATGATTTCTCGGGATCGTTAAAACTTAAGGAATTTAGAAAATTTCTTTTATTTTGAGTATTTAAATAGTTAAAGGTTACAGACTCGATCTTGTTTGAATTCTTATCAGCAAGGATGATTGATTTTATTTTAAAATTTCCGTCGACGTCTACATCGTTTGGGTCGTCGTAATATGTGAAGCCGACACTTCCATTAAGAGGATTATTGCTTGTAATTTTTTTAATTCTTTGTCCAAAAACCTGCATCATGTTGTTCTGAGGTTCTGTCAGGTGCGGCCATTCACTAAACAAGTATCCGTTTCCAACAATTTGCATATAAGGGTATGTCATTCTTAATGTTTGAGATTGAGAACTGACGTATGGTGGAAGATATGAGGGGTCATATTCAAAATATATTTCTTCACCGCTTGGATAAACCATCTTCGTTAGATACCATGAAGTGTATGACGATCTTGGCACTGTAAATCCCGCCATAGCTGACCTGTAGGTTGTTTTTTCAGATTTCCCAAAATAATATTTTTCTCCGTTTGAAAGAGTTAATAAGAATGTTGGTCTTGCGTTGGATGAATCGATGATATTCTCAATCTTTATATCATCCTGATTAAATAGGTGTGGAATATGATCCTTGTCATAGAAAAATTTTCCCGAATTCCCATTAAAATTAAAAGAGTAAATATCCATTTCAGAGTCGTACGAACTGCTGTTTCCAGCGTTTTGGTAAAACTGAAGTGCCACTGTGTTTTTGATTCCTCCTACTACATTTTGCGGCATGAAATCCGCATCATGCATGTCATCTGGCTCATCTCTTACGGTTCTAGTTATTATACCTCCATAATTTAATATCCAACCCAGACCTACATTAGACGAAACTTCATCTACCTTTATCCCGTTTGAACTGTAAAATAGAGTTATAGGCAGGGTAATATTATTGGTTTTAAAATTCATCAAAGGGATGGTAATATTTGATGAACCCGTAAATAAACCTACAGGAACATTTCCATAATTCCCCAAAGAATAGGCAGTTGGGGACGGCGGTATTATTTTGGGGGTTGTACTAGGATTATCTTCATCTTGAGGAACTGATTTTCCTACGCTGTTTTGGCTCAAAGCTATAATAAAAACTAATAGCATGAACAATGAAAATAATCTTTTCATTTTTTCACAATTTTATTATTAACATTTTTCGTTTGGGATTTAACGTTCACAACGTATACTCCCTGCGGGAGGATTTCGGTATTTATCTTTGTGACCCCGTTCTTTGTCTTAACTTTTTGGACGAGCTTCCCGCTCATATCGTATAGGGTTATTTCCGCCTCTCCTCGGATCTCGAACCCGATCTCTACGTAGCAGTAATTTTCTACCGGATTTGGGTAAATTCTGATATCTTGTTTTTCAACTAAATCATCTAATTGTTTATCTCCCAGTTTCACAATTTTCCAGTTCTCTTTTCCAAGCTCGTCCGCACTTGTTCCTGCCAACAAAAAAATTCCGTCATTTTGAAGTTTTGCGGATACCAACCGCTCCTCTTTCTTCCTGGATTTTCCCTCCACATATTTTCTCCATTCCTCCTTGCCGTTCACATCAATGTAAAGCATCCAGAATTTCTCATCATCGGATTTTACTTTTTCTTCAGCCTGAGTGTAGCCGCCCAACAAAAAGCCTCTGTCTTCACTGAAATTGTCTTTGTTAGTTTTGCGAATCACATCCAAACTCATTGCAACATCACGATTCCCAAAATTGTAAGATTTCTGCCAGATTTCATTGCCGGATTTGTCAAGATTTATTGCCCATAAATCAGTTCCGTCCTTAATGTTTTCTTTTTTATTTCCAGATGACTGACTTCTGCTTTCTCCTACCACGATAAAACCGTTTTGGGTGTTAGCAATCGTTTTTGGTCTGTCATCGCCACTTCCACCATAGGTTTTCTGCCACTCAACATTACCATTCTTATCTAATTTTACGATCCAATAATCGCCACTTCCAAAATTGTCTTCGGATTTTCCAATAAATATTTTTACAGTTGAAGTTATTTCTGGTACTGTATTTTCATTTTGAGTATTAGAATGAGTATTTTGAGAATCATTGTTATCAATATTATCCAGATTGTCCGTTTTTCCGGAAGTGGAATAAACAAGCAAAACCGCGCCTCCGTCCGGAGTTGGGATCATGTCGGCCACTTCATCCAGTGATTTTCCACCGAGAATGGTGTTTTGCCTTAATTTGCCGTCTTTGTCTAATTTAGAAACAAACACATCCTTCGAACCGAATAGTTTTTTATTAACGTTGATATTTCCTGCAACGAAGAATCCCAGATCAGTAGATTGCACAATTGCAGAGGCTTCATCATTGCTTTTAGTCCCCAGTGTTTTCTGCCAAAGTTCCTCGCCATTTTCGGAAAGACGGATCAGCCATACGTCGCTTCCGCCAAGATTGTTCTCCTTCTTATCTCCAGATTGGTTCGAAAATGAAGTTCCTACAATGGCAAAACCACCTTCCTGGGTTGAAATGGACGACATTAGATAATCATGTCTCGTTCCCCCGAAATATCTTTCCCAAACCTGATTTCCCTGCTGGTCGAGCTTTACGATGTGGTAATCATACCCTCTGTTTTGTTGTTGGTTTCCAGTTGAGAGTTGCTGGGATTTTTGATTGATAGAGCTTCCCGACAGAAGAATCTGTCTGTCGATAGTGGAAGTCATGGTAATAAGAAAGTCCTGCGTTGAGGATTGGATGTCTTTTTGCCAGCGCACGTCTTGTGCGTAAGTATTGAGCGTTGCAAATAAAAAGGGTATTGCAAAGTAGAGTTTTCTCATAGACGGTTTTTTTGTGCTTTAAAATTAACATATTTTATGATTCACAAAACACGTTGATAAATCTCTTGTAAAATATTTGCTATTTTAGAACCTCTCTAAATAGTAAATTGCGCTTTTGTGATCTACGCTTTTACCTTTGGGAGCGTTCTTTGTCTCTATTTCCTTTTTCCCACCACTTAAACTTTCGGGATCTTCAAAACCCGGACATTGGCAATACCTCCCTTCTCTTCGCTTCCAGTTCAATTCATTTGGTTTCTTGGAACTTGCAGGCCGATTCATTCCGGTTTTGCCAAAGACCGAGTTTTATTTTTCACTCATAACCCCATTTTCTTTACGCAAAATAAACCTTCCGCTACATTTTCCGTTCCGTGATTTCCGTTACAGCGAGCTTCCACCCGAAAACACTTCACCCATTGCGCAAAAGGATAATTTTACTAAAAATGTGGTTCGTTCGGAAAAAGGAACGAACCGCAATTTTCTTTTTTCCCAACCTCTCTTTGTCCGGCAAAAATCGTGAAGCCCCACGATGGAGTTTTAGAATTTATATTGTGGTTGTTTTTTCTCTTCGTGGAAGTTCCCTAACCGAGGTTCCCGACTTTTCACGGAAACGCAGAACGCTTGCCGCTTTTCAATCATCCGACAACTGCAGGTTGTTTTCTGAATGCAAAATTAGAAATTCAAATCCCACACAAAAAAATCTATTTGGGTTTCTAAAAAAATATCTCCACAAGTTCCAATAATTTTTTCAGACACTCCCAAACCCTTCGGGCAAATAAATTTCGAGCCGAACACCATTTTTACAAAATGCTTTATCGGTTTTATGTGGGCTTTCAAATTTCTATCATCATTTGGCAAAGAAAACGACACCTCAGTTATACGGATAAAGAAAAGCAGAGCGTTCATTGACATTCCCGAAAAAGGCCGACAGACACGAAGGGACGGCTATTCCCCGAAGACTAAAAAACAACCACTTAAAAAACACATTTCCTCGATACCGAATAAATAAAAGAATTAAGAATTCAAACTAACTAATATTACTAACTAATTAAACTAATTATATTATGACTAATAAACAGTATCAAAAATTCATTCCTATTTGTGAGGGAATTATTTCTTCCGGAGGATTCAAATTCATAAAAGAATATTCTAATGTGAAGAACGCCTTTAATTTGGCTAAATATCACTTTAAAGTCCCAAAATCAAATTTTGAAAATGGCTATTTGGAAGATTCAGTTTGTATAAAAACAATTTTTTGTGAAAATGAGAATAAGGTAATGACCTACGCCATCAGAACTAAAAAGAATTATACATTAAGAGATTGGATGGTTATAGAGTTAAGCAATACAGCCTGTTTGTCCTTAGAAAAAACTAAAAATATTTTGAATTCAATTTACTAACTAGTTAAACTATTAATATTATGAAACAGTTTTTTATGACCACTACTCTATCCCAGTATCTGCAAGAAAATAACTTGCAATTTCTATTAGAAATCATATACTCAATGCAAAACGTTTTTATTGTCTCAGAAGAAGAATTCCAAGTTTGGATTTTTAGGCGAGCAGAAACTAATCAATTCATTTTAGAGTTACAAGATGGAAACCTTAATAAGATTTTACAAATCTTTTATACAGCTGAAAATGTTAAGATAGATGAAGTGAAGGTTTGGTTTGAAAATTCAACACTTTTTTTTCCAAGCGAACGTTGAAAATAAAGACCTCACGATGTATAGGTAACCGTAATAATATTACTAACTAATTAAACTAATAATATTATGGACAATTTTGCGTTAAAAGTAATAGCAGTTCTAATAAGTTTCTTGATAATCATTTTGATAAATTACGACGAAAACGTAAAGCCTAAAGAGATTGTGATTGAGGATAAATCTACTTTGGAGCAGATGGAACTGATACAGCAGTTGGACGAGGAAGATAAAACGACCGTCTTTAAAATCATTGACAAAATGCTCACCACCAAAAAATTGGTAGCGTCCCACTAACTGTGTAAGTTAAAAAGTTATTCTGAAAAATTTTGAGCCCTCAAAGCTTAAAAAATTTTTCGGAAATAACTTTTTACTATTTTTAAACCTTTATACAGTTATGATCGACAAAGAAGAATTATTAAACAACAAAGAATTTTACAAATCTTTTAAGAGCGGAGAAGACTTAACCTCCTTCTTCAAACAAATGCACAAGAGTGCCGTGGAGCACATGCTGAACGCCGAACTTGATGCTCACCTGGACACTGAAAAACATGAAAAGACCAAGGATGGAAATTACCGCAACGGTCACGGAATCAAGAAAATAAAATCCTCGTTTGGAGAATCTGAAATCAAGGTTCCCAGAGACCGGAATGGGAATTTTGAACCTGTATTAGTTCCTAAAAGACACAACATCATCGAGGGTCTTGAGAACGTGATCATCTCTTTTTATGCAAAAGGGATGAGCGTAAGCGATATTGAAGAACAGGTTCGGGATATGTACGATTTTGAGGTCTCTACTTCCACCATATCCCGCATTACCAGTGCAGTAGCAAGTGAAATGGTAACCTGGCAGAACCGCCCTCTGGATGATCTGTATCTTATCGTATGGATGGACGGCATTGTCTTTAAAGTTCGGGAAAATTCCAAAGTCATCAACAAAACAATCTATCTTGCAGTGGGCTTGAACCGTGAAGGCAGAAAGGAGGTTTTAGGCATGTGGCTTGGAAAGAACGAAAGTTCCAGCTTCTGGATGAGTGTATTAACTGATCTTAAAGCCCGTGGCGTAGAGGATATACTGATTACCGCTACCGATAATCTCAACGGATTTACTCAAGCCATCCGATCCGTTTTTCCTCAGTCACAAACCCAGATCTGCGTGGTTCACCAGATTAGGAACGCCTGTAAATATGTAGTCTGGAAGGACAGGAAAGCCTTTACAGAAGATATGAAACATATTTATGCGGCACCTACTAAACAGTCTGCAGAAGCAGCTCTGGAAGATTTTGCCCAAAAATGGGAATCCAAATATTCCTATGCCATAAAATCCTGGAGAGAAAATTGGGAGGAATTGACCGTCTTTTTCGACTTCCCGTTGGAAATACGTAAAATCATCTACACCACTAACTTAATTGAAAACCTGAACGGAAAAATAAGGAAATACACCAAAAATAAGATGTCATTCCCAACGGACGACGCAGTGTTAAAATCCGTTTATCTTGCCCTCAGAGAAGCCACTAAGAAATGGACCATGCCCATTCAAAACTGGGGTATTGTTTTAAACCAATTTATGCTTATTTTTGAAGAAAGGCTCAGATTATAAAACCCAAGCCCTAACTTTTTAACTTACACACTTTGCGGGATAGTGTCAAAAAATTTAAGGACTTCTTTAATAAAAACGTGGCGGTTCTATAAATAAAAGAATCCGTCTCACAACAAAATTTGAGGCGGATTTTTTTGTTATAAAAGTTTTTCAATATTTTAAGAAAAAGTGAAAAGTTGTCCTCTTCAGGCAACTTTCTTTCTTAAATTGTGTGCTAAAGCGTGTAATCCGAACTCCAATTCTACTTTTTTCAGACCTCTAAGTGT